>WNFX01008533.1_pt1 | contig 13700 bp, 8 predicted proteins | sample 5400111 | NCBI WGS metagenome assembly WNFX01 (sample SAMN13153363, study PRJNA577476) | soil metagenome | isolation source: 40 cm soil or saprolite under grassland replicate 1 | place: USA:California | collected 2016-06-15
TTCTGCTCGGGGCGGCCTGGGGCGCCTGCGTGGACATCGGCGGCCGCCGTTCGGGCGCGGTGAGCGCGGCGATGAATACCTCCGGGCAGGTCGGAGCGATCCTCAGCCCGATCCTCGTCGCCACTGTCGTGCGGAGTTTTTCGAACTGGAGCGCGCCGCTCTATCTGACGGGTGTGCTGTTCCTGCTGGGCGGCCTCTGCTGGTTGTGGGTCGATCCGACGAAGCAGGTCTGCGAATGAACGGCGGCTTGCTGGCGCCGCGGATCACTCCGGTTAAGTGAACAGACGGCGCGCGGCGGTGCGCGCGGGTCGTGTCGCCGCGACCTTTGAGCCCGCGTGATCGGCGCAGCAGTAAAACGGCCCCGCAGCCGGTGCGAGCGGCGTCGGCGATGAGTACGCGGAAGGCGATCGATTACCCGCGCCGGTGAACAGTCGGCTCACCGGCGTCCGGCTAACCCCAACCGACGCCGTCCTCGTAAGGCCAGCGGCGAAGGGGCCGTTTTTCCACGCGGCGAAAGGGAGCAAGACACGACCCGCGCGCACCGACATCGCGGGGGACCTTGTGTCAGTCCCGGGCGCAGTGACTGCGCTTGGAGGCGCCGCCGGCCGCGGTGCGTCTCGAGCGAATGCCGCCACCGCCGCCAGCAGAGCAGGAAGAAAAAATATTTTGCTACTCTACCAAACCCTTGTAGGGTTCTCTCCCGGAGTGCACTGATGAACAGCACGCTGTTGCGGGCTCTGTTGATCCTCGTTGTGGTGGCATCCGCGCGCCTGGTTCCGAGCGCGCAGCCTCCGGCGCCGCAGGCACCGGACTACAACGCCTACTATCAGGTTGGCCCCGACTCCATGACCCACGACGGAGTTCCAAGGGGCGACGTGCGCGGGCCGCTCGTCCTGCCGAGCCATGCATATCCGGGCACGCAGCACACTTACTGGGTGTACGTGCCGGCGCAGTACGACCCGGCGGTGGCGGCGAGCCTGATGATCTTCCAGGATGGGCAGGCGTTCAAGGACATGGACGGCGTCGTCCGAGCACCGAACGTCCACGACAACCTGATCTATCGTCGTGAGATTCCGGTGATGCTCGCGGTCTTCATCAACCCCGGCCGCACGCCGGAGCAGCCGGAGCCGACGCCGTCGAACTGGGGCGATCGGGATACCAACCGGCCGACCGAGTACAACACCCTCGACGGCAAGTACGCCAGCGTCGTCGTCGACGAACTGATGCCGGCGCTCTACAAGAACTACAACATCTCAAAGGACGCGGACCGGCATGGCATCGGTGGCGCCAGCTCCGGCGCGATCGCGGCCTTCACGGTGGCGTGGCAGCGGCCGAACGACTTCCGTAAAGTCCTGAGTATCGTCGGCAGCTTTGTGAATCTGCGCGGCGGCGACGCGTACGCCGACATCGTCCGGCAGAACGAGAAAAAGCCGATTCGGATTTTCCTGCAGGATGGACGGAACGACAATCGCGGCGTGGGACGCGGCGGCGCCTACGATCAGCGTCGCGACTGGTTCTACCAGAACGTGCGGCTGATGCAGGCGCTGACCGACAAGGGCTACGACGTGAACTACACGTGGGGCATGAACACCCACGGCCAGCGAATGGGTGGACCGATTCTGCCGGAGATGATGCGATGGCTCTGGCGGGACCACCCCGTCTCGACCGATGTCAACGACGCGATCGAGCGGTCGTTCAACGCGCCGAAGAAGACGTCGCCACCGCTGCCGAAGGAATGATCGGACGATGACGAACCCTCGGCTGCGGTCTACTGTGGCAGGTTGATGCGGCGCAGCAGATCGGTGAATCGCGGATCCGACCGCAGGGCGTCCCAGGTCGGCTCACGCCTCAAGTAGGCAAGGCGATTGAAGCGCTCCTCGTACGCCTTTTCGAGCCAGCTCAGCGCCTGATCGTGTTCGCCGAGACCGAGATGCACGACAGCAAACGCCAGGGAAGGCGTGTATCTCTCCTTCGCGGCCTCGGCGAGCTGTTGCAGAATCCGTCGCGCCTCTTCCCGCTGACCCAGGCGCGCATGCACGTACCCGAGATCGGCCATCGGCATTGCCGCGCCTCGGGTCAAGGCGACGGCCTTCTCCATTTCGGGTAACGCTTCGCCGTACATCCCTTTTGACGCGAGCGTCCCTCCCAGCACGTCATGTGCCACGGCGAAGGTCGGATCGAGCTCAATCGTCCTGCGGCATTCCTCGATCGACTCATCGAAATGCCGGGACAGAACAAGCTGCACCGCCAGAGTGTGGCTGAGAGAGGCGGAAACCGGGTCGCGGTCCAAGGCGCGTCGCGCGACGCTCAGGGCTTCCTCGAACCGTCCGGCGACGGTGAGATAGAACGCATAGTAGGAGTGGTTCATCACCGCCTCACGATTGAGCGCCAATGCTCGATCGAAATGCTGCGTCGCCGCGGGCCAGTCCCAGTCATACGTGAAGCTGGCATAGGCGAGTGAAATGTGAGCTTCAGCGAGACCACCGTCGATCTCGAGCGCCTTTGCGGCGGCGGCCTTAGCCTTCGGCATCGCCGCGCGTGGCGGAACGACGTTGAAGAACGAAATCGAGTTGTAGGCGTCGGCCAGACCGGCGTACGCCAGCGCATAGGTGGGATCTGTCTCGACAGCACGGTTGAAGTAGTCGATCGACTTTTGCAGGCCGTCCGGGCTCCGTTTGTTCCAGTAGAAGAGACCTTTGAGATACAGCTGATACGCTTCCGCGTTGTCGGTGTACCGTTTTGTCAGTCGCTGCTTTTCGTCGTCGGTCAGCCGCAGTCGTAACCTCTCCGAGATTTCCTTCGACAGCTCGTCCTGCAGCGCGAAGACATCGGCAACCTTGCGGTTGTACTGGCCGCCCCAGAGCTGCGAGCCGTTCGCCACATCCATGAGCTCCGTACGAACGACCAATGTGCCGTCCCGTTGCAGCAGCCGCCCCGAAAGCACGGCGCCGACACGCAGTTCTTGCCCGATTTTCTGAGGATCGATCTCCTTTCCTTTGTAGCGAAACACCGTGCTGCGCGCGGTCACGCGCAGGCTCCTGACCTGCGACAGGTTGGCGATCAGGCTTTCCGTGATGCCGTCACTCAGGTAGTCGCCGTCGGCATCGCCGCTGCTGTTGACAAACGGCAGCACCGCCACAGAACTGATCGCCTCGCCTTTCGCCGGGCGCCGGCCGGAGAACTGTATGCCCGCCGCCAGCAGCGCCACCACCGCGATCGCGCCGCCAGCGATCAGCGGCCACGTGCGTCGCCGGCGGCTGGTTCCGGCGAGTGGAGCCTCCTCTCTGCGAGAAGCGAGGGACCCGGAATCGCTGTCGCGCTTCAGACGCTGCAGGTCGGCACGCAGCTCCGACGCGTGTTGATAACGCAGCGTCCGGTCTTTCTCGAGCGCCTTGTTGATGACCTCTTCGAGTCTCGCCGGCGATTCGGGATTCAGACGTCCCACCGGAATCGGCGTCCGATTCAGAATGGCCTCATGAATCGTACCCGGCGTGGTGCCAGCAAACGCCGGCCGGCCTGTCGTCATCTCATAAAGAACGCAGCCAAGCGAGAAGAGGTCGGTGTGGGCGTCGAGAGCTTCCCCGCGCACCTGTTCGGGCGACATGTACGCCAGGGTTCCCACAATCGCGCCGGGATCGGTCAGGTGCGCTTCGGTCGGTCCTGCGGTCATCGCCTGCCGATCGAGTGCCGGCCTCGCCAGCCCGAAATCAAGCAGCTTGACGTGACCGCGATCGGTCACGAAGATGTTGGCCGGTTTGATGTCGCGGTGAATGATCCCCTTGGCGTGGGCGGCTTCGAGCGCATCGGCGAGCTGCATACCGAGGTCAAGAACTCGATCCGTCGGCAGCGCGCCGCCGGTGATCAGCTCGTGCAGCGACGTGCCCTCCAGCAACTCCATCGCCATGAAATGTCGGCCGGAGTGCTCGCCGATGTCGTAGACCGTGCAGATGTGGGGATGATTCAGTGCGGAAGCGGCGCGGGCCTCGCGCTGGAACCGTTCAACCGCGCGGCGATCCCGCGACAGCTCATCCGAGAGGAATTTCAACGCGACGGTGCGTCCCAGCCGCGAGTCTTCAGCCAGATAGACCACGCCCATGCCACCCTGACCCAGTTTCTCCAGGATGCGGTAGTGGGAGATAGTTTCGCCGATCACTTGGAGGTAGTTTAGGCTACGGATACAGAAATGAAATGAGAATCACCGCTCTTCTTCCTACCGTGCTCGCGTGCGCCTCATGCTTGTCCGGCGCTTCGTCGAAGGAGCTGCCGGGCTCGCGCGCAGCCGATGTGGTGGTGCGCATCGGCGCACGCATGGACCCGCCTCGGTGGGCGACGCTCGAGCGGAAGCTCCTGGCCGACAACGTGCCGGCCGCACGCGAGTTCTTCAGGAAATACTTCGACGACCGGGGCTACCTTCAGGTCTTCGTGCGCTGGGGCGCCAATGACGGGCCGGACGATGCCTTCGAGAATTTCAACCACTGGCCCGAACTGCACGCGCTGGGGGCGAGCAACGAAGTGCTCCAGATGTTCCTCAAGGGTCACGAGGGACTGCTCGAGCAGTACACCAAGGCGAAGACCACGGATGTGCCAATCGCCCGCCAGGGCATGTACTACAAGGAGTTCATCGTCCAGTCCGACTGGATGCACCACGGCGAAGGATTGCAGCTTTTCAACCGCATGGGCCTTTCGATCCCGATGGACTCGAAGTACCAGCAGCGAGCCCGGAGGTTCGCCGGCTTCTACATGGGTGAGGATCCCGAAGCGCCCAACTACGATCCCGTCCACAAAATCATTCGCAGCATGGAGAACGGCAGCCGCGGGCCGATGCTTCGAAAAGCCACCGCTCTCGACTGGGTTGGCGACCCGTTCGACGTGAAGGGATTCGATGCCTTACACGGCGAATCGACGTTCGAGCAGTTTCTGGCGCACTACCAGGAATACGGCGACGTCGTGGGCGATCACTTTCTCAATCTGGTCGCGACGACGCTGCCACTGGACGCGTACCTCCTCGACGGCGCGTCCAAGTACAAGACGTGGATTGTCGAGTACATGGACGCCTGGCTCGATCGGATGAAGCAAAACCGCGGCATCATCCCGAGCTTCGTCGATTTGGACGGCAGGATCGGGGGGCCCGAGGGCAAGTGGTGGAACAACGCGTATGGCTGGGGGTTCAGCCCTGTCAATCCGGTCACCGGCCGTCGCGAAGATCGCAATCGAATCCCACGCGCGCTGGTGGGTTTCAACAACGCGCTGCTCGTCACCGGCGATCAGAAATACGTCGATGCCTGGCGCACGATGATGGATGCGGTGAATTCAAACGCCAGGGACAATGATGGGCGCCGGCAGTATCCCTCGATGTACGGCAATGACGGCTGGTACGGCTGGCGTAATGTGCCCTGGAGCGTCGGCGCGCTCGAAGTCTGGTACTGGTCCCAGAAACCTCAGGACCTGGCGCGCGTCAGTGGTGAAGGACCGACGACACCGCTCGGTCCGGGCGGCTGGGTCCGTTTTCTCGGCGGACAGAATCCTGAGTATCCCGAACAGGCATTAGAGCGCGACCTGAAGACGATCGGCCAGCGACTGGACGCGATGCGCCGCGATACGACTCCGCCGGAACGGCGGCTGGCCGACAACATGCTCGATTACAATCCCGCGGCGACCGATTCTCTGGTGCAGTTGATGTGGGGCGCGCTCTTGCCCGGCCGTGAGGGAGGACTGCTGAACGCCCGGCTGCGCTACTTCGATCCCGCTCAAAAGCGGGCCGGCATCCCTGAAGACGTGGCCGCGCTCGTCTCAGAACTCTCTGACACCCGCACCGTCGTGACGCTGATTAACCTGAACGCGTCGCAGCCGCGAACCGTCATCGTGCAGGGTGGTGGCTACGGCGAACATCAGCTGGTCAGCGTCACCGCGGGAGATAAAACGACGCCGATCGGCTCCCCGCTTCTGACGGTGCAGCTGGATCCCGCGTGCGGGCAAACGCTCGTGCTCGAACTGAAGCGATACGCCAACGCTCCGAGCGTGCGACATCCATGGCATCGCGGGCCGCACTGAGTCATGTTCACCGGGCGATCGGCTCGGCATCATCGAGCGTGTACTCGAGCTCGTAGGAATGCTTGCCGTCGGCGATCACAATCATCATCCTGCCGGCGAGGCCGGCGAGCTGATCGGTGCCGGAGTCTGGAACCACCGTCACGCTCATCGACGGGACGCCTTTCTTCATGGTGCCGTTATGCTGGAGGATGAAGCTGCCCCGACGGCCACTCAGCGTGCCGTTGACGAGCTCCAGCGCGACATAACCCGCGGAACCCTCGACCGCCGTTCCGGCGCCCAGCATCTGCCCCTTGCTGGTGGCCTCGAGGTCGCCGTGGAATTGTTTATCGAGGAAGAGCCTGCTGAAGGGACCGCCGGCCGCGGCGTCCACCGCCTGCGGAATCACTTTGACGTCGAACGTTCCTTTGGCGCGATTCGTCATGACTGCATCTTTCTGAGCATCGAATGAGGGGACAACGCTTAAAGCAACAGAGAGGAAGGCCACCAGGCGTGTCATGTTCGCTCCGTTCACTCTTGGAGGATGATAAGCGGCCCCCGACCTCCCGTCTTGCAGGAACGCGACAGCGCTGATGAACCGCCGCAAGACCGAACCGCCTAGAGGAGTGTTGAAAACCGCCGCCGCCGATCCGGGGCGGTACCAGCATGCCCGTTATCATGCGTCCCACGACCTCGAGCCCTATGTGGAGCACTACTGGTCCGTGGAGTGGGACCTGCGCGGGCTCGCGGCGGAACGGGCGGAGACGTTGCCCCACCCCAGCGTACACATGATCTTCGAACGCCACGTGGGAAGCAGGATCGCGGGAGTGGCGCGGGGAAAATTCTCCCGGCTCCTCGAGGGTGAAGGCGGCGTATTCGCCGCGAAATTCAGGCCCGGCGGATTCTACCCATTCGTCGGCGTCTCCATCTCGTCATTTACCGATACCACCGCGAGTCTCCATGAGGTCTTCGGCGCGGCTGGCAACGCGCTGGAGAAGGCCGTTCTGGCAGCAGGCGCTGATGCCGACCGCATCGCCGTCGTCGAGGACTTTCTTCGCCAGCGCCGGCAGGAGCCGGACGCGCACGCCGCCCGCATCGCGGAGATCGTCTACGCCGTGGCAGGCGACCGGGCGATCTTGAAGGTGGAAGATCTCGTGGACCGCTACTCGGTGAACAAACGGACGCTGCAGCGATTGTTCGCGAAGTATGTCGGGGTCAGCCCCAAGTGGGTGATTCAGCGCTACCGGCTCCACGAGGCCGCCGAGCAACTGGCGTCAGGTTCTTCCATCACTCAGTCAGCGCTGGCGCTCGATCTTGGGTACACGGACCAGGCCCACTTTGCCCGCGACTTCAAGACGGTGGTGGGAACATCGCCGGCGGCGTACGCCAGAGCGGCGCGGCGCCAGAGCCTCAGAACTCGAGCCGCACCTTGATCTGGCCGACGCGCGGCGTGTTGGTCTGGGAACTGACCCTGCCGAAATTCGCATTCGTGATGTTCGCCTGGATGCCTCCAAAGACGACGTTGTCGAACAGATTGAACACGTCGACCCCGAGACCTAGCTTGAGCTTCGACACGTGGAAATCGCGTCGTACGCTGAGGTCCTGATTGAAGTAGCTCGGATTCCGCAAGTCGAACGCGAGCGTCCGCGGTGTGTTCCCGTACGTGAACGCCGCGGGCGATTGGAACGCCGTCCGGTCGATGTAGGAGGGCGGCGTTGCGCCAAGCACGTCACCGTCGCCATAGTCGCCGTTGATGCGGACGTCGCCGGTGAAGCCGGGAGCGAAATCGGCGTAGCAGGTCCCGGCACTCGGCAGGTTGCAGGCGGCGAGGATCGCGCCAAGCGGCCGGCCGGACCGAAACTGTGTGATGCCCGACAGCTGCCAGTTCTTGACAATCGCGCGAACCACGGGGTTGCCGCTGCCGGCCTTCCCGTCCGCGCCGAACGGCACGTTGTAGACGATCATCGTGTTCCACACGTGCGGCTGATCGTTGACGCCGACCGCCCAGTCCTGGTCGAAGTTGTAGCCGGTCCGCGCCGTGAGGTTGTCCTTGGTCCGGCTGTAGGTGTAGTTGAAATTCACGATCAGCCCGTCGTCCGATCGCCGTTTCTCGAGCGTGAGCTGCAGCGAGTGATACGTGGAGCGTGCGACGTCGCCGTAGACGTCGGTGACGCCGGAATACTGCGGGAACGGACGCAGCATCTGCGCGATGGTGCCGGAAAAACCGGCGTACGGCAGCGAGACGCCGGACACGATCGCCTGCGCGGCGGCGATGTTGGCGGCTGTCGCCTGCTGCGTGAGCAGGTTGCCGAGGACGAGGAAGCGCGGATCGAGCTGATTCGAATAGAACCCGCGTCCGCTGCCGCCGAGAAAGTCGCCGCGGCTCCCGGCGTAGGTCGCGCCGAGCGTGAGGGTCTTGAAGATGGTGTGTTGAAAGCCGGCGTTCCAGTTCTGATATCGAGGCGGCCGCCCGCCAATTTCCGGATCGCCGTAGGTCACGGTGCCGCCGGTGCCGCGGCCGGTGACGAAGCCGGTATTGAGCGTTGGATCGAAAAACGGCGGCGGCGGATAGGAGGGCACGCCGTTGTTCCAGTTGTAAGAGGGATCGAAGCCATTCGGGCTCGGAAAGCTCGCGTTGGCCGACAGGCCGAGCGTGCCCGTGCCGTTACGCGCGCCGGCGCGGCCGCCCACCGCGCCGCGACGGGAATAATTGATGCCGTAGGCCGCCCGCACCACGGTGCGTTCGCTCAACCCGTACGCGAGACCGAGCCGCGGCCCGATCGCTCCGTAGTAGGTGTTGATCGGCGTGCGGCAGTGACAGCTGTTCGCGCCGTCGCCGGCAAAGACGACCGCGCCGCGGTATCCACCGACCGCGGGATTCGGCAGCGTCGGATCGAGGAACGACCACCGGTCGTAGACCTCCGTGTACGGCTTCATGATGTCGTAGCGCAGTCCGAGATTGAGCGTCAGGTTCGGCCTGAGTTTGAAATCGTCCTGCGTCCACAACGCGTAGGTGTAGAACCGCCCGCTGGTCGCGACCTGCGAGTCTTCGACAACGTTGGTCGCGTTCAACTCGCCGAGGAGGAAGCTTGCGTACGCGTTGCCGGTGGTGGTCTGGAGCGTTCCTGCCGCGTTGAACCCGGCCGTCTGCACGTTGCTGAAACCGAACGTCGCGAGACTGCCGTAAGTGCGCTCCCGCTCGTCGGCGTCCATGCGCTGCGTTTGAAAGCCGAACGTCATCGTGTGTTTGCCGCGACTCCAGTTCAGGTTGTCCTGCACCGTGTAATTGTTCAGATACTCGGTGAAGGCTCGCGCATCGGTCCCGCGCCACTGCGTAATCGCGTTCGGTCCGGCAAACGAAATCTCCGGAAACGACGAATCGGCCTCGCCGGCGGGCAGACCCCGGAGCCCGGCCTTGGTTGGATACTGCCCGTCGCCGCGATAAGGCGTCGCCTGGCTGCGCTTGCCGTGCGAGAACAGCATCGACACTTGCTGCCGGACGTTCAGTTTCAGATCCACCTTCCCCGTGACGCTTTCGTTGTTGAAACCGATCGGCAGCGACCCTCCGAGATAGTTGTTCTGCAGTCCGGCGTTGGTCGGATCGGGCAGAAACGACTGGAAATTCCGCGAGATCGGCGAAATGCGATTCTGCGGAATGATGTTGCCAGGGAATGGATCGCGCACGAAACCGGTCCCGGCGGGATTCGGCCGGGTCGTTCTCGGGTCGTAAATCACAACCGGCAGCGCGCTGAAATCGCCGTTGCGCTGCGCCAGCGTCGGAATCGAGATCAGCGCCGAGGGCGTCTGCCGCCGGTCGCGGTAGCCGTCGTAGGCGACGAAGAAGAACATCTGGTTCCTGCGGATCGGACCGCCGAGCGTCCCCCCGTACTCGTGCTGGTTGTCGTCGGGCTTGGTCGTCGCAAAGAACGCTTTGGCGTCGAGCGCCTTGTTGCGGAAGTATTCGAATCCTGCGCCGTGAAAGATGTTCGTCCCGGACTTGACGACGTAATTGGACGCGCCCTGACCGTTGAACATCACGGCAGTGCCGCTCGTCTCGACCTGGAACTGATCGACGGCGTCGACCGAGATCCCAAACGACAGGTTCCGGCCCTCGCCCTGCACGACGGCATTGGTGATCGGGATGCCCTCCACGTACATGTCGGTCGTGAAGTCCTGGCCGCCCATGACGTTGCCCCAGCGTCCAATCGACTGCACGCCCGGCATCAGGAACATGAAGGCGGTCGGATCGCGGGGACCGCCGGTGTTCAGCACGAGCGGAAGCGCCGTATACACCTCGTTCCGAATCGTCTGGCCGAGCCGCGCGTCGGCCGTCGCCAGCTGCGGCGACGTCGCTGTCACCAGCACCTCCTGCGTGATGGGGCCGACCTGCAGCGTGACGTTCAATCCGATCACGCTCAGAGCGTCGACGATCAGCCCTTCGCGAACGAACGTCTGGAAGCCGTCAAGTGAAACCGTCAGGCGGTACTCACCGGGCGGCAGCGGTGTCAGCGCGTACACACCGGCAGTTGTCGTCTGCCTCATCGTGGCGATTCCCGTGGCGACGTTGGTGGCGGTCACCGTGGCCCCTGGCACGGCCGCGTTGGACGTGTCGAGCACCGTCCCTTGAATGGATCCGCTGCCGCCGACCTGGGCTGCGGCAGTGGATGACGCGATCAGGAAGAGCACGATCCACGAGAGCGTGACACCTCTGGGCATGAAGGCTCCTTGTGCGATCCGGCCGGGGGAACCCTACGCTTTGCGTTGCCTCTCAGTCAAAGCCAGATCCGCATTTGTCGTTGTTTCGCTGGGTGAAACACGCGCGCCATAGCGATTGACGAGAATGCCCGTATTATTTGACCCCGTCCGCAGAGCTGCCGGGACGGGGGAACCGGCCGCCGCCGCCGGCGTTTCGTCAGGCGAACCGTAGCCTGGACGGGACCGCGTCATCGTCGACCGGCCGCTGCGGGGTGTACCATCCACCGCGATGAGAGCGCTGGTCTTGGTCACGTTGCTGGCGGCCGGCATGGTGTCCCGGCTGCAGGATCCGTTGCCGAAGGACTGGATCGACAGAGACACCGGGCATCGCGTCGTTCGGCTGACCGGCGATGCCGGCGGTTCGACTCTTTACTTTCACGACAACGCTTTCTCGCCTGAAGGGGACAGGCTGATTTTCAACACGCCCGACGGGATCGCCATCCTCGACGTGGCGAAGATCGGAACGGACGCGGCGCCCGCGGCGGTGATTGCCCCGCGCGCGCGGGGCGGCTACTTCGCTCGACGCACCCGCGAGATCTATTACAACGACAACCCACGCGGGGCGGTCGTTGCGGTCAACGTCGACACGAAGCGCACGCGGGACGTGCCGTACGCGCGGGGCCTGATCAACACCGGCGAAACGTTGTCGGTGGTCAAGAATGCCAACGCGACGGACCCGGACGGCACCCATCCGCGGCCGGCAGCCCGCACGCTCGTTCCGCAGCTCCAGCGGATGTTTCCGGGCAAGAAGATGGAAGATCTCACACCGGACCAGCGGTTCTCAGTCACCAAGGAAGACGGACTGGCCGCTCGCGCCGTCAATCCCACGCTGCAGTCATTCGTCTTCACGAACCTTCAGAGTGGCCAGACGACCGAAACTGGTTTTCAGTACGGCGACCTGAATCACATGCAATTCAATCCCGTCGATCCACACCTTCTGCTCTACTGCCACGAAGGGACGTGGCACGAGCTCGACCGTACGTGGACCATCCGCACCGACGGCAGCCAGATGCGGCTGATGCACAAGCGCGCGATGGACATGGAGATCAACGGCCACGAGTGGTGGAGCTGGAACGGCAAGACGGTGTGGTTCGATCTGCAGACGCCGCGCAGCCAGGATTTCTGGATCGCTGGCGTGAACATGGAGATGGGCCAAACAACCCGCTATCACCTCCAGCGCAGCTGGTGGGGCGTGCATTTCAACAGCTCACGCGACGACACGATGTTCGCCAGCGACGGTGGGGACGCCTCGCAGGTGGCGTACGCGACCGACGGCATGTGGATCAACCTCTTGCGCGTGCAGTCGGACGGAACGCTCGCCAGAGAAACGCTCGTGAACATGTCCAGGCACAATTACGTGACCGGCCGCGGCGGCGTCGAGCCCAACGCGCACGTGACACCGGACAAGAAGTGGGTGATCTTTACCGGCCAGTTCGCGCCGGGGCAGCGACACGTCTATGCGGTCGCCACCGACAAGGGGCGATAATGGCGAACCTTCGAGGATGTGCGCTGACGGCGTCGCTGTTGCTGCTCACTGTGCTGCCGGCCGCGCAGGCGCCTCCGAAAGGACGAGCGACATGCGTGTTTCACGGAGAGACCTCCTGTCGGGTGCCGCAGTCGCAGCGGCAACGGCCGCTGTGGTGCCGTGGCCCTTCGACTCGCTGACACTCGCTCAGGAGAGGCCCTCAGAAGCACAGGCGCCGATTCCAATCATCGACGCCCACATTCACCTCTTCGATCCCACGCGTCCCCAGGGCGCGCCGTACAGTGGCCCGCCTCCGCCCCCGGGCGAGCGTCCGATCGCCGCCTATCCCGAGCGGTATCGGAAGCTCGCAATCCCGCTGGGCGTCGTCGGCGCGATCAAGGTCGAGGCGAGCCCGTGGATCGAAGACAACCTGTGGGTGCTCGAGGTCGCGCAGCGAGATCCGATCATCGTCGGCGTCATCGGCAATCTCGAGCCGGAGAAGCCCGAGTTTCCCGAGTACCTCGAGCGGTACCACAAGAACCCGCTCTTCCGCGGGATTCGCTACGGGAACCTCTGGGGACGAGACATCGCCAAGCAGTCCACGAACCCTGCGTTCATCGGCGGCCTCAAACGTCTCGCCGAGGCCGACCTGGTGATGGACACGGCGAACCCGCGCGTGCCGCTGCTCGAGGCCATCCTTCGCATCAGCGACGCGGTGCCGGTGCTTCGGATCGTGCTCGACCACCTGCCGGCACTCGATCCCGCCGAGGCGGATCGCGCGGCCTATGACGCGGCGCTGCGCGAGATCGGCCAGCGGCCGCAGATCTTCGTGAAGCTCTCAGAGATCATTCATCGCGTGAACGGGCAGGTGTCGACCGAGCTCAGCGCGTATCGCGAGCGGCTCGACCTGCTGCTGGGTGTGTTCGGGGAAGACCGAGTGCTCTTTGGCAGCGACTGGCCCAACAGCGACGGTGTGGCGCCGATCGAGAAAGTCTTTGCGGTTGCGAAAGAGTATTTCGTGACGAAGCCGCGACCGGTCGCGGAGAAGTACTTCTGGCGGAACTCGGTGACCGCCTACAAGTGGGTCAAGCGCGACCCGTCGCAGCCGGTCGGGTGATCGGCGGCGCTCAGCGGTGACCCACCGCGGCGGCAATGAGCGGCAGGTATTTGCGATACAGCGGAAGCAAGAGCTGACGCTCGTCGTATTGCAGTTCGACCATCGCCATGTACTGCTTGCGGACGGCCGCGTCGCGAGCGGCCGGGTCAAACCAGTCCGTCGAAGACACGCCGACCTTTTCCAAGTTGCCCCTGAAGAGTTCTTGCATCTGATAGATCTCGGACAGTCCGGCCACGAGTTCGTAATCCAAGAGCCGCAGCGCACCTGTCGAAAGCGCCGTGTCCCAGGCGGCCCGTCGGAAGAGTGGAACACTGGTCTTGATATCCCCGAGATCTG
>WNFX01004475.1_pt1 | contig 13699 bp, 8 predicted proteins | sample 5400111 | NCBI WGS metagenome assembly WNFX01 (sample SAMN13153363, study PRJNA577476) | soil metagenome | isolation source: 40 cm soil or saprolite under grassland replicate 1 | place: USA:California | collected 2016-06-15
CCTGTCAAAACAACACACATGCGCATAGCACATCCTAACCGGTAAGGTTCGCTTGTGCTTGGAAATAATGCACCTAGACACAAGCGAACACAAGTGGCTCATCTGTCGCTGCAAGCTCATCTAAAATTGGCTGTATCCGGCAAGATTCGCCTCTTCGAAGGCGCAGAACCGTGCATCCCCGTGTGGGGACACAAGCTTGACCGGACGGACGACCGTACGGAAGCTAGCTTCTCCATGAATTTTTTGATCCCTTTACCACGCGAGGTTTAGTTTGCTAAGACGAAGAGTCACAGTAGGCTCTGTGAGAAGTTCTAGAGTGTCGCCGTGTTGGTAGGAAGCAAGTTGGGCTGGTGGAAGTCTATACCATCGTCCGGCTGCTCATTATCCAGTCTGGCCGATGGTTTTTGCAGGAACTGCGAACATCAGCGTGCTGTTGGCGGTATTGTTGCAATAGTGTTCTTTGTTCGGTTGTTTGTCGAGAGTTTCGTTGTCATTGTTGAGGGAGACTTTCCGGCAAGAGTGGTGTTGAATCCAGAGCGCGTTCTAACAAGCACATACAATACCAGTTAGAAACGGATCCGGCTAGGACGGGCAGTGCTAGAGACTAGTGAGCACGGTGATGCTCTGGGAAGTCGTGAAGCTCTGACCATTCGCGTCGGTGATCGTTAAAGTTACTGTGTACGTTCCTGGTAGCAGATATGAGTGGCTGACTGATTGTCCAGTGGCTGTGGATCCGTCTCCAAAGTCCCAGCTGTAACTGTAAGGCTGCGTCCCACCGCTAGCGCTAGCATCAAACGTAACCGCAAGGAGCGGTAACGGATTGGATGGGCTGTATGTGAAGCTGGCCGAAAGCTTTGCGTTGACTGTTATTGTCTGGGATGATTTCGCAACTTGGCCTGCCGAATCGGTGACCGTCAAGGCCACTGTATAGGTACCGCTTGACTGGTAGGTGTATTTGACAGAACTGCCGGATGCTGTTCCTCCATCGCCGAAGCTCCAAGAGTAGCTGTAGGGCGAGGTGCCTCCCGAGGCGGACCCGGAGAAGGAGACGGATTGTCCAGCGTCAGGCGAGGATGGGCTGTAAGTGAAGCTCGCTGTCAGGGTTGGAGGTGGGTTGGAGATGGTTATCGACTGCTGGGACGATGCGGTCTGCTGTGGCGAGCCACTGTCTTTCACGGTGAGAGCCACAGTGAAGGTTCCTGCTGATGAGTAGGTGTGAGTCACTGCCGAGCCTGTTCCCATCGATCCATCGCCGAAATCCCAAGAATAGGTGTAGGGCGATGTCCCTCCGGACGTTGTGGCTGTGAATGTGACTTGCTGGCCGTCCTCTGGCGAGGACGGACTATAGGTGAAGCTGGTGGTTAGAGTTGGAGGTGGTGAGCTGCTGACTGTAAGAGTATGCTGCGAGGTGGCCGTCTGTTGAGGCGAACCGCTGTCCTTGACCGTCAGTGTCACTGTGAACGAGCCAGCTGACACGTAAGCGTGTGTTACAGAGGATCCCGTTCCTGTCGATCCGTCTCCAAAGGACCAGCTGAACGTGTAAGGAATCGTACCACCACTAGCGCTGGCCGTAAACGTGACTTGTTGGCCAGACTGGGGCGAAGAAGGAGTGTAGGTGAAGCTAGCACTTAAGGCAGGAGGTGCACTCGAGACATTTATTGATTGTTGGGATGTCGTCGTCTGTTGGGGTGAGCTGCTATCCTTAACGGTCAGCACAACTGTGAATGATCCTGTTGAGGCATAGGCGTGAGTTACTGACGAGCCCGTCCCTGTGGATCCGTCACCGAAGCTCCAAGAATAGCTGTAGGGCGCGGCTCCTCCTGATGCAGAGCCGGTGAATGAAACTGTCTGTCCTACCTGTGGAGAGGATGGACTATAGGTGAAGCTTGCCGTCAGCGAGGGAGGTGGGCTGGAGACTGAGACAGACTGTTGAGACGATGCGGTCTGCTGAGGCGAACCACTGTCCGTGACTGTCAGAATAACCGTGTACGTTCCTGCTGATGAGTAAGTGTGCATAGTGGAAGAACCCGTCCCTGATGACCCGTCACCGAAACTCCAGCTATAGGTGTAGGGGCTTGTTCCTCCGCTAGCCGAGGCTGTGAACGTGACTTGTTGGCCGACTTGGGGACTTGTTGGCGCCCAGGTGAAGCTGGCCGTAAGTGGTGTTGTTGACGAAGAGAACCTCCAAGAGGTTAGGGGATGTAGTTCCCAGTGGCCCTCAGGATCCCAGTACACAAAGCCCTGAACGTCGATGGAGACCGTGGAAGAGCACGGAGAAGAGATGGTACAGGGTGATTTCACCTGTGCAATCGTATTGTTATTGTCGTACGTGGTGGAGGGACCGGCCTGGTCAGCAGCCATCCAGTCCATATCGAATTCGACGTGGACAAATCCGCTCGAGGTCCCAACAGCATAGATATTTCCCGTACTGTCACAGAACGTCTCTCCGTTAGGGTACGGTCCTCCTCCATTGATCGCGTTGTACTTGGTTGAGCAGTCGCGTGTCTCGTAGAAGTAGTTGTGCAGAGTTAGTTTGTCTATCTCCACCAAGGATGACAATGTTTCACCTTTGATGGTGGTGATAGTGCACGGCGGAGAGAGTGCTCTCTTGCTCGGAATCCCTCCTGTTGTACCGCTAGTCTGGTAAGGGCTTCCCGCCAACGCCTGGTTGGGATATGCGGTGCCGAGAATATTCTGAATCGTAACTAGCGTGGCAGAACAGGAAACGTTGGGATTCCAAGAAGCGACACTAGCAGGACTGTTGATGGTTTGCGGGGACAAAGCAGCCATACTGAGACCCATCGAAGAAGCGGAGAACAGTATGACGGCGCAGAGAAGGATAGCCGAGAACAAAGCCGCTCGGCGAGTGAGTCTGAGGTCACGTCCGCCCATTATATGGCCCGCATATTGATTCTGCACATGAGTATTTGGACAGGACGTCCACCTTGGATTACAATAGAACACTACCTAATGCAATAGGCAAGAACCTGGTCTATTGTAGACGTTTGTAAACGTAGACTCTATCCGCTTGAGTGATCCGATCGGTGCTGTCCATGCTTAAAAACGGACCAACCCAACTGCGACTCCGGCCGAACTGGCCATCCTAGTAGTTACCGCTACAATGGATGTTTCAACCTGAATTTTTTGATACGTAGCGACGTCCAATACTATCATACTCAACCAAACTGGTGTCTATAGAAATTGATATAGAAAGATTGACAGCGAGACACCCTACGAGCTGGTAGAGACTCTTTTTGCTGAATGCGTAATGATCGATAATAGGAGAGTCCGACCCTACGAGAGCGTCCCGGCTGAAATGCTTCGCGAATCGTCCGGACCCCGAATCAATACGAAGTTCTGTGGCGGCGAGCCACATGTGCAGGAGACCGATCATGAAGAGGACGAACCCATGGGTCGTAGGATGCATCCCGGCCGATGCCCTTTAAGGGTTCGAGCGGAAGGTTGCGGTGGGCTCCTCGTTGGGTCCAGCGGAGGCCAATGTTCGACTGCTGCATGTCGCCCGCCCTTCGCATTAAGCGCTTCATCACTTCGGCTTCCGAGAGACGCGATCTGGCTCTGAGGTAGAAAACTGTCAAGGTCAGGATGAATCCTGAGAGGACCCCGAGCAGCAGCATCCAAGAATTAGTCTTCATAACCTGAGAAATCTGCCACAGGAAACCCTGGCCCCCAGGCTGTTGGCCAGGAGGCGGGTAGGGCTGCTGTGAATCTGTTGCTTCTACTGGGACGGTCGTCTGGTGTGTAGTGGACCCGTACGAAGCGTCGACGCTAGCCGTGTAGAAGCCTATGGATGCGCTCGCGAGAACCGTTATTCTGATCACCAAAGTTGTGGAGCTACCGGGGGAGATGTTCACGTGGTCTAGGCTTAACGAGACGTTCAGCCCTGAATCTCCATGTGCGGTTAGCGAGACGATTCCGCTGAACCCATTGACACTTGCCAGCGTGATATTCGCTGCTTCAGAGTGGCCTGTCTGGATGGTCAGCGGCGAGGAAGATGCGGATATGGAGAAATCGGGCACAGGGTTCGTCGTCGAGACCGTGAACGTTACAGTATTCGAGGACGTGCTTGAACCACTCGTTCCCCTGACAATTACAGTGTATGTTCCGGCTGCTCCATCACACGAGAGCGTGGAAGTGCCTGAAGTTCCCAGAGTAATACTAGTGGGACTCAAACTGCAATTGAGGCCTGTCGAGGGTGAGACTGAAGACGCGAGCACTACTGTGCCTGCGAAGCCTCCGATCGAGGATACCATAACGGTGGATGTGCCTAAAACACCTGTAGCAGCGGCAACACTTGTCGGGCTTGGATTGATGGAAAAGCCGACTGCGACCAAATTGAAAGTAACGGTTGCAGAGTGGGACAAAGATCCACTAGTTGATCTTACGGTGACAGCGTAGGTACCGACTGACCCATTGCACGAGAGCAGGGAAGTGCTCGACGCACTCAGGATAATGGTCGTGGGAATCAACGTGCAAGTTAGACCCGAGGACGGAGACACGGTTGAGGTCAGGAGAACGGTCCCAGAGAAGCCATTGATGCTAGAGAGTTGGATAGTGGACGAACCTGAACTGCCAGCCTGCACCGTGAGACTCGTTGGGCTCGCCGCCATGGAAAAGTCTGGAGGGAGCGGCAAAGTAACAGCGACCGTCTGTGAAGTGGTTGAAGTATGGCCCGCGGAATCACTCACAGTCAATTTGACAATGTATGATCCCGCAGCGGCATATGCGTGGCTTGCGGTCTGTCCGGAGCCGGTGGACCCGTCACCATAGCTCCAGGAGTAACCGTACGGAGAAACACCTCCAGCGGCTGAGCCAGTGAACGTTACTGTCTGACTGACGGTTGGACTTGTTGGGCTGAAAGAGAAGCTCCCTGACAATGGAGGAGGTCCACCGCCGGTGCCAGTTGAAAGACTGACAGACGTCCAATATACGTTCAACAGACTGAACTGATAACCCTCAACACCTATCTCTATGCCTGCTAGTTGGCACGGGGTGTTTGTGGGCAATCCCCAAGCTGCCAAGTCGCTCTGGCATTGCTGCTGAACATCTGCAGTCAAAGTATAGGTCCCTCCTACAGAAACGGAGCCAATAGTTATCTGGTCCCAGCCGAAAGAGTCCCCAGGATTATAGGTCCCGGTGCTACCGACAGGACTGAAGACACCATTTATGTTCTCGACTCTTACCTGTGTATCGAGACACTGATACGTACTGCCGCCGCTGGTTAACGGTCCATTGGGCAGCCAGTAGTAGAGAGCAATGTAGATGTGATAACGGTATGAGCCCGATGGTTGGAAGTCATTAACTGTAAAGGTGGAACTGACAGAAGAAAGCCCTGTCGATAGGACTCCGCTAGCCGGAGCCTGGCATGGGGACCATGGGAACGTGCCCTTCTGTGTGGTTGAATAGTAGTAGCTGTTATCGCTGCCCACACCAGGAGAAGCCTGGACTGTCTCTGCTACACCGTTAACAACGGTAGCCACAGAACCTGTTAGGCCATTTGTATTGTCACAATTCCAGCCCTGCGGCAGAGAAGTACAAGAGCCGAAGTTGCCGGTTGTCGAGACGCTCTGACTAAAAGAGGCACTCACCGCATGATTGGCATTCATCGTCACCAAGATAGGGTTAGATGCGGAGACCACCCCGTCAAGGGTAAAGCCATTGAATGTGTAGCCTGAGGATGGAACCGCTGTGACAGTGACCACCGACCCAGAAGCCTCAGAATAAGACCCTGGAGCCGGACTAGTACTCCCCCCCGAGCCCGCCGAGACCGTGAGGGTGAACATGCCCGAGGAGGAGCCTGACAGGCTCCACGCAGTGACAGGGTGAATCTCCCAAGAAGTTCCACCGCCTTCTCCATCCATGAATGTGTACCCTATAATGTCCACAGTAGCACCGTTGCTGGGCCAGTCAGCGGGTGCGATTCCGAGATACTTGTACACCTGGTCAATCTCAACATGAACCGTTCCCGTACCATCGCTGGCATCGGCTGTGCTGTCACACCATGTGCCGGACGGCGCAGGCGGAGTATCACGCGAGTCGTTACAGTCTCCAGAGGAGGCTCCGTTCGCGACACTCGAGAGGACAGCGTTCTTTATCTCTACAAGCGTCCCGGATGATGGGACGCCTGTCGAGCTGTACGTGTGCTTCTGTGTGAGCCAGTCACGCGTAGGATAGATTCCGCTGTTGATGACGGCGGCTGTGGTCTGGACCGGCTGGCTGCCGCCTCCCGTGGTGAGCAGATCTGTCAGGCCAACTGCGCTGGCAACGTTTGCCAGATGGCTCAGTCCCCAGTTGTCCTCGAGTGTCCGGAGCGAGGAGTACTCGTCATAGCTCGTGGTAGAAGTATAGCCTGTCTTGACCATGGACCCGTATTCGACGTTGGGCGACGGGTCATACTCGTCCCACCAGAGATAGAGCATAGTATGAAACCCGGAGTTCTTGAACACGTTAGAAGCCAAGAGCGAGCCTGAGGCAGGGTTCTGGACGGTCCCCGAGCCTACCAGGAACTGTTGTAGGTAGGAGTCGCCCGTAGAGACACTATTATCATGCATGTTATGACTATCCGTAGGAGTAAACCAGAGAAAGTTAGGAGGGTTACCGGAGTTGGCGGCAGAAACAAAGTTCGACGTTGAAACACTGCTTGATGCGAAAACATTGGGACTATTCACATCAGCGCTGAAAGCTATAAACGGAAAGTGATCTGGCCCTCTTGGACAACCAGACTCGCAATACGCCTGCCATGTCAACCCGCTTGCTTGCATCTGGTCGACAAAGGTCTGCCCGCTTAGACAACAGCCGTAGCCGTCAGACACGCTATAAGTATCCCCACCCATGAAAGCAACATAACACGCGGCCGAACAACCACCGATAGTGTCGCCTGAAAACGTGCCAGCACCATAGCTGTGATACGACGACATCGTCGAGCCCACAGCCGCCAGACCGTTGATGAAAGGCGCCGCAGAATTTCCAATGACCGAGGAATAGTCCTGGTTCTCCATCGCAATGATGACAATGTGGTCGAAGTATTTGCCGGTAGGAGCCGCATGGTCTGGTATTATCATGGAGGCAGTAGTGAAGAGAAGTATAGCAACGGCCAGTATTCCACGGGCGCCGTTGATCTGTTTGAATCCAAATCGCAATCTTATTCACCGACATTCTTTCGGACCGCGGACGGTTGCGCCATCGAGAGACGCTCAGTTTGCCGACGGGAGAACCAGACTCTTTGCGATGAGCGAGTTCCTCGGCGAGACCTATAATGGCCAAAGACGCGAATAGGCTGTCCGAAACTTTCCGGGGAGTGAGCTGGTTCATGTGTCTAGTCAACACACGATCATCATGTGGAGATCATACAACGTAGACATTCTTCCTTGCAAGAGATGTACTCGGCTTGTCTCCTGTATCCGGGGCAATCTCTCCGACCTGAAGGCTCAATCCTTGTTCATGGCCGGAGAGCTAGTCTGGCTGGCGATGGCTATCGGTAGAAGAGCCGGATTGTCGTTTCTTCGAGGCTTGTTAGGATGATGAAAACTCTTACGAAAAAAAAGGGGCTGTTATCATCATTTCAGCTCGTCGCTTGTCTGGGGGGACACTAATAGCAAAAATGCTCATCCTCAACCAACAGCAGTGCTGGACAGCGTGGTGCGAAGGAGAACACTGCATCCTATCCGATCAGTTGATTAAGTTCCCCGAACAGCAGTTTCACACTTCCGGTGCCCACACCAACACGGCAGACATGAATGCGAATCTCTTGTCTTTCTCGAGAAATAGGTGGGTTACCCGGAGGAGCCGCGGATAAAGAGTTGTTCATACCTCTTCAAGAACCTCATCCCCATCAGGTAGCTCAGGTGAAGCCTCCCGGCATACCTGCCAAAAGTCGATACTCTTCCCCTTGGAATGTCTGTTATGGGGTCCCTGCAGACGATGCCAGCGTTCCCAACTCCGCGAGCCCAATGAGCGTCACTTCCTGCCGTCTCGGGCTTGTGATGTGTGTGCGCAAGATGCATTGCTCTCGCATTGGCTGAAGGCTTGATTGTTGAATTGAATACCTCGACTGCGTCTGCGGAGAGACATTTTTCTCCCACGGACCTAGCAGAAGTCGAGAATGGATGAGACGCTACGGCGATTCCTCCGAGGTCATGAATCCGATCGATCGTTTCCTCAACCGTCCTGCCTGATGGAACATTCTCGACTATCCCGAGCGCAAGAATGTGTCCTGAAATCGTGCTAACCTCAGCACCGGGTATGACAATAATTCTATCAGGATCGGGGAAGAGCCTTCTTGCGACGAGTCCACCCTTAACATTGTCATGGTCAGTAACGACTATTCCTCTCAGACCTCTTTGGATGGCTGCTCTCACGATCCTGTCTGGAGGGTCCAGGGCGTCGAGGGTGCGAAATCCCGACTTGTTACTGTATACTGTATGGCAGTGCGTTTCCCACTTCGGGTTGCTTGGCGTAGAAGCCAAAGAACCATCGTCGGCTTGGTCGATCAGAAGACGAAGGGCAGGTCAGATTATGCGAAGGCTGTCTTTGGAGGAGCGAGGTTTCGGGAGGATGTGCCGTCCTGATCCGGGCTGTCTGTGTCGAGAGCTGACTCTAGAACTCTTCCATCGAAGTCGGTTGACACCTCAACACCCAATAGACGTAGCAGGGTCGGAGCCAAGTCCAAGAGGCTGGCGTCCAACTGCAACCGTTTTCCAACCTTTGGTCCGGTGAGCGCCCAAAAGCCCTCCCTCGTGTGGATTGAGGAGAAGTGTGGCGATAGGCTCCAGAGTTTGCCGGTGCCGAGCCTTGGGCTGATCTGTATCTTCTCTTTGCCCGTATAGAGTTCGACGCAGAGATCAGGGGCTTCGTCTTGGAACGGACCTTTGAAAGTATCCTCGCGAAAGTGGAAGATCGGGCGAACCTTTTCTCCGGTAGCTGGATGAGCCAGTTCGCTCATGATGTTACAGAGTTTTTGCCGAACCTCTAGCCTCGCTTGAGCCCCATCGTGGTCATCTGTTATGTAGAAATGGCACTGGTGGCCGCCTGTCGAGAAGCACTTAGTCGCTTGCCAGTCGATGTTGTCGATGAGATTCTGAAGCGTCCTCTCTATTGAGCCTGAGAGTGTCAGACGTCTGCTGATGAAATTAGGCGAGATCTTGTAGACCTTGGCAATCGTGTCCGGAGAGAGGTTCCTCAGGAGCCAAGAACGGAGCTTTGTAAAAGTCTCCCCGCCCTGCTTCACATGATTTCTTGCCTTCAGCAACCCGTGCTCTGCTAGATACTCGTTGATAAACAGGGCTGCCGATGCAGGCGCGGACCCGTGGTCCGACAGGAGGAGGACATTAGTGTCGGGAGTTGTGAAATTGCACAACTCTTGGACCGCCAGATCCATCTTAACATACCAGTCTAGCAGGACGTTCCGGTATGGCGAGTTCTGATCCTCCATATACCTCCAAAAGTCATGATGCACAAGATCGATGCCTTGGAAAGTCATCATGAACACGTCAGGATGGAACCAGTCTAGAAGCGCCTTGGCCGAATCCAAGCACTTTCTGTGCAGCCGATCCACCTGGGCAAGATAGGCTTCTTCACCACCTTTGAGATTACTAGGATTCGTTACAGGGACATCGATCTCGTATCCTCCCACGGCTCTGTCAAGTCTCTTCATCAGATATTCTGGATAGGCCCAAGATGCTCTCGTTGGTACAGGAAACCCACATACCATGAACCCGTTCACAGGATAAGCTGGGTAGGTTCCAGGTACGTTGAAGACTCCTACCTTTAGCCCCCGGTCGGAGCACACGTCCCAGAAGCATCCAATTTCAGGAGTGGTCCTGCCGTGTCTTAGCTTAGCATCGCGTCCGATGTACGTGAAACCATAGATCCCTATCTTTGCCGGGTTTTTGCCCGTGGCAAAGCATTGCCACGCTGGGACGCTTTCCGGGGGAACAATTGAATGGAGCACACCATGCGTTCCACTCTCAAACATTGCACTCAGGTTAGGAAGGTGATCCTTCCATTTCTCAATGAGAATGGGGGAAGCGGAATCGATCCCTATGACCATCGCTTTCATTACGCCAGCCCTCGCACAACTTGCCGCGGGTGCCGTCCGTTTAGGACGTCGTCGATCTCCTGGACCAATCTCGCCCACACCACGGGGGGAGAGTCCGAGGTGGCGACTCTTTGGAGATGGAAGTGCTCAGCGACCCGGTTGTAGAACCATTTTTCCTTCTGAATGAAGCTCTCTGAGTGCTCGGGCCTGTTTCTGTAAATCCTATCCTCGGGAGCGTCAAGGATGAACGAGACGTCGGCCTTGGGAACGAGCCTGATAAGGATGGCTTCGAGAGGAACGCGCACACCATTGTCTCGGAATCCGACAAGCGTGTCGTAAATGTAGCGGTCACACACCACGCTGTAGCCGAACAGCCTTCGGAGCCTTATCCCTCCTACCAGAATGGGACAGTAAATCAGGATGATGTAGAGTCCCCAGAGAACTCGCACGGGCCTCGTCCTGTCTAAATAGATGGGACTAACACCAAGGATCCTCGCTACTCGTCGCACGATGAACCCGAAGGGGTCGAGAATGTCCTGGTGTCTCAGATAGGAGAACTTGTGCCCTGAACCGTTGAGTAAGTAGTAGCAGCGTCCAGCATTGGTGGACTTGCCAGTGCCATGTGTCCCACTTAGAGTTACGAGGATAGTGTTTGCTACCAAACCATCCCCCTACCCCCCGACCGGACTGCGGCACTTAGGAAGTCGAGAACCACGAGGACAGGTGCCACTAGGCAACGCAGGCAACTCTTCCATCGCCCATTGGCAGCGTCTCGGCTAGCCTTGAGCAGAAAGAGGATGAAGAGCGCGCGATTGGGTATCCGGTAGGGGAGAACAAGGCGGTCCCTTCTCAGGAGTTCAAGGTTGTCCCGTCGGAACATTCTCATCGTCTCTTGCCTTAGCTTCCTGAACGCAGAGTGCTCGACATTACAGGCATGAAGGAATCGATCAACGCAACCGAGATAGAAGATGAATCCGTCACTGATGTTAGCCTCATCCACCTTATGCAGAAGCTGACCCGGGGTATAGTCATCTAGTAGCTTTAATAGGTCAATTATGTCCGAAAGCTTGAGGAAGTTGTGCCTGAATATTGCGTGAATAGCCCGTATCAGAATTCTATCGTCGTTCGACGTTATCCAGATCTCTCTGCCTTCCATCGATTCTTTTCTACGCTTTCGCAAAACTTCCTCAGGGTCGAGGTAAACTTCTCCCAATTGGCTCACCGTTGGGTATAGCTCGAAATCATGTGCATAGCCGGGGAGAAAACAGCTGAACTTGCCGACCAGCCTGTCGCAGTGGGTCAGCGCTTGAGCCTTCGCCCCGAATTTTCCAATCAGAAGTTCTCTGGCCCTTTCCATGTCTTGCTGTTTAGGAACTAGAAAATCAATGTCGTGACCAATGTCCGGGAGAGAATCAAAGGACTTGATCGCCACGTAGGATATGTCGTTTCTCTCGAAGACCTCGCTCATCTCTTGATGTAGCCTGAACGCCTCCTCCGCTTCTGCCTTAGCGTTTTCCACTTCCTTCGTTGAGAATCCGAAGAGGTCTGCAGATCGAAGCAATACCTTGTTCTTCTTGGCAAGCTTAAGCAGTTGTTTCGAATCTACCGATGATGGCGCGTTGCCTTTCAGCAATGCCTTTGCGAGCAGTAGGGAAACCGCCTCGCGGCGAGCCGTCTTGACGCCGCCAATCTCCTCAAGAAAGGCCGAGTTCATTTCGTTTTATTCCATCTTTGGGCCTGACCGGTGGGAAACCATGTCGCTATGACTGGTCGCCGACGAAAATCGAATCCAACTTTCTGGCGATCTGCACGGATGGTGGTTGTGCTCATTTTGCAGGGCTAATAGCGGTAAGTGGAATCTGATATTTATTCAATTCCGGGGGTTGGCCTAAAGTGATGTCCCAAATATATCCTTGGCATCACAATGGTTTGCGATTATCGCCAAATCAATTTGCCGAAGAGTGAGAGCTAGACTTGTCCTGAAGCTTTAGGCCTCGAGCGCGTGGCTTGATGAAGGCATGCTATTATCTGACTGGGCCGCGTACCGTTTCTCATGCGGGAAGCATTCCTCAGATTCCCCCTCTAGTCAGGGCTTTCTCGAGTCTCTCCAATCCTAGCTTGTTCAGATGATTGTTCTCGAACATGTCCTCGAGCATGTGAGCGCTGAGAAGTTTCGCGATCATCTTACCCGTTACCAGTTTTCCCCATTTCCAAGGTCTAAGTTCTGATCCGAAAATGCCAAGGAGAATCTCTCTTATTTGATCGAGAGCCCCGTCACTGTGTTGGTCCTTTGCCTCCGCCTCCAACTCGTACAGGCTTACGTCTTGTAAGTCAAAGTGGTACGTGACCCGATCAATGGCCAGTTCCGCGAGGTCGAGGCGATTTTTTTCTGTTGACACAATTTTCGTGTCTCGCACGGTCTCTCTGTTCTGCACAGTTCGTAGGCCCATCCGTTTTAGACTCTCAACAGGGTCATCAACTCTGAGACTTTGAGATGAACGTATCACTATGCCGCTCCTGGACAACTCGTATAGAGCTTTGTCGAGGGACTCATTCGACCATGGCAATTCGAGCTCTCTCCTCGCACTTCGGTTCCACTGTAGCAAGCGAGGGTTCCATTTGACTGTGATAAGCGAGGCATTGTTGGTCTGCCTTACCCGGAGGTTAATCCTCTTACGGCCCAGTGACCCACTAGCCGTTTCGAAATAGGTGTCGTGGAGGCGTAATGTCCCACCTGGTCTCAGTGTGTAGGTGCCCAGTGACTCAAGGTTTGAAACTCGGCGGATTGTCGACTCCGGGTCTGGAGAATCTATGACGAGGGCAATTTCCTTTTCAAGCTTCGACATGCTCGGCGAGTAGGCTATCAAGGAATCTGGGTGTATGGGTCTTTGCTTCTATCGGTCCAACTGAGAATGCCGCGGACCTTCGAACGGTCTTGAGCTTGGTTCGGATTATTCAGAGTCTGTGCAAAGAGTCGATAGCTCGGTGTCCATTCGACTTTCGTTCTTGAGGCACCTTGTTGCCCGAAACGTCTTTAGGCGGGAATCACCCCTACTTCAGATGTTCACACGGTTCGGCATAGGCTATCTTTGATGATTTCTGTAAAAGGAGCTGCAGCTCTGGGAATTGTCTGTGGGCTGGTAGCTTTGACGGTCTTTGCCTTCGCGATGTATGCAAACACTAGTCGTTCCACGCCTCCATTTCACTTCTGGGTCGCCGGCTACAACGGAGGCCTATACTATTACAACGCTTCGGGGCTGGAGAGGATTCAGGTGCCAACCTACCGTGACTTGACTGATATCGCGTGGAGGCATGACCACTCTTATGCCTTGGCTGTTGGAAGGAACGATACGATCTTGAAGTATGACGGACAGAAGGCCGTCTTGATCAACTCGACTGGAATATCATCAACCGTGTCTTTTTACGGCGTATCATGGAAGTTCGATGATTCAGAAGCGTTGATTGTTGGGGCGAATGGGACTGTAGCTAGATATGACGGAACAAATGTTACATTGCTGAGTAGCGGATTCACAAACACGATCTATGCGGTCAGTTGGAATCCGGTCAATGGTGTTGCATTATTGGCAGGCAATGCAACAGACGAGAATGGTTTACTGGCACAGTATGATGGGAGCAAGTTCACAA
>WNFX01004476.1_pt1 | contig 13695 bp, 11 predicted proteins | sample 5400111 | NCBI WGS metagenome assembly WNFX01 (sample SAMN13153363, study PRJNA577476) | soil metagenome | isolation source: 40 cm soil or saprolite under grassland replicate 1 | place: USA:California | collected 2016-06-15
AGCTGGACGGCGACACCGCGACCGGCCGTGCCTACATCCAAGAGCTCGCGCGCGCCCGCGACGGCCGCCAGGGGCTGAACTACGCCATCTACCACGACCGCTACCAGCGCACCGGCGACGGCTGGAAGTTCACCGAGCGGGTCTACGAGGTCAGGTACCTCGACACCACTCCACTGGCGGGCTCGGCGCCCCGCGCGGCGGGGGCGCCCGCGGACCCGCCGGCCGGGAACACGTCTGCGGTGGAAGGAGCTTTGGGCTGACACCCGAAGCCACCGTCACCGCGCCGCGGACCGGGCAACGCCGATCCGGCACCCATCTGCGCTCTACGACCGGCACACCGCGACCAGCCCAGGAGGCACCATGGCTACCCCGATTCCGGCAACACCGTTCGCTGACCCGGCGCCCGCGCAGCGCCTGGAGCGGGCGGCCGCTGCGCTGACGGCACACGGTTTCACCGTCGAAATCCTCGACGACGCTGCCGCCGCGCGTACCCGCATCAACGATTTGATACCCGAGGGTGCCAGCGTGTTCACCGGGGCCAGCGAGACCCTACGCCTGTCGGGCATCGATGCGGACATCAACACCAGCGGTCGATACCAGGCAATCAAGTCAAAGACCCTGGCCATGGATCGCGCCACCGAAGCCCACGACATCTGGCGGCTGATCGCCAGCCCCGACGTCATCGTGGGCAGCGTCGCCGCGCTCACCGAGACCGGCTCCCTCGTGATCGCCTCGGCCAGCGGAGGCCAACTGCCCGGCTACGCCGGCGCCGCCGCCCACGCCATCTGGATCGTCGGGGCGCAGAAGGTGGTACCCGACCTGAGCACCGCGCTGCGCCGCGTCGAAGACCACTGCCTCCCGCTGGAAAACGCCCGCGCCCAGGTGGTCTACGGGCAGCCCAGCGCCATCAACCGCCTTCTCATCCTCAACGCAGAACCCCACCCCGGGCGCGGCACTGTCCTGCTGCTCCGCGAAGCCATCGGATTTTGAAACCACCAGGAGTCGTCCAGCCGAGGCTGATCCACAGAGGCAGCAGGATGAGCCGCCATGGCCGCTGGAGGACACCGAGCAGCATGAGCCCGATCAGCGTGAGCAGCGCGACAGACATCGTGTCACTGACCGGATGCGCAGGCTTGTGCGGGGGGCCGGCGCACAAACGCTTGCCGGCCTGGCATACCTCAGCGTAAGCCGGCTGCGGCGTTATGGGCATTCCATGGTAGAGACATGGCCCTGGGCGAACCGGGCGTGATCGTATCGATCTTGTCACGTCCGGCGTGGCGCCGCTGAGGACCCTGGGACCCCTGGTAGCGGGGAGGTGTCGAGGCCTTCCCTGCCGCCAGGGGCCCGGATGCCTGTCTACTCTGTCACTGCCGGCAAGCCAAGCTGCGCCTCGCCGGGCTGCTGGTGCCGTGACCGCCGGCCGTGTTACCCGTCGGACCTGACCGATGAGCAGTGGAAGGTGCTGGAGCCGCGGGCCCGGGAGGTCATGGCGGAACTGACCGTCGCGGTAGGCAGGCCGATGGTCCATGACCTGCGGGCGATGTGCGACGCTGTCGCCTACGTCGTCCGCAACGGGATCGAGTGGCGGGCGCTGCCGGTCGATCTCCCGCCCTGGGAGGCGGTGTATGCGTTCTATGAGCGGTGGAACGGCCGCGGCCTGCCGCTCGCGCTGATCCGCCGGCTGCAGGAGCTGCTGCGCCAGCACCAGGGGCGGAACGCCCAGCCCACCGCCTGCATCGTGGACTCCCAGATCCCTGGCGGGCTGGCCGGTGTTCACGTCCGATCGCCTCGCACAGCGCTGTAGGTGCCGAAAACCTCATCCGTGCAGCTCAGGCGGCGTGTTGGTACTCGTGGAGGACGCCGCCGAGTCGATCGCGCCGTCGGATGTCGAGGTCGTCGAGTCGGTCCGGTTCGGTGATCGGTTGGGGGAGTGGGCGCCCCGCGTCGCTGTGATGCACGAGGCCGGACAGGTCGCTGACACCGGCCCGGCCGCGGGTCCAGATGGCCTGTTCGAGGGCGTCGAGGACCAGCGGGGTGCTCATGCTGGTCGCGGCTTGCGTCAGCGGTGAACCGGTCCGCCGACGTGGCGAGCCCGCGCAACGGCGTGATCGCGGTCGACGCGCGTGACCCCGGTCAACCTGCGGGTCGGCCTGCTGGGCGCCTTCACCGCAACCCGGGCCGCGCCCGGCGGCGTTCGAGGCGCTTCCGGTCGGGGCGGTCGCGGTCGGCGCCGTGTCGGGCGTTCCGTCTCGACCCGGTACCCGAAGGGACGGCACACGGACGGAACACGGCGACATCGTCGGCGCCGGACTGCGGCGGCTCATGCGCGAGAGGACGTACGAGCGGGTACTCGTCATGGAGCGAGCGAACCCCCTGCGCCCGCAGGGGGTTCGCCGTCACCTGTCACGAGACGTCGCGGTTACACGGTCCCTGTGATGGACCACATGCCCGAGCTGGAGCCCGGTGTGATGTCCGGGCCCGTCGGGCCCTGGCCCCAGAAGTGATCGCCGATGTTGTTCACGCCGTCCGAGCGCAGCAGGCCCATCGACCGGTACACGACGCCGGAGGGCTCCCGGTCGAGCGCCATCGCCGCCCAGGCGTTCTGCACCTTGTACGCCGGGCGCAGCGTCCACCACAGGAACTTTTTCGGGAAGAGGTAGTCGGCGAACGTGCCGCCGGTACCGCCGGAGACGCAGTACGCGTTGGTGTGGAAGCCGTTGAGGATGTGCAGGCCCTGGAACGCCGGGCGCCAGCGCCCGAAGTAGTCGTGCGTCCCGGAAGTGTCGCGCAGGACCTGGCACGACTCCAGTTGCAGCCATTCCAGGTCGCGGTCGCCCCACCGCGCGTCGCCGGGCACGATCGACGTGTCTGTGACGCTGCTCTTGAACGTGAACCCGCCCGGCCAGCCGTGCCCCGTGTACCAGCTGGCGTCGACGTTGTCGACGTAGTTGTCGTCGCCGCCGCCCAGGCTGGTGTCCTTGAAGTCCCATTCCCACGCGTTGGCGCCGCGCCAGTCGAACGGTACGCCCACGCCGTGCGCGTTCATCACGTTCTTGAATCCGATGGCGCTGTCCTGCGCGCACTGCCACTCGTCCACGGTCTGCTCGATGCCCGCGTCGACCGGTCCGACGGCGAGGGCACCGAACCCGCCGCCGCCGGGGACGGTGGCCGCCGAGGCGGAGCCGTCGCCGGGCAGGTCGACGGTTGCCGTGGCGGTCAACCCGTTGACGTCGGTGACCTCGACGGTGACCTTTTCACCGCTGCCGGTCCGGCCGCGCGGCTGCCGCTCGTACGCGATGCTCGCGGTGTTGCGGTCGGCGGGCAGTGTCGTGGTCGACGACGACCAGCGGTACGTGTACGGCGCGGTACCACCGTCGACCGACACCTCCGCGCTGATCTTGTTGCCGCTGCGGTGCGCGACGACCTTGCCGGCCGGTGCGGAGTCCCGCACCGCCGGTACGAGCCGGTGCGCCTGCGATCCGGTCTGGGCGACCGGGTTGCAGGTGTACTGCGGGAAGATCGTCGAGACGCTGCCCTTGCCCCCGGCCTCGATGGCGGTCAATTCCGGGAACTGGTAGCCGAGGGTCGGCCGCTGCTGGCGAACGTCCGGTCCGTACAGGGCGGCGCAGGCCTGGGCGGCCTCGTCGGCGCTGATGACCCGTACGTTGCCGGACCGCTCGACCTTGCGCAGCGCGTTCGACACCTGGGTGACGGAGCTGTCCGGGCCGACGGTGATCCGCAGCTTGGCGCCCTGCCCGCTGACCGGCAGGCCGGCCAGGCTGAGCTGGTAGCTGACGGCGGTGTCCAGCGCCTGTACCCGGGTGGGCCTGCCCTCGCGGTCGGAGAGGGTGAGTTCGGTGTGCGACACCGACGGCCGCGCGGCGAGGTCGGGGCTCAGCTCGGCGAGCTTCAGGAGCTGTTCACCGTGGCGCAGCGCGACCTCGTCGGGTACGGGCTTGATGCTGTCGAGAGCGGCGAAGTCGATGCTCTGCGCGACCGTACGCCTGCCCGACTCGTCCTCGCCGGCCTGGTCCTTTGTGGCCAGTGGTACGTAGCCGAAGCTCTTGGGGTTGACATAGCTGAAGAAGCCGTTGGACTGCAAGGCGTTCTCGACCCCGAAGGTGGCGGCCAGTTTCGCGCCCTCGTCTGGGGTCAGCCCCTCCTGGACGACCGAGTAGACCGGCACGGTCGGCTCGTCGGCCGCCGAGGCGGGGCTACCGGTCAGGACGGCGCCGGTCACGACCAGCGCGGCCCCTACCGCTGATACGCGGACTAGGCCGCGATCGCGTCCCCACGCGAACATGTGGTTCTCCTCACGTAGACGTCGGGCCCTGCGTGCCCGATCCGTGCGTCACAGGAGATCCGCGGTCCCCGCGAAATACATCAGCCCGCGCCGAAGCACATGAACGCGGCGGCGGTCGCCTGCGCGATGCCGTCGCCGCCTGCGGCGAACGAACGCTGGGCGTCCGCGAGGGCCTGTGCGGGGCCGGATCCGGCGCGCAGACGCTGGTGTACCTGGAGCATCAGCTCGGTGGTCGGGTCGGCCGGTACCGGCAGCAGGCTCGCGACGAGGGTGCGGGTACCGGCGCCGAGCAGGACGGCCGCGAACCCCATCAGCTCGTCGCCGGGTCGGATAGCCGACAGGCCGGACTCGCACGCGGACAGGATCACGCAGCCGGGGGGCTGGGACAGCCGCTCCAGTTCGTACGCGGTGAGCGGCCCGTCGGCCAGTTCGATTGTGGACAGCAGCGGGTTGTCGCCGCGGAAGGTACCGTGCGCGGCGATGTGGGCCAGCCGCGCGCCGTTCATGGCCGACATCACCGCGTCGGCTTTCGCGTCCGCGCCGGTGAGGCGCCGTACGCCGGGCTGGGCGGCCGCGAGCGCGGCCACCTCGGCGTCGGCGGCCGGCAGGCGCGGCCCGGCGACGAGGACCGCGGTGCCGTCCGGCCCGGTGTGCGCGACGGCCCGCAGCCACGCGGCCGCCGACGGTGCCACGGTGACCGGCCGGCCGACGCAGGTCGGCAGTGCCGACCACGCGAGCGCGTGGAGCTGGCCGATCGGGACGACGACAAGTGGCCGCTCTGCGAGGCGACGGCGCAGCGGCGCGAGGAGCTGGCCGTCCAGTACCCCCGAGGTGTGTACGGCCGCGTGGCGCGCCGCGTCGGAGTCGCCGCGGGTGACCAGCCGGCGCAGCGCGAAGCGCTGCAGCCGGGTCTGGTGGAGCACGTCGTCGAGCGGGCCCAGGTCGTGCAGGGTCGCGCGGCCGTCGCGCAGCACCACGGCGAGGATGCGCCCGCGATGGGCGACCAGCTCCACGAGTACGGCTTCGCCGAGCGCGTCCGCCAGTGGCCGCGGGCCCGGCGGCCGGGTGACCTCGCCGCCGCCGTCGGCCCGGCGTGCCATCTCGCGGATCTGCTGTTCCAGGTGTACCTGGCGGCGGCGGTGCAACTGCGCCGGCCGGCCTTCGAGGGTGGCGCTCTCCACTTCGGAGCTGACCATGCGGAGCTCCGCGAGCGCGCCCGCCAGCTGCTGGTCGCGCGGCGGTGACACCGGCGTCATCCGCAGCGCCGTGGCCCGCCAGCGTTCCGCCCAGGCCAGCACCTGCGTCGGGCGGCCCGAGGCGACCGCGATGTCGAGACCCTCGCGCGCCAGTTCCTGGCCGTGGGCGCCGCTGCTGGCACGCAGTTCGGTCGCGCCCAGCGAGGCACGGTACGCGTCCAGTACGGCGAGGCCGCGGCGCAGCGCTGCGGAGGCGGCGCGGTCCTGGCCGTCCCGCCGCTGGAGCAGGGCGGTGGCGTACCAACTCTGGGCCCGCTGGCTGGCGGTGCCGCCCCGCCGTGCCCGGCTGGCCGCCAGGAGCAGCTCACGGGCGGCGGCCGTCCGGCCCAGGTGGGTCGCGACCCGGGCGGCCTCGATGCGGATCGTCAGTGCCGGTCCGGGCCAACCGGTGTCGTCGAGCAGCGCGGCGGTGTGCACCATCGTCGTGAGCTGGGCAACCGTGCGGGTACCCCGGCGGAAGTCGGCCCGCAGCTCGACACTGCGCGCGAGGGCCGCCCACGCGCGGCGCCCCTGGCGCTGAAAAAGCCTCCGGGCTCGGGCGGCGGCCGCGGTGGCGGTGTCCATGTCGTCGGCGACGAGCGCCACCCGGGCCTGGCCCAGCAGGGCCTCCGCCAGGTCGGATGCCATGCCGCGCCGGTCGAGTTCACCGACCGCGGCGGCCGCCACCTCGGCCGCCTCGTCGATGAGCGGGATGGACAGCAGCAGCTCCAGGCGGTCCAGCAGCAACGCGGGCCGGGGTACGTCCAGCGCGCGGTACTCCTGCTCGACCTCGGCGAACACGCGCAGCGCCGCCGCGACCTCGCCGCGCTGTGCGGCGGCGGTTCCGATGTTCCACCGCACGTCGGCGGCTGCCAGATCGAGTCCCAGCTCGCGGAAGATCGCCTCGGACCGGTCGAAGTCGTCGCGGCCCCGTGCGGTTCCACGATGGATCCGCGTCAGCACTCCGCGGTTGTTGCGGGCGCGGGCCTCGAGCAGCAGGTCGCTCTGCTGCTGCGCGATCTCTACGGCGGCGGTGTAGTCACGGACCGCCTCGTCGTAGCGTCCGCAATAGTGCAGCACGACGCCCCGCTGCATGCGGGCGCGACCGGCGTCCAGCCCGGTCAAGGCTACGAGCGCGGCGGAGACGGCGCGCAGTGCGGCGACGTTGTGACCGCTGTTGGCCAGGGCGTAGCCGAGGCTCATGCGGGCCAGGGCGGCGACCCCGGGTGACCCTCCGCGCTCGGCCAGGCGTACCGACCGGCGCAGGTGGCGTACAGCCGCAGGGAGGTCGTTGAGCTCCCGCAGGGCGAGCCCGATCGCCCGTTCCGCGGTGGCCCGCTCGTCGGCCGGCCCGCCCGCGGCGGTGCGGGCGAGCACTCGTTGCGCGATCGCGATCGCTTCGCGTGGGCGGCGCTGGACGGCGTCGAGCGCCAGTTGGGCGGAGTCCTCGCCGGACTCGTCACTATCGCCCACCGGAGCATCGTGTCCGAAGTCCGATCGTTGCGTCAATTGACGAAGCGCTACATTACCGTACTGAGTCCGGTATCCGTGACCACTGTGGAGGAATCGGTGTCGTCTGACCGACCCGGAGAACACCGGCAGGACGCCGTGGCCCTGTCGCGTCGGCGACTCTTGCGGCTGTCGGCGCTGGCCGCGGTGACTGTTCCGGCGGCGACGTGGCTGGGCCGGCCGAGCGGTGACACGGGCGGCCCGGTGTTCGCCCGCCGGGCGTTCGTCCTCGACGAGGGCGACCTGAAGGCCGCCTACCAGGCCGCGTTCAGGGCCGTCGTGGCGGAGGACAAGAACGTACGGGGGTATTTCGAGCCCGGCCGCGAATTCCTGTACCGGCCGCGCCAATTGCTGGTCTCGCACCGTGACCTCGGCCGGGTCGCCAAGCGGCTGCGCCAACTCGGCTACCGCTTCGAGATCGACAAGGGTTTCGCCGGCGTGAACCGCCTGGTATTCGACCGCGAGGTGGAGATCCCCGAGATCGTCGCGAAACTCCGCGACCGGGAGCAGTGGCCCGGCGAGGCGCCTCCGGCGGTGCAGCCGCACCACGTCACGGTCGGCCACCCCAACATCATGGGCAATCCGGACGGTCCTCCGGCCGCCGCGGGGCCGCTCGGTGCCCCGACGGCCGACCGCCGGTCCGACGGCAAGGGCGTCGTGATCGGTGTCTGCGACACCGGCATCTGGCGGGACGCCGGCGCGTTCCACCCCCAGTGGCTGGACGGCGGCTACCTGCCGGAGGTCGACGACGAGGACCCGCTCTACAAGTACGGCAGCGTGCTTGACCTGCAGGGCGGTCACGGGACGTTCGTCGCCGGGGTGGTGCGGCAGGCCGCGCCGGGGGTGCTGTTCGATCCGGAGCCGGCACTCGCCGACTCGGGTATCGGCGACGAGCAGATGCTGGTCGATGCGCTCGACCGCCTCGACCCCCGGACGTCGATCATCAACCTGTCGCTCGGTTGTTACACCCAGGGCGACGTCCCGCCGCTGCCGATCGTCAACCGCTTGGCCGCGTTCGGCCAGGAGGTGGTCGTGGTGGCATCGGCGGGCAACGCCAGCGCGAGCAGGCCGACCTGGCCCGCAGCGCTGCCGGACGTGGTCGCCGTGGCGGCCGTGACCGGCGACGGCGAGACGGTCGCCCCGGCCGGGTACAGCAATTTCGGGCCGTGGGTCGACGCCTGCGCCGAGGGCGAGCGGATGAGCACGTACGTGACGGGACGGCTGGAACTCCCCGGCCAGCCGCCGATCGTGTTTCCGGGCTTCGCCCGCTGGGCGGGCACCTCGTTCGCGGCGCCGTACGTCGCCGGCCGGCTCGCGACCATGATCACCTCGTACGGGTACACCGCGCGCGACGCCCGCCAGCACCTGCTCGCCGGCACGCCGTGGAAGCCCGACTACGGGGTGTTCGTCGGATGACCCCGTCCGGTGCCGAGGATCCCACGACGGCGACGCCGGCCGTCGAGGTCCTCGTGGCACGCGCCGCGCGGGGCGACGAGGACGCCTGGGCCGAGCTCGTGGCCCGCTACACGCCGCTGGTCGTGGCTGTGATCAACGGTTACGGGCTCAACCGCGCGGACGCCGCCGACGTCAACCAGACCGTGTGGCTGCGCCTGGTCGAGCACCTCGACCGGCTCCGGGACCCGGCGGCGTTGCCGAAGTGGATGGCCACGACGACCCGGCACGAGTGCATACGGCTGCTGCGCGCGAGCCGGCGGTCGCGGCCATTCGACCCGCTCGACGCCGCCGGTGAAGTCCATTGGGGTGCGTCGGCCCTCGTCGAGGATCCGACCGTCGACGACGACCTGCTGCGCGCCGAGCGCCGCCAGGCGCTGCGGGACGGCTTCGCCCAGTTGCCGCCGCGGTGCCAGCAACTACTGGAGATGATGCTACGCGAGCCGCCACTGACCTACGACGAGATCAGTGTGCGGATGCGGATACCGGTCGGCAGCGTCGGGCCGACCCGTGGCCGGTGCCTGCACAAGCTTCGGAGATGCCCGGCGCTGGTTGCATTCGCCGACTCGTTGAACGAGTCCGGGAGCGGGAGGGACGGCCGCCATGACGCTGCCGCTGTGGGAAGATGATCACGCGCTACTCGCTGATCTGGGTGCCGCGCGGGCGGGTACGGCGACCGTACCGGAAGAGTTCGTCACCGCCGCTCTCGGTGCACTGGCCTGGCGGAGTATCGACGCCGACCTGGCGCTCGCCGAGCTGACGTTCGACTCGGCGTTCGACACCGAGCTGGCAACCCGTACGGGGGTCGCCACATCGTCCCGGACGCTGGCGTTCAACGGCGGCGGCGTCAGCGTGGAGATCGAGCTCACCGCGGCGGGCATCACCGGCCAGTTGACGCCCGCCGTCGACGGCCGGGTGAGCTGCCAGACCGCGACCGGGACGTACGACGAGACGGTCACCGATGCCGTCGGATGCTTCGTGCTCATGGTGCCGCCGAACGGGCCGGTCCGCCTGCATCTGCGGTACGGCGGGCGGGCCGTGGCGACGAGCTGGATCTGCCTGGGCTGACTCCGGGTCGTCGGGTTCCCCGGCGTCCCCGTCGCCCGAGCTAGCCCGCGGGCCGCGTTCGTCTAGACCGGTGGGGGAGCAGATGGGGAGCAGTGGGGCGCTTCCAACGGCGTTGAACGGCTCTAGACGGTGTTGACCTGCGCGAATCGTCTCGGCGTGTTGAGGGGCGCGTGCGGCATGCACGAAGGACCTTCCCAAGGATTCTGCAGAGAATGCCGACTTGCGGCCGGGCATCTCGGTATTTCGCGAAATCCTAAGCAAGCACTTTTTAATTGCCAGCGCTGGACCGCGCGGCGGATGCCGAGTAGCCAGCGGGTTGGCCGACCTACCGCACCGCCGCGGGGGCATCCCGGGACGTTGCTTTGCCCGCTTTCCGGCCGGGAGTGCTCGCGGCGCGGCGTCGGCGTGCATCGTGTTTACTTGACCTCATGCCATTGCGCGGTGAGTACGAGCCGAGCCCGAGCCAGTGGGCTCGCGACCAGGTGGAGCAGTATGAAAGCTCCGGCGGGACCCGCGGAACTACCTTGCGCGACCGGCCGGTGGTCGTGCTGACCAGCCGTGGCGCGAAGAGCGGCAAGATCCGCAAGACGCCGTTGATGCGGGTCGAGCACGACGGCCGCTACGCCGTGGTCGCCTCGTTGGGCGGAGCACCCAGGCATCCGGTCTGGTACTTCAATCTCATCGCCGACCCGCACGTCGAGCTGCAGGACGGCCCCACCAAGCGGGACATGATCGCGCGTGAGGTGACCGGCGGAGAAAAGGCCGAATGGTGGGCCTATGCCGTCGCGGCGTATCCCGACTACGCCGACTACCAGGCCAAGACGGACAGGCCGATCCCCGTCTTCGTCCTCGAACCGCTCGCCGATTGACGGTCGAACGCGACAGCATCCGACCTCGCCGCCCAGGTCAAGGCCGGCGGAATGCGTTTCACCGGCGTCGGAGTCGAACCCGACGCGCCAGCACTCGAACAGCTCACTTGGCGGTAGGGGCGGCGCGTCCGTCGCTTCGACGGGAAGACGCTTAGCGCGCAGTGTCGGTACGGTCTTCACAGCGGTCTCCTTCCTACGGGTGTTCCTTGGCAGGTCACCCGAGGCCTACCACTCGGCAGGACTCAGGTGGGGGACCGCCACCTCAGCTTCCACAGAGATCGGGACACGCTCGACGCTCGTCTCGGCCGGTGACCGCACCCGGGCTGAGACCCTCGCCAGGTCCATTACCGTCGCAGAGCAGCGGGCACGGCCGTTGACCATGTTGGCCCCGGGCATGCGACCCGGTTGCCGCCCGACTGCTGCTCGCCCCGGCACTGGCCATCGGTCCGTGGACGACGCCGCTGGCGAGATGAGCGATGAATCTCGGTATCGAACCTGGTCTGAATTCATGACGGATAGAGCGCCCGCCTCGCCATACCCTCGGCGGCCGGGACGCGCAGCGTTGAGGGCGATGAGTGACCTGTTCGGTGCCGCGGGGCAGGCCATGCTGGACGAGCTGTGCCTGGGTGCGGCCTCCGCCGCGCGGGTGGCTTCGCTGCGCCGGCTCATTGACGCGTTCACGTTTGAGATCGACGCTGTGGGTCGGCGGGTCAGCGCGCGGCTGGCCGCCGATTCCGGCTACCGGGCTGTGCACGCCCTGGATGGGGCCGGCCCTGTGCTGGCCGCGGTATTCGTGGCCGAGATCGGCGACGTCACCCGCTTCCCGGGCCCAGTCCTTCCTATACAGACTTTGGTCGGTCTTGTACGGAACCTATGCCCGTTGTCATTTACACCGCCGGATGGACACCGCCAACCGGACCTGGCGGTGGGACTGATCAGGACTCGGGATGCGAGCGAACGGCCTACCGAGGAAGGCGCCGGCATCGTGCCGTACGTCGCGGAGTTGACTGCAACCATCGAAAACCAGGGAGATGCCTTCGCCGACGAGACCCGCCGGGGCGGGGCCGAGTTACGCCGGGGCAGGTTTACGGGGTCAGGACCAGCTTCGCCGGAGCGCCACGCTGCTGCTGTTCCCACGCCTTCGTGGCGTCTGCGAGCGGGATCGGGAGCACATCCACGTGGAGGCGGCCGGTTGCGGCGTGCTCGGTCAACGTCAGGTATGCCTCACGACGCACCTCGACCGGAGCGTGGAGGAACGCGAAGCCGAGAATCTCCAGTCGAGCGGAGCGGACCACCCGGGCCGGCAGGTGGATCGCGGTGCCCGCGGAATGCCCAATCTGGACATGCCGGGCGCCGTGCGCTGCTGCCTGCATGGCCGCTAGCGCCGGCTCGCCCCACACCGGGTCGATGATCACATCGAACCCGTGCTCACCCGCCACCTCCCGAAAGGCGCCAGCAAGATCGGTGCCGGATGCGATAGTCACCGTGGCATCGGCTCCCCGCTCAGCAGCACGCCGCAGCCGATCTGGATCACGGTCAGCGGCAACGACACGGCCGGCGCCCTGCGCCTTGGCCACCTGGACCGCGACCGACCCCAACGCCCCCGCCGCGCCGAGCACGAGTACGGACTCGCCCGCCTGCAACTCCGCCCGCCAACCGAGCGCGAGCCAGGCCGCCAGACCGGTGTTACCCAGCGCCGCAGCCGTAACATCGTCCACGCCCTCGGCCAGATCGAGCAGGTCCGCCTCGGACACCAAGGTCCGCTGCGCCCACGAGCCGTACGGGGCCACCGGAGCGTCGAAGAACACCCGTCGCCCGTCGAGCGTTCGCCCGACCCCGTCGGACCCGACTACACAGGGCACCGCCGGAGCGGCGCCTTGGATAGCGCCGGACGCCTTCGCCAGATCCAGATGGTGCACCCCGGCCGCTGCCACCTCGACCACAACCTGCCCCGCACCCGGCTTCGGGTCGGGGAAGTCGTCGAAACAGGGTGCGACACCCACCTCGGTCAGCACTGCAGCCTTCATATGGGTCACCCATTCCTTCCTGTTCGAGGCCGCCGGGGAACTCGCCGCCGACGCGTGCAGCGGCACGCGAGCTGAGGCCACCCGGTGGCGGTCAGTCGATGTCTTGCCGCCACATCACGGCCGAGCGGAGTGCCGCCACGCACCACCCGCTCGCCCGGAACGCCGGGATCACGGTGCGTCGGCCTCGGGCCGGTCCCCGACGATCTCCACATGAAGAGTGCCCAGCCCGGTGATCTCGCCGACGAGCCGGTCGCCCACCTTCATCCACACGCCCGTACTGAGCCCCACGCCCGCCGGGGTACCGGTCAGCACGACGTCGCCCGGCTCCAGCGTCAGGTGCTCGCTGATCCGGGCAACGAGCTCAGGCACCGGCCAGATCATGTCCTTGGTGTTCGCGTCCTGCCGGACCTGTCCGTTGAGGGAGAACCGCAGCCGCAGGTTGCCGTCGTCGACGAACCGCGCCGGGACGATGCCGGGGCCCAGCGGGCAGCTATCGTCGAACGCCTTGCCGCCGAACAGGTCGAACTTGACCAAATGCTGGGGATGGCGCTGCCAGTCGCGCGCCGAGAGGTCCAGACCGATGGTGTAGCCCGCGATGTGGTCGCGGGCGTCCTCGACGGCGATGTGCCGACCGCGCTTGCCGATCACGAAGGCCAGTTCGAGCTCGTAGTCGAACTTCTGCGACTGGGTGGGGTACCGGACGGACCTGCCTTGACCGACGAGGGTGGTGGTCGGCGGCTTGAGGAAGAAAACCGGGATGTTGTCGTCCTTGGAGAAGGCGCTGTGGCCGCCGTCCTTCGTCACGTGGTCGTAGTAGTTCGCACCCGTGCAGATGACCTTGTTCGGGTACTGCAGCGGCGTCAGCCAGTCCTCGAGCCGGCCCGGCGGCTCGATCTCGGCAACCGCGCGAACGCCGTCGTCCAGCGCGCGGACGGCGTCGAGCAGGACCGGTTCGGCGTCGGCCCAGTGCGCGAGCACCGCCATCAACCCGGCCGACGGGTCCGGAGCGAGGACTTCCGGCGCGAGGTCGACGATGCGGTAGTGACGGCCGTGGAGGACGAGCACGGGCGTGGGTGCGCCGTCAACCCGGATCGTCGCCAGTGAAAACGTCATCGAGTCGTCTCCTGTGCGTCCAGTAGGGATGGGTGGTTGATCAGATGTTTGGTTGATGGCTTGTTCGTAAGCTCGTCGTCGCTTGCCGGTGTGAGTCCGGTCCGGGTAGCCGCCAGGGG
>WNFX01004478.1_pt1 | contig 13692 bp, 11 predicted proteins | sample 5400111 | NCBI WGS metagenome assembly WNFX01 (sample SAMN13153363, study PRJNA577476) | soil metagenome | isolation source: 40 cm soil or saprolite under grassland replicate 1 | place: USA:California | collected 2016-06-15
TTCGTCAACCGCATCGACGAGATCGTCGTGTTCCACGCGCTGGACGAGAAGCACATCCGGAACATCGCGAAGATCCAGCTGCGCTACCTCGAGGAGCGCCTCGCGAAGCTCGAGATGGGACTGGAAGTGGGAGACAGCGCCCTCGCGCAGCTCGCCAAGGCCGGCTTCGACCCGGTCTACGGCGCGCGGCCGCTGAAGCGCGCGATCCAGCAGAGTATCGAGAACCCTCTCGCCAAGCAGATACTCGAGGGCAGGTTCGCCGCGAAGGACGTGATCCGCGTCGAGTACCGGGGCGGCGCGATGCAGTTCGAGAACACGAGCGCGAGATCATCCCAGAAGGCGGCGGCGCGCTAGAATCCGGGTTCGATGTATGTCGCCGACGCAAAGCGCCTCACCCACGCCGGGGCCAAGAAGATAGCCGACACCGCCGTCGCGAAGGCGAAGCAGGCCGGGATCGCGATCTCGGTCGCGGTCGCCGATTCGGGCGGGCATCTCATCGCGCTCGAGCGCATGGACGGCGGCCGCTTCCACTCGTTGCACTCGGCCACCACCAAGGCGGTGTGCGCGGCGTCGAACAAGCGTCCGACCTCTTCGCACGGCGCTCAAGGACAAGCCCTCGACCTCGCGCATGCGCTGGGACTCGCGCTCGCTGCAGGACCGGAGCGCTGGACCGCGATGGAAGGCGGCTGCCCGGTCATGGTAGACGGCGAGTGCATCGGCGGCGTCGGCGTGAGCGGCGGGGATTGGGCGACCGACGAGCGCATCGCCCGGGAGTCGGTGGAAGCCATAGGGGCGAAGCCCAAATAGATGGAGCCTTTGCGCGTCGCCTGCATCGGCATGGGCTGGTGGTCGGACGTCCTCGCCGACGCCATGCAGCGCTCGAAGAAGCTCAAGATCGTCGCCTGCTACACGCGCTCCGAGGAGAAGCGCCGTGCCTTCGCCGCGAAATACCGTTGCACCGCTGCGCCGAGCTACGATTCGATCCTTCAGGACCGCGCGATCGAGGCGATCGTCAACACCACGCCGAACGATGCGCATCTGGAAACCACGCGCACAGCCGCGGCGGCGGGCAAGCACGTTTTTCTCGACAAGCCGATCGCCAACACCGTTTCCGATGGGCGGGCCATCACCGAGGCCTGCCGCAAAGCGGGCGTCGTGCTCGCCCTGGGTTACCAGCGCCGCCGCGAGAGTCATTTCCGCTGGATCCGCGGGAGAATCGACGCCGGCGAGTTCGGCAAGCTCGTCAACGCCGAGGCCAACATCAGCCGCGACCGGCTCGGCAAGATCGATCTCAATTCCTGGCGCTACACCGCCGCGGGAATGCCGGGAGGGGTGATGCTGCAGATCGGCATTCACTACGCCGACGTGCTCGAATATCTTCTCGGCCCGGTGAAGGCGGTGAATGGAAGGTTCGCGCAGCTGGTGCTGCCCGGGGACAATCCCGACGTCGCGAGCATGGTGCTCGAGCACGAAAGTGGTGCGCTCTCAACGCTCAACGCGAGCTACGCCTCGGCCTCGGAGTATTACCTGATGAACATATACGGTAAGGAGGCGAGCGCGTATTACGATATGCATCAGGGCCTGCGGCTGCTGAAGCGCGGCGGCAGCGGCCCAAGCCCGGTCGCCTGCGAAAAGAACGATACTTTCGTCGAAGAGCTCGAGGAATTCGCCAAGGCGGTCCGCGGCGAAGGCCGGCCCGAGATGAGCGGGGAAGGCGCGACCGCCTCGCTTGGCGTCATCCGCGCTGGGATCGTCTCGGCGCGCGAGGGGCGTCGCGTCGAAGTCGCAGAAATACTGAAATCAGGAGACGGTTCATGAAGGCAGGATGGGTACTTCTCGCTGCGCTCCTCCCCGCGACGGTCCAGGCGCAGGAGCCTCCATTCCCGCAGAAAGCCCCGATCGAGGTCACGGTGCTCTTTCCCGCCGGCTCGTCGGCGGACGTCACCGCGCGGCTGCTCGCCGACGGAATGTCGAAGCAGCTCGGCGCCAAGGTGATCGTCTTCAACCGCCCGGGCGCCGGAGGCGGGATCGGCTACAAATACGTTGCGGCCCAGAAGCCCGACGGCTACTCCCTCGTCTGGAATTCCAATTCGGTCTCCACGGCCTACCACTCCGGGATGATGCCGCTCGATTACCGCGCATTCGACGCCGTGGCGCGCGTGCTGGTCGAGTCTCCCGTGATCGCGGTGCTCGGCGCCTCCAAGTGGAAGTCTCTGCGCGAGCTCGCCGCCGAGGCAAAATCGCGCCCAAAGCAGATGACGGTTGGAAATTCCGGGGTCGGCAGCCACACGCATATTTCCTCGGTCGCCCTGTTCAAGGCTGCGGGTGCCGAGGTGGTCGACGTGCCGTTCGGCGCCGCGCAGGTCGTGCCGAGCCTGCTCGGCGGACAGGTGGATGCAGTGGTGCAATTGCCCGCGGCGCTCTCCGGGTACGTGAAGACGGGCCAGGTGCGCCTGCTCGCCGTGCTGACCTCGGTCCGCGATCCGGCGCTTTCCGATGTTCCCACCGCGCGCGAGCAGGGTTTCGACGTGTCGCTCGAAGCCTGGCGCGGCATCGCCGTTCCGAAGGGCGCGCCGAAGGCCGTGGTCGCGGCCCTCGAGGAGGCGATCCGGAAAACCTCGGCGAGCCCCGACTTCGCTCAGGCGAGCGAGAGGCTGGGCGTGCGTCCCGCCTTCATGCCGGCGGAGGAGTTCGGAAACCTGATCGCGAGGGAAGATATGGAGCTCGCGCGCATCATGCAGCTCATCGGCTTGAAAAAGTAGGGCGGCTGGAGCGCACCGGCGCGGCGTCGGCGCGGACCGCGCTCGCCCGCCTCACCATGTCCTGCCAGAGCCTGGACGTGTCCTTCAGGAAAACGGTGTCGGTTTCGGCATCGGCGACCAGCCAGTCGCCGCGGTCGAGTTCTCCGCGCAGCTGGCCCGGCGCCCATCCGGAGTAACCCGAGAAGAAACGGATCTTCGGCGGAGGGTTGTTGAGCAGCGCGTCGATCGAGTCCGGCACGACCGCGAGGTACAGTCCCGGAAGCATGGTCACGGCCGCACCGGAAAACCTGTCAGCCTGGAATACGGCGAACAAGCCTTGCGGGGCCACCGGCCCGCCGAAGAATATCGGCTCCTTGAAGGGTTTGAAGCGCTCGCTCGGCAACATGTCGGCGAGCGACCGGTTGGTGGGCCGGTTGATGATGACGCCGGTTGCTTCCGCACCTTCCTCCTGGGTGACCAGGACCACCGTTTCCCGGAAATTCGGGTCCGGCATCCCGGGTCTTGCAATGAGGAAAAGCGTCTTGGAGGAGCCTTGCGCGTAGGCGGCCGTCGCGAGGACGATAAACGCGAGAAGCGCGGCTCGGCACGCGCGCCTCATCCGGGGGCCCAGGCGGTCACCGCCCGCGCGCGCCGCAGCAGCTCTTCCCAGAGTCTTGCCGGATCCTTGCGGAACACGAGCTCGGGGTCGGCCTCGAGGACGTACCACAATCCCCGGTCGACCTCCTGGCGCAGCTCCCCCGGCCGCCAGGCGACGTAGCCGACGTAGTAACGCGCCTCGTTGGGAGTCTCCTCGATGATGTGATCGACGACCGTGCCTTGAGTGGCGAGGAACAGCTCTTTCATGACCCGGATCGAACCGGGGCCCGGCGTGTGGTCGATGTGGACCACCGCGAAAATCGCCTGGCGCAGCATCGGCCCGCCGAAGTACACCGGATCGCGCACCAGCTTGGACGGGGCGTGCTCGGGGAAGAGGCTGGCGAGCGAACGCCCGGTGGGACGGTTGATGATGACGCCGACGTGGCGGTTGTTCTCGACGGGCACCGCGAGCAGCACGGCTCCCTTGTAGTCCGGGTCGACGAGGCGCGGCGCCGCCACCAGTGTCACGGTGCCGTCCGGATCGCCTTCCTGAGAATGGGCGCCTGTGCCGGGGAGACAGGCGAGCAAGGCCAAAACGGCGAGTCGGACCATCGATCTCCCCAAGTCATTCACTTTCGCTCCGGAGTTTAGCCGAAGAAACGAGTCTTGGGAGAGCCAGCTGCGGGCGTCGAAAACAAACGGCCAGATGATCGTTGACCATTCCCACCGCCTGCATGTAGGCGTAGACGATGGTCGAGCCGACGAAACGGAACCCGCGACGTTTCAGGTCCTTGCTGATAGCGTCCGATACCGGCGTGCGGGCCGGCACCTCTCTCATGCTGCGCCTGGGATTCTGCAGCGGACTCCCGTTGACGAAACCCCAAAGATAGGCCTCGAACGACCCGAATTCCCGCCGGACTTCGAGAAAGGCGCGGGCGTTTCCTATCGCCGATTCGATCTTCAGGCGATTGCGCACGATTCCGGCATCGGCCATCAATCTCTTCACCTCGCGTGCGCCGAAGCGCGCGACCTTCGCGGGATCGAACCGGGCGAAGGCCCTGCGGTAATTGTCGCGCTTGTTCAAGATCGTCGACCAGGCGAGGCCCGCTTGGGCGCCTTCGAGGATCAGGAACTCGAAGAGGCGCCTATCGTCGTGAACCGGGACTCCCCATTCCTCGTCGTGATAGCGCAGGTACTGCGTGCTTCCCAGGCACCAGGGGCAGCGGCGCTTGGCGTCGACTTCGTTCATCGCTCCATGATACCGTTTGAGCGCTCACTAGGAGGGGCGGATCTGTTGCTGGTGGCGATCGATATCGGCGGGACTTTCACGGACTTGATGGCCTTTGACGAGGCCACCGGCCGCTTCGCGCAAGCCAAGAGCCTGACCACACCCGCTCACCTTGTGCAGGGCATCATCGATTGCCTGCAAAAGAGCGGCGTCGATTGCGCGGCTATCGGCGAGCTGATTCACGGGTCGACTACCGCGATCAACACCTTGATCGAGAGAAAGGGCGCGAAGACCGGGTTGATCGTCACTCGGGGAACGCGCGACGTGTACTCCATCGGGCGCGGCAACCGCCCCGAGTCCTACAACCTTCTTTTCCACCGGCACCGGCCGCTCGTTCCGCGGCACCTGACCCGGGAGATCGACGAGCGAATGCTCGCCTCGGGCGAGGTGCTCGAGCCGCTGGGGCACGCGAGCCTCGAAGGAGCCTGCCGCCGCTTGGCCGAAGAAAAGGTGGAAGCGGTTGCCGTCTGCTTTCTGCACTCCTACGTCAACCCCGAGCACGAGCGCGCCGCGGGCGAGATCGTGCGCCGGGCCCTGCCCGGCGCGTACGTTTCGCTTTCCCACGAAATACTGCGCGAATACCGCGAATTCGAAAGAACGTCCACCACGGTGGTCAACGCCTACATCGGGCCGAAGGTCGGCGGCTACGTTCGCAGCTTGAAAACGAGCCTCGCCGAAATCGGTTTTCGCGGCGAACTCAGCATCATGCAGTCGAACGGCGGCGTGATGGCGCCCGAGGTCGCGACCGAGCGTCCCGTGGCGATGATGGAATCCGGGCCGGTCGGAGGAATCATCGCTTCCGCGCAAACGGGACGCGCGCTGGACTTCGCCAACGTGATCTCCTTCGACATGGGCGGCACCACCGCCAAGGCGAGCTTGATACGCGAAGGCGAACCCAGCATGGCCCCGGGCTACTACGTCGGCGGCTACGCGAGCGGCCACCCGGTCATGGTGCCGGTGATCGATCTGGTCGAGGTGGGAGCGGGCGGCGGCAGCATCGCCTGGATCGACGAGATCGGCGCGCTCAAGGTCGGCCCGCAGAGCGCGGGCGCGGATCCCGGGCCGATGTGCTATCGCGGCGGGGGAACCGAGCCGACGATCACCGATGCGAATCTCGTATTGGGGCGGCTCGATCCCGACGATTTCCTGGGCGGTCAGATGGTGCTCGACGCCAAGGCAGCGGCCCGGGGCGTCCTGGAGAAGATCGCCGAGCCGCTCGCGATGGGCGCGAGCGCCGCGGCGCAGGCGATCGTCGATATCGCAGTCTCCAAGATGTCGCTCGCCGTGCGCGAGGTCTCTGTTGCCAAGGGCTACGATCCGCGCGACTTCGCCCTGGTCGCCTCGGGCGGCGCAGGGCCTTTGCACGTGATGGCGATCGCGCGCGAGCTGCACATCCCCAGGGTGATCGTGCCGCTCTACCCCGCGCATTTCTCGGCGCTCGGCATGCTCGCCGCCGACGAGCGCCACGATTTCATCCGCACCTTCTACGCCGATCTCGACGGCGCCGATTTCCGCCAGCTCGAACGGACGGTGCAGGAGATGGCGGCGGAATCCGCGGACGCGCTCGCGGGCGGGAAAGTCGCGGAGCACAGGATCCATCTCGATCTGCGCTACGTCGGCCAGGAATTCACGCTTTCGGTTCCGGTCGCGAGGAGCCAGATCAGGGCGGGTGATCGCCGTTCCGTCAGAACGGCGTTCGACCGGCTCTACGATCGGCGCTACGCCCATCATTCGCCGCAGGAACCGGTCGAAATCGTCAATGTCCGGCTCGCCGCGATCGGCAAGCGCGCGACCCTTGCGCTCCCGCGTCTCTCCGCGAAGCGCCGCGCCAAGGCTCATCGAAGGATGGACGTGCATCTCGGCGATCCGTCCGGTCCGGTATCCTGTCCGGTATACCGGCGCGAAGACCTCGGGGCGGGGACGCGAATCTCGGGGCCGGCCCTGGTGCGCGAGCACGGAACGACCACGGTGCTCTTCCGGGGCGACCTTTGCAGCGTCGCCAGGACGGGCGAGCTCCTGATCTCGGTGAAAGGCGCGGCATGAGGGCGAAACTGGACCCGGTGACGCTCGAAGTCATCCGCAATGCGCTGCCCGCGATCGCCAACGAAATGGCGGCGGACCTGCAGCGCACCTCCTACAACATGATGATCTACGAGGTGCGCGACTTCTGTACCGCACTCGTGAACGTCGACGGGGAGCTCGTCAGCCAGAACGTCGGGGGAGTTTCCCATTTCGTCGCGGACCTGGGCGTGATCATCGCGGACGCGGTGAAGCGCTACGGCAGGAAGGGCTTCAAGCCGGGCGACGTCCTCGTCACCAACCACCAGGCGGTGGCGGGACAGCACTTGAACAACGTCGTGATCTACGTCCCGTATTTCTTCAAGGGCGAGCTGCTCGCGTTCGCCATGGTGCGGGCGCACTGGATCGACGTCGGCGGCACGAGCACCGGCTTCGGCGCGGGCCCCGAAGTGCCGGACCCCTGGCAGGAAGGCCTGCAGCTCGACCAGCTCAAGATCTACGACGGCGGCCGGCTCGACGAGACGCTCTACCGCGTCATCCGCGACAACATCCGCTTTCCCGAGTCCTCGCTCGGCGACATGAATTCGCAGATCGCTTCGTGCAGGCTGGGGATCCGCCGACTGGACGAGCTCGTGCGCAAGTACGGCAAGGAGACATTGCTCCGCGCGATCGCGCGCATCTTCGACGAAACCGAGATGAAGTGCCGCAAGCTCGTCGCGAAGCTCGCCGACGGCGTCTACGAGGCCGAGTCGTTCTTCGACGACGACGGAGTCACGCCGGAGGAGCGCGTGCGCATCCACGCCAGGGTGACCGTCAAATCCGGCAGGATGATCATTGATCTCTCTGGGTGTTCATCCGAGCGTAAGGCGGCGGTGAACTCGCGCACCCTCGCCGGCGCGCGCGTCGCCTACAAGGCGCTCACCGCGCCGCTGGACCCGGTCAACGAAGGCTCGTTCCGCGCGCTCGAGGTGATCATCCCGGAAGGCAACATCATGATGGCGCGCTACCCGGCGCCGATGGCGGGCTGGAGCATTTTCGTCCCGACGGTGGTCGAGACCATCGTGAGCTCGCTCGCACAGGCGATGCCCGACAGGATTCCGGCCGCGCATCACGCGCTGCTCGGAGGGTCGGTGGTGTTCTTCGGCGTTCACCCGAAGTCCAAACGCCGCTTCGTCGTGCAGAGCATCGAAGGCGGCGGCTGGGGCGGGCGTCCGTTCGAGGACGGCGAATCGGCCACGGTTTCCGTATGCCAGGGCGACGTGCGCAACGGCTCGATCGAGGGCATCGAGATGAAGTGTTCGGTGCTGGTAAAGGCGCGCGCGCTGCGGCGCGATTCAGCGGGCGCGGGCAAGTTCCGCGGCGGCCTCGGGATCGACATGCAGGTGCGCAACTTCGTCGACGGAAAATGGAACTTCGAGCGCGCGAACCGCCGCGGGTGTCCCGCCTGGGGCCTGTGGGGCGGCGGCCCCGGCGAAAGCGGAGGCTACTACCTGCGCGCTCCCGGGGAGAGCGAATACCGCATGATGCACGGCAGCCACAAGCCGGTGAGCGCGGATTCGGAAGTGATCGTGCGCACCGGGGGCGGCGGAGGATGGGGCGAGCCGCTCGAGCGCGACCCGGAGCGCGTTCGCTTCGACGTGCTGGAAGAGTTGGTATCGAAGGAAGCCGCGCGGGACTTGTACGGAGTGGCGCTGAGGGAAGATCTTTCGGTCGACCCGGCTGCGACCCGCGAGCTGCGGAGGAAACTCGGCCGCGCAGCATGACGGTTCTCGAGCAACTGGGCGCCCATGTCGCCCGCGGCGGCGCCGCGCCGCTGCGCGAGGCGCTGCGGCTCCACGTCGCGGACACCGTGGGCGCCTGGATCGCCGGCAGCGCGACGCCGGAAGGGCGAGCGCTGCTGAAGTTCGGCGCGAATCGCGACGCCATGCCCGATCGCGTCGCCATGCACTGCGCGCTCGCGCGTCTCTCCGAGATCGACGACATTCACCTCGTTTCGGGGACGACGCCCGGTGCGCTCGTCGTTCCGGCCGCGCTGACGATCGCCGCTTCGCTCGGGCAGCAGGGCGCGGCGCTCCCCGAAGCGATCGCGGTCGGCTACGACGCGATGGTGCGGCTGGGCTCAGGCCTGGGCGGACCTGCGATTCTGTACCGCGGCATCTGGCCGACATACTTCGCCGCGCCCTTCGGCGTGGCGGCAGCGGCCGCGCGTCTTCTGGGTCTCGACGAAAGCAAGGCTGCGCACGCGCTCGCCATCGCGCTCGTCCTCGCGTCGCCCGGGGTCGGGCGTCCGAGCGGCGCCACGAATTCCCGCTGGCTCGCGATCGGGAACGCCGCGCGAAACGGCGTCACCGCCGCGCTCTCGGCGCAGAGCGGTTTCACCGGAGACCTGCGCATCTTCGAAGGGGAATTCTTTTCCGCGATCTACGGCCTCTCGCCGGATCAGGCGGTGCTCTTGGACGATCGTCCGGTGCTGAGCGAAGTGAGCTTCAAGCCCTGGTGTGCGGCAAAGCAGACCATGGCTGCGACGCAGGCGCTCAAGGAGATCATCGAGGAAGGCGTGCCGCCTTCTGAGATGACGGATCTCGTCGTGAGCGTCCCCCCGCCTTATCTCAAGATGATAGACCACGGTGTCGTCGCGGGCGAGCGCTCGTCGTACCTCACCAGCGCCTCGTATCAAATGGCTTTGGCCGCACTCCATCCGGGCGCCCTCATAGACGTCGGGCAGACCCCGGAGTCCGTCCCCGCGGAGATCCGGGACTTCATGGCGAAGATTTCAGTGAGAGCGGACGAGGATCTTCTGCATCACTATCCGAAGTCCTGGCCGGCGCGGCTCGAGGTAACCACGCCTGGGGGTACGCGCGAGAGGCTCGTGATCCACGTACCGGGAGACCCGCAGCGGCCGTTCGACGAATCGCAGATCGCCGCGAAGTTCCGGCGCGTGGTCGTCCCGTCGATCGGCAAAGGCGCCGCGGACTATTTGCTTCGCTCCAGTCTCGCGGCACTCGATGAAGAGGGCGGCGCGAGAACGGTGCTTGGGAAGATCGAGCGCGCCTGTGCGCTTCAGGTCAGTCCTGAGCGCAGTTGATGTCCTGACCTTCGGGGCGAATTGCCCGCGGGTTGGACTGCGAGATGGCTGCCGACACGGCAAGGTGACCCGGACAGGGACTCATCCCCTGACGCTTATCCGTCGCTGCTCTATACGCTACTTGTCGTCTTCGTCCTCGTCGTCGTCCGGCTCTTTAAGCTTGCTGCGCGTGCTCACGTAAATGTCAAAAGCCCCGAGACCACCAGGAGGGGAGTTCCACGGTGGTGAGATTCTCGCTGTACTTTTCCTGGAACTCGCCGATGAGGTACTCGCCGAAGTTCTCGTCTCCACGAACATCGAGCACGTCGCCGAAAAAGGCCCGCGCCAGATTGCTGACCATGACATTGACGACTGCCAACTCGATCGAGGTGGGGACGTTCTCCGGAGTGACCTGCACCCCCGTCTGCTCGAAGACAATTGGCGTGATGTCGACCGGATTGACGAAGAACTCGTAGGGACAAACGTCGAGCGTGGTGCCGGACTCTTGGCTCGGGACCGGGTTTCTCAAGATCAGGTTTTGCAGCGAGTGCAGATCCAGGATCGCTGCCGGGTTGCTCTGTGCGATCGGCCCGATCGCCTGCATCTGCTCGCAGTAGGAGTCGCCGCTCAAACCACGGTGCCACGCGCTGGTGATGACCACATAGGCCTTGGACGAGCTGCTGATGGCGTCGAAGGTCCCCCGTGATACGGCCAGGTTTCTATCCTTCGTCCCCGACACCTGGACGGTGGGGATCGTGATGGCCGCCAGGTTCATCAGCGGGTTTGCTGCCCCGCCCGCGGTCAACAAGAAGAGCGCACCCACTCGCGGGTCCGGAGCGATGTTCAAGACCGTACTGCCGCCGGCCAAGGAAAGCCCGGTGGCAGATCCTCGCGATGCGCCGACGAAGCCGATACGGCTCATGTCTATGTGTTCGCCAAAGAGGGAGGGAATGTTGTCGATGACGGCTCTGACGTCGAGCGCGCGGTCCTGCATGGACTTCGTCAACCCGTCTGTGCAGGGCCCCGGTTCCCCGTCGAGGCAAGGCACTACCGTGCGGCCTGCCAGCTTGTTGATGAAGTCGATGCGGACCTCATCCTGATTGTCGCCGTTGTGGGTTGGCGCGGCAACGATGTAGCCGTAGCTGGCCAGACGCTCGCAGATCTTCGAGGTGCTGAAGGGATCTCCCGTCGCGGGGTGCGAGAGGACGATCAGGGGGTATGGACGTCCCCGAGTCTTGAGAGCAGGATTCTCCCTCGCTCTCTCGGCCGCAAACTCCCAAGACAGCGCGACCCACGGAGCGGGGAGGGCCACGCCGTGAAGGAGCGGCTTGTACGTGCTTGGAGGAGCGTCCTCGTAGGACTTCGGGTCCGCCGGATACCAAATCAGGGTATGGAGCGGTTGGGGCTCTCCCGCGCTGTCATGGAGAGTGACGCTCATGATCGTATGGCCGACCTTGTACCCACCCCAGTCCGCTGCATGTGCGAACCCGGATAGCCCAACAGACGCAAATCCAACTACCAGAAGCCCCATCACTAAGCGCCCCGTCCACAGCGCCGCCAAACTGAATCTGCAACTTAGTTTTCGCATATGTCCTCCTATAGCCCAAAGGTGATTCCGTAACCCCTGGACGACTTTACTTCGACCTCACGACGCTCGTCGCTGACCCGCACAGGCTTGAGCGGAAACCAATTCTTGACTGGGCGAGATCTCTTACCGAGGATAGAATCGTCGGTGGGCGCCAGCAACAGGCATGTCCGTGCAGATGCGCGCAAATGCGTTCAGCGGCTCGCTCGCCATGGATTCAATCGATTTCCGTCCATGATCAAGGTGGACGTATGAGCGTAGACAAACAGCAGCCACCACCTCCCGAGCGGCGGGAGCCTCCGGCGAGCGAACGGCTGGATTCCTGGAAGGAGATTGCCGCCTACCTGAAGCGCGACGAAAGTACCGCGCGGCGGTGGGAGAAAGAAGGTTTGCCTGTCCATCGGCATGCGCATAAGAAGAAAGCGACGATCTGCGCCTATACATCCGAGCTCGACATCTGGTGGAACGTTGACCGGGTCCGGCTGGAAGCGGCAGAGCCGACGGCCGCTGGCCGACGCTGGAGAGGAGCGCGGTGGGCCGCGACTGGATTGGTGCTGCTCGTCGTGGCAGGCGCACTTGCATGGAATGTGGCCGGAGTGCGCGACCGGCTGCTGGGCTCGCCGCCAGGCGGCGAAATCACCTCCATGGCGGTGCTGCCGCTGAAGAACCTCTCGGGCGAGCCCGGACAGGACTATTTCGCGGATGGCATAACGGAGGCGCTGATCAACGAGCTGGGAAAGATCAGCACCCTGCGAGTGCTTTCGTACCGGTCGGCGACCCGTTACCGGCAAACGACGCAACCGCTGCCGGAGATTGCGCGCGAGCTCAAGGTGGATGCGCTGCTCGAAGGCGCCGTGCTCCGCTCCGCAGATCGAGTCCGCATCACGGCCAATCTCGTAGCGGCGGCTCCTGAGCGCCACCTCTGGGCGGAGACTTACGAGTTCGATTCGCGCGACATCCTTGCGGTGCAGGGGAAGGTAGCCCGCGACGTGGCCCGCCAGATTCGGGTCAAGCTGACGCCGCAACAGCAGGCGCGCCTCACTACTGCCCGGCGTGTGAATCCGCAAGCCTACGAAGCCTACCTGCTGGGCCGCGCCTACTTCAGCAAGGTACCGGCGGGGACAAGTTGGATGAGGGCGAAGGAATACTTTGAGAAAGCGATTGCGAGAGATCCGGACTTCGCTCCCGCCTATGCCGGTTTGGCCCAACTCTATGCCCGGACCAGGGGGACTCTTGCAAGAGACCCTGGTGCCAACCGGGTACAGGCCAGGCAGTGGGCCGAGAAAGCACTCAAGCTGGATGACACGCTAGCCGAAACGCACACCGCTCTCGGCTGGGTCACATTCCACGAATGGGATTGGGCCGGCGCCGCGCGAGAGTATCGGCGCGCCGTCGAGCTGAATCCCAGCTACGCCCTGGCCCGCATTTGGTATGCCCAGTACCTCTATGCCACGAAACGCTTTGAGGAAGCCGTGACCCAGGCCCAAGTTGCCCAGCAACTGGACCCGGGATCGCTGTACGTCAACACCCGCGCGGGCGCGGCCTACTTCCTCGCCGGGCGAGTCGAGGAGGCAATGGCATCCTGGCAAAAAGCACTGGAACTGGACCCGGGTTACCCGGATGCGAGCATCGAGCTCGCCCGGAGCTATGTGACCCGGGGGTTGCACCAGAATGCCATTTCAGCACTTCAAAAGGCGCGCATCTTCACCGACAGAGAGCCGCTTGTTCTGGGGGCGCTGGCGCATGCGCATGCGCGCGCCGGCCAACGTGCAGAGGCACTGAAGCTCGTGAGCGAACTGAAGCGCCTGGAAGAGCGCGTGGGACCGGAAGACAGAAACATACCGAGGTTCGCATTCATATGGGCCTATGCGGGCCTCGGCGACAAAGAGCAGGCGTTCGCCTGGCTGGAAAAGGCCTATCAGGAGCGTCGAGACCTGATGGTCGTGCTCAACATCGATCCATTGGTGGACCCGTTACGCTCAGACCCGCGCTTCCGGGACCTTGTGCGCCGCGTGGGGCTGGTCTGAGTAGATTCACGTTCAATCTAGGTGCTGCAATTACGAAAACGCCTGAATACCGGTCTGAGCGCGCCCGAGAATGAGCGCATGGATATCGTGCGTGCCTTCGTAGGTGTTCACCACCTCGAGGTTCACCATGTGGCGCACCACGCCGAACTCGTCCGAGATGCCGTTGCCGCCCAGCATGTCGCGCGCGAGGCGCGCGATCTCCAGCGCCTTGCCGCAGGAGTTGCGCTTCATAATCGAGGTGATCTCGGGCGTATCGGTGCCTTCGTCCTTCATGCGCCCGAAGCGCAGCACGCCCTGCAGCGCGAGGCAGATCTCCGTCTGCATGTCGGCGAGCTTCTTCTGGATCAGCTGGTTCGCGGCGAGCGGCCGGC
>WNFX01004479.1_pt1 | contig 13692 bp, 7 predicted proteins | sample 5400111 | NCBI WGS metagenome assembly WNFX01 (sample SAMN13153363, study PRJNA577476) | soil metagenome | isolation source: 40 cm soil or saprolite under grassland replicate 1 | place: USA:California | collected 2016-06-15
GGCAGCGCGTACGGGAGTCGAACCCGTGCACCAGCCTTGAGAGGGCTGTGTCCTAACCACTAGACGAACGCGCCACAAATCGCGTCTAGAATAGCCGCATGATATGAGCGGGCAAGTGGGCTGCGTGAACGCTACCTTCCATGTTTCTTGTGGTGTTTCCGCTCGGGTGTCGATGTCGGCGTTGGCGTCGGCGAAGAACCCGCCGTCGGAGGGAAGGCTCCCGGCGCGGGCGGAATCAAAACCTTGTCAATCACGTAGATCACGCCGTTGGAAGCTTTCACGTCGGCTTTGATCACGTGGGCATCGTTGACTGTTATTTGTCCGTTCGCGACCTTTATGTCGAGATCGGCGCCATTTAGCGTTTGCGCTTTCCTTGTCGTCAGTTCTTTAGAAGCGACCGCGCCCTGCATGAAATGGTAGGCGAGCAGTTTGCCGAGCTGCTCGGCGTCGAAGGGAACTTTGATCGTTCCTGGAGGCGCGCTCTTGAATGCGGCATCGGTCGGCGCGAACACAGTAACTGAGTCATTCTCCTTAGGTGTGGCCGCGGCACCGATGAAATTCAGCGCCAGGACGAACATGTTGACCTGGCCGGTATTTTTAGCAGCGACGATAATATCAGCATTCGCCTCTGGCTGTGTGGAAGCGGCCGGCAACTGCAAGGAAGCCGTCGGCGCCTGTGAGGAAGCGGTTGGCGAGGGCCGCACACGCGGTTGATCAATCGACTTAAAATATGTAGTCTTCAATGCTTCCAATGCTAGTTTCATTTCCGCACTCGAAGCCAGAGCCGACATCCGGTCGTAATAGACGTTGTAATAGTTGCGAAGCCGGTTCCGCTTTTCTAGATCCGTACGCGCAACCAGGGCCGCTGCCTTCGCTGCACGAATGGATGGATCATTCACCACTCGGTTTTTCAATTGTCGCCACTCGATATGCAGCCGGCGTAGATCCGCTTCTTTTCCCAACGATTTCTGCTTAAAGGCTTCGTCAAGCTGCGATAACTCCGGCACGTCGGGAGGGCCGTTGGGTTCTAGAGAGGGTATGGCTGTCGGTGTAATGTTTGGCTGTTTCTGTCCTGAGTAAAGATCGACAGATGGCTGCGTCGCATCCTGTCCATGCAACGTCAGCGCCGCGCCGCCCAGCATTGCCAGTAGAATCAGTCCTGTTGATTTCATTTTTCTGTTGTGGTCGGAATTAGTCGCCGTAGCGATTGGGTCTAGACCGAGCGGCGCGATCCTATGTAACGTCGTCCAGTCCTGAGGCTTCGCAAAACATAACAGTAAAACATAGGCTGGAGGACTGGCCTGGGAATCCCGCCGCCGCGATGACTGTCCTTTGAGGTCCAGGGTTCAAAATCGTGGTGACAGGATTTGAACCTGCGACCTGTCGCCGCGGCAACCGCTCTATAGCAATTTATCGAGTTTATCTCGGCCTCGTCCGGTTTTGTAATAACGTTCCCTTCCTGCCGCTTCGCGGCGGGTTGAAAAACTTTCGCTGTGCAGAAGAACCATGGAACATCGTGTCTTGTAGCCCTCGATTCGCGGGAATTGTGTCGGCGAACGCGGTCGCTCAAATATTCACACGATCCGACATAACGACGGCCCGTCTTCAGACTTCGCAGAACGTAACAGTGGAACATTGACCGGAAGTGGTCGGGGTGACAGGATTTGAACCTGCGACCTCCTGGTCCCAAACCAGGCGCTCTACCAAGCTAAGCTACACCCCGCGTCGCGTGATGCTTATCATGAGCAGTCGCTGTGCGCATCCAGAAATTTCCTCGCGGGTTCACTTGATGTGAGCAACGCGCGCTACGCCGGGCGCCTGATAATTCACTTCTTGCTAAGATGTCCCTTTCGGCGGAGTGTTGCCCTTCTGGATTTGAGTGGCCCGGGTGGCTGCTTCTGCCCCCGCCATATGTTTAAGCACGAAAAACTAAATCTTTTCATCTTCATCGCCCTGGTCGCGCTGCAATTGCTCGGAGTGATCGGACTCCTGACGCACTTCCACATTTCCTATTTGCCGATCATGCTCACGCTTTTTTTTTGGGGCGGAATCAGCACCACACTTTATCTGCATCGCTACCTGACCCACCGCGGTTTCGAGATGCCGGAATGGCTCAAATTCATCTTTGCAACCGGGTCCGCCGTGGTCCTGGCCGGAGACCCCGTGATGTGGGTGGGCGACCATCGTTACCATCATCTCAAATCCGACACCGACGAAGACATTCACAGTCCCCTCCACGGATTTCCCTATGCCCACATGATGTGGCTGATCCGAAAGCCGCCCGGTTTTCGTGAACGTTCGAAGAGGTACGCCGCCGACGTCAGAAAAATTTGGTATTGCCGCTTGTGGGAGAACTCCGCGCTATATGTGCTGCCGCACCTTGCTGTCGCCACGACGCTCTATTTCACGCTCGGGTTCGCTGGGCTACTTTGGTGTCTCTATGTGCCGATGCTGGTGAGTTATAATGTTACGTGGTCGGTCAATTCCATCTGCCATATGCGTCAATTCGGATATCGAAGTTTCGATACATCCGATCACAGCCGGAACAATTTTTGGATCGGTGTAATCGGAATGGGCGAAGGTTACCACAACAATCATCATGCTCAGCCGCGTTGCGCCGCCCACGGCCTGCGCTGGTGGGAGTTTGACGGCACCCGCTACTGTATCTGGCTGCTGGAGAAATGCGGGCTCGCTTGGAGCGTTGTTTGGCCGACGAAAGAAGCCCAACATTCGACAGATCCCGCGCCTGACCGTGGGATAGTGATTAGCTCACAAGCTGAGACACTAGCCTAAACTTCCTACCCGAGATTCGGCGCCAGCCGCTTCTCAATTGCAGCGACCGGTTCGTCTCTCCTCGCGGCATAATCAACAACCTGGTCGCGTGCGATTTGTCCGACGCCAAAGTATTTTGCCTCGGGATGCGAAAAGTAGAGACCACTCACACTCGCCCCGGGATGCATCGCAAACGATTCCGTTAGTTTGATACCGGCGTTGTTTTCGGCGTCAAGCAAATCGAAAAGTGTTCGCTTCTCCGCGTGATCGGGACATGCGGGATAACCCGCTGCCGGTCGAATGCCGCGATATTTTTCGCGAATAAGATCGGCATGCGACAGATTTTCATCGTGCCCGAATCCCCACGCAATGCGCGCTTGCTTGTGCAAATACTCAGCGAACGCTTCCGCGAATCGGTCTGCCAGTGCCTTCGCTAAAATTGCGCTGTAATCATCGTGTGCAGCGGTAAACTCCTTCGCGAGTTCATCCGCGCCGTGAATTGAAACGGCGAAACCGCCGAGATAATCCGCCGATTGCGGACTGTGGATTGCGGATTTGGGGTTTGATTTCGGCGCAACGTAATCTCCCAGGCAATGATTGAATTGCCCCGCGGGCTTCTGCATCTGTTGCCGCAAAAAATAGAATGTGGCGAGTCTCTCTCTTCTCGTTTCATCAGCGTAAAGATCGACATCGTCACCGACGGAGTTTGCCGGCCAAAAAGCATGGACGCCGCGCGCCGTCAGCAATTTCTTTGTGGCGATCTGTTCGAGAAGTTCTTGCGCATCGTCGAAAAGTTCGCGGGCCTGCTTGCCGATCACGGGATCATCAAATATCGCCGGGTAGCGGCCGCGCAGTTCCCAGACGTGAAAGAAGGGCGACCAGTCGATGTAGTCCTGAAGATCGACAATCGCTGGACAAACCGCCTGCGCTCCCATGAAGTCTGGCGTCGGTGGTTGGTAGGCATTCCAGTCTATCGGCGCTTGATTTGCGCGCGCTTCTTCCAGCGTCAGCAATTTTTTCCCGCGAGTCTTCGTGGAATGCTCCTCGCGCAATCGTGCGTAATCGCCGCGCGTTTTCACATCGAACTCCGATTTCAACTGCTCGTTTAACAGAGAATTTACAACGCCGACCGCGCGCGACGCATCCACAACATGGACAATGCTTGCTCGATAATGCGGCGCAATTTTAACCGCCGTGTGAGCCCGGCTGGTAGTGGCGCCACCGATTAACAATGGCAGATCGAATCCCTCACGCTCCATTTCCTGTGCCACATGGACCATCTCATCGAGAGACGGCGTGATGAGTCCGCTCAACCCGATCGCATCCGCTTTCTTTTCGCGCGCTGTTTCTAAAATTTTCGCTGCCGGGACCATCACGCCAAGATCGACAACATCGTAGTTATTACATTGCAGGACGACGCCGACGATGTTCTTGCCGATGTCATGCACGTCACCTTTCACCGTTGCCATAACGATCCGTCCTTGTGGCTTCGCGCCCGCAGATTTCTCCGCTTCCATGAATGGCATCAGGTAAGCGACGGCTTTTTTCATTACACGGGCGCTTTTTACTACTTGTGGAAGAAACATCTTGCCCGAGCCGAACAAGTCGCCCACCACACTCATTCCGGCCATAAGCGGACCCTCGATAACATCGAGCGGACGTTTGGCTTTTTTTCGTGCCTCTTCCGTATCGATGTCGATGTAATCAACGATGCCTTTTATCAGCGCGTGCTTCAGACGCTCTTCCACAGTTTGCGTGCGCCATGCTTCATCTTTGATCGGCGTTTTGCCTTTGGTTTTTACCCTTTCCGCAAATTCGACCAGCTGTTCCGTCGCATCAGGGCGCCGGTTTAAGAGCACGTCTTCCACGCGCTCGCGCAGTTCCGGCTCGATTCCTTCGTAAACCGCGAGCTGTCCGGCATTGACGATTCCCATGTCGAGGCCGGCGCGGATAGCATGAAAGAGAAATGCCGCGTGCATGGCTTCGCGCACCGTATTGTTTCCGCGAAACGAAAAGGAAATATTGCTTACGCCGCCACTTACGTGCGCGCCGGGAAGATTCTTCTTTATCCAACGGGCTGCCTCGATAAAATCGACCGCGTAATTGCTGTGCTCTTCGAGACCGGTCGCGACAGTCAGAATGTTCGGATCAAAGATAATGTCATTTGCCGGGAAGTTCGCGCGCTTGGTCAAGAGGTCATAAGCCCGCGCGCAGATGTCGATCTTGCGGTCAAACGAGTCTGCCTGGCCGCGCTCATCAAAGGCCATCACGATGACGGACGCGCCATATTGCCGAATCAGTCGGGCCTGTCGAAGAAATTCCTCCTCGCCGTTCTTCAAACTGATGGAATTGACGACGGCTTTGCCTTGCACGCATTTGAGACCCGCTTCGATAACGCTCCACTTCGAGCTGTCGATCACGATCGGAATGCGCGCGATCTCCGGTTCGCTGCCGATCAGGTTCAGGAAGCGCGTCATGGCTGCTTCGGAATCGATCATTCCTTCGTCCATGTTGACGTCGAGAAGATTCGCGCCGCCGGCAACCTGGTGCCGCGCCACGGTCAGCGCGCCTTCGAAATCGTCCGCCAGGATCAATTTCGAAAACTTGGGCGAACCGGTGATGTTGGTGCGCTCGCCAATCACCGCGAATCCGAACTCCGGCGTGATGTTGAGCGGCTCGAGGCCCGAGAGTCGGAGAATCACGGATTGCGGATTGGGGATTGAACTTGTCGCGGTTTGCAATCGCGAACCGTCTGCGCAATCGCGCGAATGTGTTCAGGTGTCGTGCCGCAACAGCCGCCAACCAGATTCAGCCAGCCGTTCTCCGCCCATTTGGCAACTTTAGGCGTAAAAGTTTTCGGCGTCTCCGGAAAACCAGTCTCGGATAACGGGTCGGGTAGACCCGCGTTCGGATACGCGCTCATGAAGTACGGCGAAATGCGTGCGAGCTCTTCGACATACGGTTCCATTTCATCCGGGCCTAACGCGCAATTCAGCCCGACGATGAGCGGCTGCGCATGTGCGATCGAAATGAGAAACGCTTCCACGGTTTGACCGCTCAACGTTCGTCCGGAGCGGTCCGTCACCGTCCCGGAAATCATCAGTGGAACTTTCTTTCCGGTTTGCTCAAACACCTCCGCAATGGCAAAGAGCGCGGCTTTGGCGTTGAGCGTGTCGAAGATGGTTTCGACCAGCAAAAGATCGACGTCTCCTTCGAGCAAGGCCTTGGCCTGATCGAAATAGGTCTGTTTGAGTTGATCGAAGGTGACGGCGCGGAAAGCGGGGTCGTTTACATCTGGCGACATCGACGCCGTCACGGGAAGGGGCCCCATGGATCCAGCAACAAACCGGCGAGTTCCTGTCCGAGTCGCAACGCGCTCCGCCGCCCGCCGGGCAATTTTAGCGGCCGCCAAATTCATCTCGTGCACGAGGGCGCGAAGATCGGGATCGTCCACGACGCGCTGGAAAAATTTCTGATTCTTGCGACCACTTTGCGGTTCGCCGGCAAAAAGAAAATCGTGCAGCCCGATGGTAGTGGCGCTGAAAGTGTTGGTCTCGATGATGTCGGCGCCGGCTTCGAGGTATTGCGTGTGGATTTCCTCGACGACTTCCGGTTTCGTCAGAAGAAGAAGCTCGAGGCTACCCTTGAGGTCTTTGCCTTTCCAATCGCGAAACCGATTTCCGCGATAATCGTCCTCGGAAAGGTTGTAACGCTGGATCATCGTGCCCATGGCGCCATCGAGCACGACGATGCGTTCGCGCAGAAGGATTTCCAGAGGATGAAGAACGGACGACATGATTGCCGGAGAACTAAACGGCGTTTGCCCCGGGGATCAAGAAACAAATTGACGCATCATGATGCGTAGATGCGTTGGGTGTGACCTCTCTCGCTCTTGCTCGTGCTCTTACTCCTGCTCGGAATGAAACAGGACCCGACCAATGACGAAGCCCTGAATGAGGAACGACGAATTGCGTCTGATAGCGCGACGGAGACGAAGTTGTAGAGGCGATCTAGAGATCGCTTTGCGGCGACCGCAAAGTGTTGAGAAGTGACTGACCTTGAGTTCGCAGTGTTTCCTCGAGTTTTTTCGTGCAATCGCACTCGCAACAGGCCCATGGTTCCGTTCCGCTCCCCAGACAGGGGATGACGACGTTTCCGGAAAATTCTGCATTTTTTCTTTACAATTAATCTGCGACGAGCAAAAAAAGTGGCGCGGGATCGAACCATAGGTGCGCGAAGTGGGCTACCAATTCACACAGATGCATACCGTTTGCTAATCGCAGTCCGTTTCTAAAATGGAGATCCCGGAAGCACAGGCAACAGACAGGATCGCGCCCGGAAAACAGGCCGCAAAAACCCGAATCCTGGTCGTGGACGAGCATCCGCTGCTTCGCCACGGAATCGTTACTTATCTCAATGCCCAGCCGGACATGATTGTCTGCGACGAAGCCGACTGCATCCCGGGTGCGCGGAGCAAGATCGCGGAATGCGAGCCTCAGCTGCTGGTGACCGCGCTGCGGCTCGGCACTGGCGACAGCTTGGAATTTGTCAAGGCACTCAAGGCGGAGTACCCCAGCCTTCTGATCCTGGTGTATTCCGCGTTTGAGGAAGCCATTTTCGCCGAGCGAGCGCTGCGCGCGGGCGCGGATGGCTATGCGATGAAAAGAGCTCCCAAAGAAGAGCTGCTGATCGCCATCGGCGAAATTATGCGCGGTCAGATTTATGTTAGCCGGGATTTGGCCATGCGCGCGTTCCAAAAATCGCTGGAAATCCCGCAGCAAAACCGCGCTCCGGGAAACGTTCGTACCATCGAGAATCTGTCTGACCGCGAAATGCACGTTTTTCAGTTGATCGGTTCGGGGCTTGGCACAAAAAAGATTGCGCACGCGTTAAATCTGAGCGTCAAAACGATCGAGACCCACCGTGAAAACATCAAACGCAAGCTCGGCCTGAATTCGGGCCCGCAGTTGGTTGAACGCGCCGTTAAATATGTGGAGGAATACTTCCTGCCGCCCCAAAAGAGCGAAATCTCAGTGGCCAGGAAGAAGAAAGTAGTCCCGTTCCGGGCCGCGTGACTGGACTTTAACCACGAATGGACAGGAATTGGTTAGGCAATCCTCTCCCTATTAGTTGTGCCTTAGATTGGCTACGATGTAACGGTGTAACGGTTTAACGAATCACGTGAGGCGAAGCCTCATTCGTATTCGCCTGCCACGCCGAAGCGGGCGAAGGCGAGTGTCCATTCGTGGTTAATCCCCCAGGAAACGAGGCATTCCCCTAGGGGATTCCCTCCTGAAAAATCAGGGATTCTCCCCGATGGCAATAGGCAGCAACCGGGATAGAGTGCACGCTCTTTGAAATCGCAAGTGCTCGAGCTGCACAACCAATCTACTCGAATTTCGGTAGGAACCGACTCCTTTTCGAGAACTTCGCCCCACCGTTTCCGTAATAGGAAGTGAGAAATGGAAACAACCCATGCCGATCAAACCGGCGCCGGGCAGCGCTTCTTCGCGCCATGCTCCAGAACTCGCCTTCTCTCAAAGGAAGAAGCGGAGCCGCAGTCGCGGCCACGCGGATAATCAACCCCTGACAAACTAAAGTTAAAAAAATGAAAACAACTTCTAAAGCAACAAAGAATATTCAAAGACCGTGGAGAATAACCACCCTTGCGATCGGCAGTGCTCTCGCCATGGCGCTCGCGACCACTGCTTCCGCGGCGAAGCCGAACCTTAATGCCAACAATCCCGCGACTGGGACCGTCGGAGTTCCGTTCTCCTACCAGATTCAAGCGACCAATCCCCCGATTTTGAGCTACGGCGCAAGCCCGTTGCCAGCGGGCTTAAGTGTGAATACGGCGACAGGGTTAATCTCTGGCACACCGACTACAGCCGGGGCAACCAGCGTCACTCTTAGCGCAACAAATGCCGATGGCACTACAAACAAAGCGGTGACGTTTACGATCAATCCTGCACCTACCCCCACTCCTCCTCCTCACACAGCGCCGACATCGATAGCAACGATATCGCCGCCTGCGGTCTGGGAAGGTGACACTGTCACGCTCGACGGCACCCAAAGTCACACAAACCCTTCGGGAGGTGCGTTGGATTACCAGTGGCAACAGCAGGCGCCAGCCTCACCGGTGCTCTCGCTCTCTCCAGATAACAAGACAGATATCGTAACGTTTACAGCCCCAACAGTGCCTCTCCCGGCGCTCACCCAGGCAGTCACATTTAAGCTGAAGGTGACGGACGACCTGGTTTCCGGCGGGGATAAAAACGTAATGAGCAATGCTATGACAACCACCGTTTATGCGTCGCCCGGCGCGGATGCTGAACCTAAGGATATGCATGTAAACGAAGGCACGTTTGTCATGCTCAACGGAAGCGCGACCAGGGTTCAACCCGGCGCAACGCTAAGCTATGCATGGACGGCGCCTGCGGGGATTACACTATCGAGTATCAACGACCAGAATCCGACATTCACCGCGCCAGCTGTCGGGGTCGCTGGTCAGGCTTTGACCTTTACGTTAGTCGTGACTGAGCGCGTTAACGGTTTAGCGCACGACCAGAATAGCGCGGCTGACTCGGTGACGATCAATGTTGACCATGTTAACCAGCCACCGACCGCGATTGCAAATACGATCAACGACCCTTACAACATCGTCTCGATGGCAGAAGTCCCCGAGAATACTGATCCTGTGACGCTCTACGGGTTCGGCAGTGATCCCGAAGGCGTTGGGCTCACCTTCAACTGGACGCAAGTGCACAATACCAACGGCGATCAGCTTCAGAATGGTGATACGCAGGTTACGTTGTCCGGCGACACATCTGCGACCCCGACCTTCACGGCACCGAATCTCACCACACAAGATCATGTCGACTTAGTCTTCCAGTTTACTACAAATGACGGACAGTTGCCCAGTGGTCCGTCTTACGTGACAATCCGTGTCCTTAACACAAACGAACCGCCGGTAGCAGTGCCGACGGCGACACCAGCGAGCGCTCTTGAGGGTGACACGGTCACACTGGACGGCAGTGGTAGCTATGATCCGAATAACACACCCGGTGATCCAAACCACGATACTCTGACCTACACTTGGGCCCAAGTCGGTACCCCGGTAGTTACACTCGCGGGATCAGATTCGCAGCAGGCGAGCTTTGTCGCACCGTCAGTTAGCTTCCCAAATCCAGGAAGTGTCACCCTGACGTTCAACCTGACAGTTAGCGATGGCCAATCGTCTGATACTAAGCCTGTCAGCGTAACCGTGTCCCATAGGAATCAGCGGCCAGTCGCGATTACGAGTGCGCCTGGGACGGTGCCGGAAGGCAGCAATGTCTGTCTGGACGGCTCGACTAGCTGGGATCCGGAAGATGGTATTCCTGTCAGCACGTACGCGTGGGAACAGGTGCCGGCGGCGGGCGAACCGTCGGTCACGCTGGACAACCCGGGCACGAGCGGGCCGTGTTTTGACACTCCCGACGTTGGCCCAGGAGGAGTTGACTTCCACTTCCGGCTGACTGTGACGGACAGTCGTGGGGCCTCAAGTGACCCCACGCTCGCCGCCGCCACAGTTTTGGTTCACGTCAACTATCTGAACCATCCGCCGACGGCGTACGCCGGTGAGAATCAAACCAAGGATGAAGGCACCACGGTTCATCTCGACGGATCAGGCAGCACTGACCCCGATGGCAACCCGCTGACATACGCCTGGAGCCAGGTCGACAACGGCAGTCCGCCGGTTACGATCATTCCCGATCAGGGCAATCCTCCCGATCCTTCAAAGGCGACATTCATTGCGCCGCAAGTGCCATGCGGTGGCCTCCCTGTCGTGATGAGATTAACTGTTGACGACACCTATGTGGACGGAGTCAGAACGGACGATGTGCAGATTAACGTTGCAAACGTCAATCATGATCCGACGGCAGACGCCGGAGGGAACCAGAACAATATTTCTGAGGGTGCTACAGTCGAGCTCCATGGTACCGGCGGCGACGTCGATCCTGGAGAGGCGGCTTTGCTCACTTTCCAATGGAACCAAACGGGCGGGCCTCCGGTCACGCTGATTCCCACCAGCGGCAAAGACGTGAGCTTTACTGCGCCGACTATCGGCGGAGGGGATCCCGCTGCTTTCGCTGACCTTTTCTTTAGTCTCACCGTTACGGATGGCTGCGACGTCGGGTCGACGACAACATTACCTATAAATGTACATGTCGCTAACATTCCGCACATCCCGGTCGCCGTTGCCCAAGCAAACCCGACCTCAGCGAACGAAGGCGGTGCCACCGTCCAGCTGGACGGCAGTGGTAGCACCGATCCGGATCTGGACCCGTTCACCTATACTTGGGAGCAAATCGCGGGTCCGCCGGTGACACTAGTTTACGGTCCGGGCGACCCATATCACATCGTGCCGACGTTCATCACACCGTGGGTATCGGCGGACACAGTATTGAAGTTCAAGCTGACGGTCAGCGACTGGCCTGGTTCCTCTTCCAGCGCCTATGTCTGCGTGACGGTCATCAACTCGCACACACCACCGGATGCAAATCACGCACGCGCCGACGTGTCTGCGCTCTGGCCGCCCGATCACAAGATGGCTCTGGAGCATATCATTGGTGTGGATAACCCAAATAATGACCCGATCACGATCAACACCGTTACTCAGGACGAGCGGACGAACGGACTCGGCGACGGCGACACACCAATTGATGCAATCATCAATGGCGATACCGTCCTCCTGCGCGCTGAACGCTCGGGCAACGGTAACGGACGTGTTTACAGGGTCTGCTTCACTATTCACGATCCGGAGCAGAACGCCGATGGCTGCGTCAACGTGATGGTGCCGAAGAGCAAAAAGACCGACGTCGCGATAGATAGCGGCCAAACCTACAACTCCACCCAGTAGAGAAGAGAGAGAGAAGTTAGAAAACAGCGCCGAGAGGTAAATCCTCTCGGCGCTTTCTCTTTTGCGGGAAAGGTGGATCGCGTCCCGCCACTGCGAGATCGCGCGACGTTAAGTGGGCGCCAGAGGCGCATTATTGTTAGCATCGAGCAAGCCGCCTTCGCCACCTCCCTTCGCAAGGCTACGGCGCGCCGAGGGGACTGCTCGATCCACCGTCGCACCCGTGTGCACCGCTCCCCAGATCCGCCCGGGCGATTGAGATCAATCGCTGCTACCTGACAATTTCTGTTTAAAAACAATTTTCACGTTTATTCGTGTGATTCGTGGGCAACCCCTGTCTTCGTGTTCATTAGTGGTTAGTCATCGGCGGTATCTGCCGCTGTTTTTCAAGAGATGTCTCGACTTCGCGCGAGACGACAATTAGTTGAGTCGACGTGGAAGCGGTCCGGCTCTTTAAATCGCTCAATCACGATCAACGCAATACGTTCGTCGCTTGCTTTCTGGGGTGGGCATTGGACGCATTCGACTTTTTCCTGCTCACGTTTGTGATTGCGGCGATGGCGCGCGATTTCGGCACCAGCATCGCCAAGCTCAGTTACGCCATCACCTTGACGCTGGCGATGCGTCCGGTGGGGGCATTCATCTTTGGCCTGCTGGGCGATCGCTTCGGGCGGCGCATTCCGCTCATGATCGACATTATTTTTTATTCGGCCATGGAATTGCTCACGGCTTTTTCTCCGAATTACACCTGGCTGCTGATTTTTCGCGCACTCTATGGGATCGGCATGGGCGGAGAGTGGGGGCTGGGCGCATCTCTGGCGATGGAAACTTTGCCGACCGCCGCGCGCGGATTATTCTCTGGAATTCTGCAACAGGGCTACGCGTTCGGTTACCTGCTGGCAGCGGTCGTTTACTGGGCGGTGTTTCCATTCTTCGGCTGGCGCGGTTTGTTCGTGGCGGGAGTGCTGCCGGCGTTTCTTGTCATTTTCATTCGCGCGCGCGTTCCGGAATCGCCAGCATGGTTGCGTCGGCGCACCGTGCCGGCTGATTTTTGGAAAAACGTGCTGACTGTCGTGAGGCGGCACTGGGCTCTTTTTCTTTACGTGATCCTGCTAATGACGGCATTCAACGCCATGTCGCACGGGACGCAGGACATGTATCAAACTTTTCTCGGCGAACAACGGCACTACGGCGTGACGCAAAAGGCGGCAACCGGGATCATTTACGCCTTTGGCGCGATCTGCGGCGGAACCATTGTCGGTCATCTCTCGCAAAAATGGGGCCGGCGCCGCGCGATCATTTTTGCAGCAGTGTTCGGAATCCTTCTGATTCCCGCCTGGGTTTTTTCGCCCAGTTTTTCCCTGCTGGTGATTGGCGGATTCGCCATGCAATTCATGGTGCAAGGCGCGTGGGGGATCGTGCCGGTGCATTTAAATGAGCTTTCCCCGGGGGAGTTGCGCGGAACTTTCCCAGGATTTGCCTACCAGCTCGGAAATTTGCTCGCCGCGAACACTGCCGTGGTGGAGGCGCGGCTGGCCGACCATTTTCGCGACGCGAGCGGACATCCGGACTACGCGAAGGCGCTCGCGCTTTTCGCGCTCATTATTTTTGTGGCGCTGATCGTGTTGGCCGCGATCGGGCGCGAGGAGCGCGGGAAAGAATTCTAATGGTGGACCGCGGGTGGCGTCAGCTCCGATCCGGTGCTCGCCGGTTGCGGCTGCGCGGCGGCGACCTGGGGAGACGCGTGATATACACCGGGCCCGTAGCGTTCTTCGACAATTGCTTCTGCGATTCTCTCCGACAGCAGTTCGCGATATTCGGCATCGCGCGCCTGGTTTCCGTCGGACCGATTGCTCAAGAATCCGCACTCCACCAGAACTGCCGGATAGTACGCGAGGCGCAGGACGCGGAAATTCGCTGTGTGCACGCCCCGATTCACCGAGTGCGGGATCGTCATGAGCTTCGATTGGATCCGATTCGCCAGTTCAGCTGAAGTGCCTGAGTGATAATAGGTCTCGAAG
>WNFX01004480.1_pt1 | contig 13691 bp, 14 predicted proteins | sample 5400111 | NCBI WGS metagenome assembly WNFX01 (sample SAMN13153363, study PRJNA577476) | soil metagenome | isolation source: 40 cm soil or saprolite under grassland replicate 1 | place: USA:California | collected 2016-06-15
CATGACGAGGACGCGTCGGACCCCTCGGCAGCTCTTCTTGGGCCCAGAACGCACTCGCTCAGCGAACCGTTGAGTGAGCGCGAACTGGAGGCGCTGCGCTTGATTGCCGCAGGTTGCTCCAATCGAGAGATTGCGGCCCGGCTCTTCATCGAGGTGAGTACGGTGAAATGGCATATCAACGCGCTCTACGGCAAGCTCCAGGTGGAGAGCCGGACCAAGGCCATTGCCCGCGCAAGGGAACTCAACATCGTGTAGTAATCCTGTTGATTTATTTCTTGACAGTCCTGACAAACGACAGACAAACCAGCAACAGGGAAAGGAAGAGACCCATGAGAACATTGCTGCCCATGCAAGAAGAACAAAAAAATCTTACCGCGCAACCAACACTCCGCATTGATAAACCAGCCGCAGCCTATGCAAGACGATCAGATCACAAGGCAAGAGATAAAGAAAGGGATAAAAGCCAAAGCCGCGAGATGCAGACAGAGGATATGATTGCATGGGCTATGAAGCAAGGATGGAAGAAACAGGATTTGTTTGAATTTTTTGCTGATTTAGGGCTTAGTGGGACGCTACGGCCAGATCAACGGCCTGATATGTTGCGGCTGTTTGATGAGATAGATAGCGGCAAATTCGATCATGGAACGGTCATCTGCTGGCAGGAAAACCGTCTCTTTCGGGATGAGACCCAAATCTACTACAACCAATTCATCCAGAAGTGTCTAGAGCATGATATCCTCGTTGTGGTTATTTCACCACATCTAATGATTTATGACTTCAGAGACGATTTTTATCAGGAGATGTTTCGTTGGAAGCAGAAAGAGTCTGCTGATTTTATTAAGCGGCATGTCAAGGGGTGGATGATACCCGCCAAATTTCGGGCAGCATGGTACAAAGGTGAGTGGGCAGGATGGGGTGATCTTCCTCCCGGGTTTATTGTTGACTACAATGAAGATAATCCAACGTACAAAAAACCCATTCCATACTGGCCGCATATAGAAAAGATTAATGAGTATTTTACCTTGTTCGTTGAGTTAGGCTGTGATATTGGCCTCATGTACGAGAGACTTCGTAAAACACCCATCATTTTTCCAGAGTTTGAGGCATGGGTTGACCCGCGAAACGTGCGGAAGTGCAAGATGAGCAATTATCCAGGAGGGGGATATTATATCAAAGGCAAGTCAAGCATTGTTTCAATGCTCACCAATCCCTTTTACGCAGGCTACCGAGTTATCAATAACGTGATACGCAGAAACGCCAAGGGAGAGAAAATTCGTGACCATGACGGCGTTATTGACCGAGAAATCTTTGACCTGTGTTACTTCAGCCTTGCGAAAACTGATCTTGACGGCAATCCCATCAATGGGCGAAGCCAAAAACGTTACTATCAACAGGGCAATGACGCTGCATATGGGTTACTCAAGTTCAGGGTTATCTCAAATCAGGGAAGGGTACGTGTCCACCCATTCGGCAAGTACAAAGGTAAAGCCAACGAAGGCGCGTACTTTATAGAGTACTTAGAACAAGAGGTTGGCTTAGAACACTATATTTGCATCGCAGCCATCCCCTGTCTTGAGATAGATACCCTCGTTGTTGATAGGCTCATGACCCATGTCCAGACGCTTAGCAAAAACCAGGAAGACATTCAAGCATACGAAGAGAATGCGGAAAGGCTACGGCTAGAGCGGCAACGGAAAATCAAGCAAATACAAGACTCCATCAAAGACATACACAAAGAACAAGCAGGACTTGCCAGAAGTTTAGGTAAGGTTGAGGTAGAAATAGAAGAGGCGCAGGAGAAGGGAGATTTAGAGACAGCAGATATCAAGCAAAGAAGAAAGGAACTCATAGAAGAGCAAATAGACACGCTTGAGAGAGAACGGCGCACCCTCATAGACGCGAAGGCGCAGCTTGAGGAAGAGGCGACAAATGACCTTGGTTCTCTTGACGATCAACTGCGAAACTTAGAAACGCAATGGCAGGAGCGCGACTTTGAGAAACGGCGGTCACTTTTGAACTTCCTCATTAAAGAGGTAGTTATTGACATGGTATCAACCCATTGGGTACGAGTACAGGTGTTATGGTTGCATGAAGAATGGGGACGAGAAGAAATCTACTACCATCGTGACATAGGAAGCAGGCGCGAATGGACAGAGGAAGAAGAAGCTATTCTCAAGCAGCATTATGCAACCATGCACCGTGAACCGTTACAAGAATTGCTGCCTGATAGAACCTGGGAGAGCATCCGTTACTACGCCAGTACGACATTGGGTATTGTTCGGGACAGAAAGGACGCTGGCAGACCTGGCAGGAGACCTGAGCATGTCTATCCTGATAGAAATACCTCGTACTCAGACCTGCAATTTATGCGAGAGAAGGGCATCCCATTATCAGCGAGATATACCAGATGGGAAGGGCTGTTAGTAGTGTAACATATCGTGGCTCTTCCCTGATCAGAAGATGCAGGGATCATGACTGACTCTCTCCTGATACAGTTTCGAAAAAGAGACGAGGGAGGAGTCATTCAGGTATAAGCACCCTTCACAGGCCCACTCGCACGATGAGGACCTCTCTCTCTCGACTCGAATCCCCTCTGTGAAGGATATCGTGCGGCTTCCTGTCTGAAGTATATCGCGCTGGATTTCGCAACAATATGCTACAAATTTCAATCACCTCTTTCGCCTGTTTTCCCCTCACCCTACGTGCTCGATAAATCTGCACTCTACTTTCGTCGGCACTTCCTTCTCTGTCTTGCTCATGATGCTGCATGTCAAGCGCTGCATACTCTGGCAAGACGAAAGGAGCGTCCAGAAAAACCCACCCCCCTTTCCCACCCTTTGATGGGTGCAAACCCACCGTCCTGTCTGTTACACTTTACCTATCGTAGAGAACACAGACAAGTCCACTTCACGGACAGAAAGGAACACAACCATGTCACAGACACCAGCATCTCTTGCACAACCTCCTTCTTTTCGCACGACGATCCGCAGCCTGTTGCCCAGCATCCTCGTCAATGGCGTTTTAGTCTATCTCATCTATACGCTCCTGAAGAGCTACACGTCTGCTTCTGACCTCGTCGCGCTCCTCCTCTCATCTGTACCCGCGCTGATCAGCGAGATCGTGACCATCATCCGCCATCGTCAACTCGATGTACTTGGCATCATCGTCTTGGCATTTATTGCCATCAGCGCTGTAGTTAGTATCATTGGAGGGGATCCAAAGCTCTTACTCATTCGAGAGTCATTTCTCACCGTCGTCTTGGGAGTGGCCTCCATTGTCTCACTGCTCTTTCCAAGGCCACTCTGGTTCTACATCATTCGCTACTTTGCTACCGGCAACGATCCGGCAAAAGCGCTGGGCTTCAATTCACGATGGCAGTACCCGGCATTCCGCAGGTACATCCGCATCATCACCGTGGTCTGGGGCATTGTCTATCTCGTCGAGTTCCCGGTGCGGGTCTTCATGGTGTATCACCTCTCGATCCAGCAATACCTTGCCATCGGGCCCATCGTCTTTTATGCAGTGACGTTTGCGGTCATCGCCTTCACCATTGCCTATGCCCGCCGCATGATAAGCCGTGTTACGGCAATGAGGCGTCAAGGCGAGGAGATAGAAGAGGCTTCCGGAGAAACGACAGGCACGCAGGCGTAAACGAACAAGCACTGTCCCTCTGCATGGAGTGGTATGACCATACATCATGTTCCAGTGAACGTTCCTTGCAACTTGCAGGAGGAAGCAGATCATGAGCCTACACTTTCAGGAAACACTCGTCGATGGCGGTGGTCCGCAGGACTTTCCCACGGTGCGGCACCTCGTCTTACAGGGAAGCAACTATGAGATCGGCAAGCACCTCGCCGAAATCGTGATGGAGCGCTATGGTAAGCGCAAAAGGCCTTCTGGCGATCCCAGGCTCATTCAAGCCCGGCGTCTGTACTTTCAGCAGCACTACCCGATCCTGCTGGAGCGTGCAAGGGGCGTGGCCGATGCCTTTGGCATCAGCCTTGATGACAACACGTCGGACCAGGCGAGTCTCACGTATCCGGCTTTCCTGCCACCGCAAATAGTTGGGTGTTCGGTGGTGTTCTACCCCCCCCAGACCACGACCAATGCACATGGACTCCTGAGCCGCAATTGCGATGCCCAGACGGGGAGCATGCTTGAAATGCTTGGGGTTCCAGTCCCTCCCGGCGTGCAGCTCAAGCCGACGTACAGCGAACCCTACGTTATGGAGGTCTACCCGGACATCGGCTATCCTTCGTTGTACCTCGCTTGCATGGATCTCCTCGGTGCGTGTTTTGATGGGGTCAATTCCGAAGGGCTCACCGTCTCCTTACTGGGCGATGGCGATCCCAGCAATACCTCTCCGGCAGATCCGATGCAATTGTTCCGCGTCGGAATCAACGAATTGCAGGTGTTGCGCCTACTTCTGGATACCTGCGCCAATGTAGAGGAGGCACAACTCGCGTTACTGCTCAACAAGCAGTATCATGTGATGCTTTCGTGCCATTATCTGGTCGCAGACCGACACGGCCATTCGTTCGTCTGGGAGCATGCGTCTGGCCATAACCTGGAATATATTGTGGAAGGCCCAGGTTCGCCGCAAGTGGTGACCAACCATCCACTGCGCCTCACGCCTTCGCACTCGGTAGCTCCTGAAAGGAGTGAGGACCGACCAGCAGCCTGGAGAGGCGATAGCTATCAGCGCTACCGGACACTCAGCCAAGCGATTGAGGCGCATCCCGACAAGTATAGCGTGGACTTTCTGAAGGAGACGAATGCCTGTGTCTTTTTCGATGATGCCGTGGAGCGAGAGTATACCAACCTGACCAGGCTCGAACTTCTTACAACGGGACGGACACTCTGGCATAGTGTGTACGATACCCAGCACAGAAGCCTCGAGGTCAGCTTCTATCTCAGAGATGAACCAGGTGCTGAGGAGACAGACCCACGTATTGCGATTCGTTCCGAGTACCATCGGTTCCAGCTCAATGCAGTGTGAGGGGTATGTCATATGGCTTACGATGTCTACCGCATTACCATCAAGGGGCATCTTGACAGTGAATGGTCGGATTGGTTTGATGGATTGACCATCACTATGGTGGATAATGGAGAAACCATCCTGACCGGCCCAATAGTTGATCAAACCGCCCTGCATGGAGTGCTGATCAAAATACGTGATTTAGGTCTGCCCTTGCTCTCGCTGACTCGCGTAAAGCCTGAAAGGGGCAATGAATCCAACCTCCTCATGTAAGAGCTGCAATGATGCTAATCAATGCGCCTATCTGTTTCCATGTTGAGTGAGGAACAGGCGTCAACCTTGCACCACACTTGGTACAAAACGATGCGTGTGGTCCGTTCGCAGCGCCGCAGGAGGGACACCAGCGAGGGACTGAGGCAGGTTGTCAGGCCCTCCTTCATGATATCTCAGATCCATGGCCACAAAATCCTGAAACATGGACAGTGATTTATCACATTTCCACCTCAGAAGAGGGGATGCGTTCGGCTCCAGCAGATCGAGGAGACCTGTCTTGCAAGCAGGGCAGACGGATGAAGAAGGTCGACCCTACCCCTTCGGTGGACTCGAACCAGAGACGGCCTGCATGCCCTTCGACGAATTCGCGACTGAGATAGAGCCCCAGCCCTGTCCCCGTGATTTCAGAGGCACGGGCGTTCTCAGCTCGCACGAACCGCCCGAAAATACGCGCCTGTTGACGGGCGGGAATGCCGATGCCCAGGTCGCGGATCGAGAGGAGGGCTTCGCGTGGCTCACCCTCTTCGCGTATGGTCAGCTCGATCGGTCCTCCCTGTGGGCTGTACTTGATGGCATTGCCGAGCAGGTTGGAGAGCACCTGCTCGATGCGCACGCGGTCGACCTCCACCACCAGGGATGAGAGCGACGTGTCGAGGAAGATGACGTGCCGCTCCGTGGTCATTTGCCATTGCGCCACGATATGCCGGGTGAGATCCACCAGGTCGGTGGGTTTGCGGGACAGGGCTAGGCGTCCTGCTTGCAGGCGGGTCACATCGAGCAGATCCTCGGTGAGTTTATCCAGGCGCGCGGTGGCCTCATTGATCTCGCCCAGGGCTTCTCGCTGCCACTCGGAAAGGTCCGCTCCTTTGCCCTGCGCTGTCTGGTACACCAGCATGCTGGCAAAGCCCTTGAGGACCGCTAGGGGATTGCGCAACTCATGGGTCGCCACCGCGATAAACTCGTCTTTGAGATATTCGGCTTCCTTGAGGGCGCTCACGTCCTGGTGCACGACCAGTGCCATCGACTCGGTGGGCGCGTGCTGTGCTGATCCCTGTGCATCCGTTTCTTGTGTGAGGACATGCCACCCCTCGGGCGAGTCGAGTGCCACGGTGTTGACCAGCACCGGCAGACTCGACCCATTGGGACGGCGGATGGTCTCCTGGTGGTGCCTGACCATTTCGCCCTGTCGCACCGTGCGCAGCGTGGCTAATTCCTGCAGGGCCAGAGGACGCCCCTGCGCACTCGTGATGTGGATGCCGTTGATCGCGAGAAACTCCTCCATCGGTTGATCGATGCGCCACTCCGCTCCCCAGAGGCTGGCAGCGGCACGGTTGGAAAGCAGCAGGCGCGCGTCCTCGCCATACACTAGGTAGATGCTGCTGGGAAGCGCATCGATGATCTGTTGAAGGAACGACAGGCGAGCGGTGGTCTGCGTATGGACGGCTTGCGCTGCCTGCTCCAGTCGGCGGCGCTCGGTGATATCCCGATTGATCTCCAGAATAGCCATGGAGCGTCCTTGTGCATCGCGCACGGGAGACCAGCGGCTTTCAACGAGCACAACACGGCCATCACGGCAGTTCTGCACCAGTTCCCCCTCCCAGCCCTCATCGTGCTCGACCTGCTCCTCAATGGTGGAGAGGTTGGTGGGGAAGCACGTCTTGAGCAAACTATGGCTGATGCGCCCCAGTGCCTCCTGAGCCAACCACCCGTAGAGTTCCTCGGCCCCCCTATTCCAGAAACTCACCCGGCCCACGAGGTCGCGGATGAAGATCGCATCGTGTGAGAGATCAATCATCCTGGCCTGCTGACGGATGTACTCAACTTGTTGGGTGCGTTCGCGTTCGGCGTGCTGCTGTTCGCTCACGTCGCGAATGGCCCCAATGACCAGCAGGTCGTCCCCCAGCAGCACGGGGCGCAGGCTGATATCCACCGGAAACTCGCTGCCATCCTTGTACCTCCCAACCAGTTGGAATCCGGCGCCCATCGAGCGCATGCGCGGCGCAGTGAAATAGTGCTCCCGGTGCTTGAGGTGGATAGCGCGTAGGTGTTCGGGCAGGAGCGCTTCGAGCCGCAGCTCGCACAACTCCTCGCGGCGATACCCGAAGAGTGCTGAGACTTGCTCGTTGGCCATCACGATGGTCCCTGCATGATTGACAATGAGGAGCGCATCAGGTGAAATGTCCAACAACTCGCTCAGGCCTGTCGATGTGACGTGTAGAGGCAAAGACGAGGGAGAGGGAATGATCGTCTCTCGTTGTCCTGGCTCGACCATCAGCGCATCCTCCTTTCAAGCGGAGCCATAGAACGCTCATACAATGAGTAGATTCACAGATGAAGAAACAGTGTTCGAATGTGTTTGCCTGACTAGTGTCTATGGGACAGGTCATGTCTCATGGAGACACTGCCGAAGCGTGAATAGTGTACCCCTCTCGCAGAAAGACGCTGAAATGACATTGCTCGTGAAGAGCTTTCACTGAAACATATCATTACCTTCCTCAAAATGCAAGGAATACACAGCTTAGCTGCCTGGCTCGCCACCAAGCGAGGCGCCTCGATCTCCTTCGCTCACCTCAGAGGCTTTCGATGGGGAGGAACCCTACGTTCATGTCAAAGAGTGGAGCAAAGAGAAAGGGAAAAGCATCATAGATGCTGATTTTGTGATGGTTTTGTGAGAAAGAGACTCCCATTTGTGAGCATGGTGTGACGTTTCTCCGCTATGCTTCCTATGTGAACTATCGAGCTATGCGTCCGTTGCGACGTGGCTCTGCTGAAGAGCGGACATCCCTTTGCTGAAAAGGGATGTCTACGGAGAACGAAAGGTGTTTCGGCCATCATGTACGCAGAACAACCGGGGAGGCAAAGGGAAGGGGCAAACTTCCTGGCGGTCAAGACCGGCACCCTGAAGCAAAGAACGTCCTTCTTAGGGAAGTTGGAAAGCAAGCACGAGATCTGGAACATCCTACAGCGGTTCGCAGAAGTGTTGAACCCTCACAACATGTATTGGTGGGCCAAGTGGAGCCTCTCCCGTAGAGCTCAATACTTTTGGCAACCGCTGTAAGATGCCATCCGAGCCGATAGCGGAGTAAAGATAAGGAGAATAACTATGACAATAAGTTGTCTGTATTGCGGTCCTCAGCTCCCTGATACCGCAGATTTCTGCCCCGATTGTGGCAGGCCAATAGAAAGAGGCTTCGCAATTCGTCCAATTCAGGAGTCCGAATTGGACGGTCTCCGCAAGGAGATGAAGAGAAAAGATGATCTTCTACGACAACAAGGGTTCGACTCTGATGGGAGTGGCTGGGGTTTGTCGAATAACGCTTCGTTTTCCCGACTCATAACTTTTCACCAGCAAGCTCTATGGTAGTTAGTCTGAATGCGAGTTCAACCAAACTCAGGTTGAACTCGCACTGAAATATTGAATCCCTTTGAGCTGAAACTTTGATCATGAGGTAAGACTAGGAGTGCGCCTGTTGGCTTATCGAGGAGTTGCCTGGGAAAGACACTTGACAAGAGGAACAAGGGATGCGCGTGAGGAAAGCAGATGACGGTCTGAGTAGTGACATCTTGTTCTCCAGCAGAGTGGGCGTTGTCACGCGACGGGTTGTGCCGTGCTCGAGCTGGTGCGCCTCACTGGGGAAACCCAAATCCACCACCTCAAACGCAAGGACCAGTTAGGTCACGATGTCGCTCTATGTCGGCGGCCACGCTCTTTGTGACCGCATTGTGATACATGGCACTTCCCATGCCAGTGGTGATCCTATAGAATGGTACTCCATAGCATCCAGGTCCTTTGATGATGGAGGTGAGTCATGGTCGGCAATGAACACATGCCTTTTCGAACAGATCAGAGAGCTCTTCCGGCGATTCTCGTGGCCGCAAGCGATCTGAAGCTTCTCAAGCTTTTGGAAATGGCGCTGAAAACCGAGCTTGAGTGTGAAGTCTTCTCTATTACCAGAGGGAGGAGCGCAGTAGAGACAGCCAAAAGTGTCATGCCTGATCTAGTGATCATTGACGCTCACCTTATTGACCTCAATGCACTGGAACTCTCCAACCAACTGCATGGCACCAAAGACCTAGAAAGCGTTCCCACGATTCTCATCAACATACTTGCTGCATCGTGGAGCAGGCCTCAGAGGGACCACACCATCTTCCTCGGAGGACCATTCGTGTTGGTCGATTTTTATGCTGCGGTGAACAGGTGCCTTGGCCGCACCCGATGCGTGTTGTAATCGGGACACCTCTGTGGAGGCTGAAATCGCAACTTTGTTTATGTAGAGGAGCAAGCTTGAGTGCGCTCCCGATGAGACCCGTTTCCTACCAGAAACAGGGGAATGCCCACCAGAAAGTTGGGATGGCTCTTCACATGATGGTAGAGGGCCTCCTCATCGATAATAGCGCCACGGGCGACATTCACCAGAATGGCATCGGGCTTCATCCAGGCCAGCTTCTCTTCCCCGATGAGCCCTCTGGTTGCTTTGGTGAGTGGCAACGAGATCACCACCACGTCGCTCTCCCGCAGCACGTGCTCTAAATCCTGCAGCGTTCCCATGAAATCCGTCGGCTCGGGACTGGTTCCGCTGGAATTGATCGCATAGATGTGCATGCCAAAAGCACGCATGAGCTTAGCAGTGGCGCGCCCGATCCCCCCAAAGCCGAGAATACCCGCGGTCATGCCAGCGAGTATGCGATTAGGAGTAAACTGATCAAATTCGCCGTTCCTCAGTTTCTGGTGTGCAGGAAGCAGTCGTTTGGCCAGTGCCAGCATCATGGCCATCACATGTTCAGCCATGGGAGCGGCATATGCTCCAGAGTTGCTTGCGACGATGATGTGTGGGGGCAGGTCGGCAACTGGTAGTCTACCACAATATTATGGATAAAAGAGCAGAAGCACCCTCAACTTTTCCCTCGTCTATTTCGTATACATATATAGAACACACGTTCCTTGAGCACTGTCAACGAAATACTCCTGACCTGGTACCCGCTCATGATTGAAATCATTACTCACGACAGCAAGCGCATATACATCATTTTTCAGTTCGAACTTCGCGATCCGCTCACCGTAGGAGACTACGTGCGGGCCTACTGCCATATTCATGGCAGCGACCATCAGCGTTCCCTCTCGATCAACAGAAGGAGCGGCTGGGGCCACTGTTTCAACGCCGCCTGCGAAGCCACCGTGCTGGTGGCAGAATGGAACCTGGGAGCAACCCAACGTCTGGTGAACAGCTATTACCGTGGTGTTCCCTCTCTGCCCCTGTTCAGCACTCCCCTTCCCGCAAAGAAGATACCCCTGGCTACGCAACTGGTCCTGCTCTTTCCGCCAAAGGCTGTGCCTGCGTGGCAGCAAGAGGAGCGACTCGCGCTGCTCTCGCTGGATGAACAGATGCGTGAAGCGCTGGGGCAGTCCGAGCGAGCACAAGCGTACCTGCGAGAACGGGGCATCCGGCTCCGCGTGGCCCAGGCTGCTGGCGTCGGCTATCTGCCTGCCACGCTGCTGCGGGCACCGAAGGTGCGAGAGAAACGCGCTCTTCTGCAAAGATGGGCAGAGCGATTGCTCTTTCCCCTACACTCGCCCGATGGCCAGGGCTATATCGGGCGTTCTCTCTGGCGGTGGGTGCCGGGCATGGATGAGAACCTCCACAAGGCCGTCCTCGAGCGACCACGCATGCCACGCCGCTGGATCAAGACCAATCCTGCGGGTTGGTTCGGCTATGACCCCGACCACCTTGCCAGAAGCCTCATCCTGGTGGAGGGAGCATTCGACCGCCTCGCCTTGCTCACCGCCGGTCTGCCACCCACCGCCGTACTCGCTCTGGCTGGCACCGCCATCCGCCTCGACTGGTTCCCTGTCCAGGTAAACACCGTTACCCTGGCCCTTGATGCCGATGCAGGGGGCGAGCAGGCCACGGCACGGCTCATCGAACGCCTGGAGCAGGCGGGCATCCACGCTGTAGTCTGTCCTCCCCCACAGGATCGCTGGGGCAAGGATTGGAGCGAACGCTGGCGCACCATGGGTCCCGAGAGTGTCTTGCCTCTTTCAATCGAGCAACCGTGAAGTTGGTCGAGGGAATACAACAGGACGAATGGAATATACGACCTACAACTGGATTTCACCACCCTGTACCTTGGCCAGGAGCCTCATCCAGGCGAGGACTTGCGGTATGGAGGTGGGCAAAGTGAACCGGTAAGGAATGTCATAATCCCCCCCTGCCCCACGTTCTAGCTCTTCTCTTCTCTTCTCCAGTGAATTTCTGTCTCTCTCTTCCATGGCGTGCGCTCCCTTGCTTCTCTCGTTGAGCGAGGGTTCGCTGGCGATAGCGATGGAGGCCGTCCGCTCGAGCACTCGTGTCCTACGCCCTGCTCCTGCCCCCTCTGGAGAACTGATCATCCTCTCCTGCAAGAATTGTGCTGCTGTGACCGAGGTAGACCCCAGTCCCTGGTTCTCTTGCACGAGCTGCTCATGCATCTCTTCACGGGAACCGGAAGAGAACACCCGCAAGCGATCTTGCGGAAGCGCCCGATAGAGCCGAAGGAACTGAAACAAGGCCTCCAGCGAACTTAGCACGGTTGATTTCCACTGCCAAAGAGCCGATGCATCTCCCTGGATAGCTACACGATGATACATGCTCTGCCTCCTCCTGTCCTGTACTTTCAATGCGAGTCCCCAAAGCGAGGATTGTATCGCTGTTCGAACTTCGTCTTAATAGATGCTTGAACCCGTGCGGTCTGCTCGCCGCTGCCACTCTGAGCTGTCTATCTGTTCGCGGCTGTCGAAGCCCCAACGCCCTGCTACCAGACTCAGTGCGATCAAGAGTGCGAAGATGATGATGAGTATTGCCATGAGAGTTCTCCTTCTTAATGTGTACCCTGTCTTCAGGGGTGCTTTCTGCTTGTGTACTCTTCTCTTGTTTCGTTCGTTCATCCGCGTGAACGTCTTTCTGCTCCTAGTCTACTCGGAGAGGCAGAAGAACACATCGTATGAACTGATGAAGTCTCGAGTTGGAGGAGATATCATTAGAATGTATGATATGGAGGATGAGGGAGGAGACGATCATGCATAGAAGAGAGGGCTTTCACACAAGGTGGTGCTCCAGTGCATAGCGCGTAGCAGCACTGCGTGAACTCACCCCAAGCTTATTGAAGATGGCACCTACATGCGTATTGCCCGTCGGAAGGCTCACGGCCAGTCGTTCAGCAATCTGGGGATTGGTCAACCCTTCGGTCAACAAGCGCAACACCTCGCGTTCTCGTTTGGTCAGTCCCACCGCAGCGGAAGGCTTCTCAGCAGAGGACGGTGGGGTTGGGGGAACCTGTTCAAGCCCTGACTCCTGGGTGACCAGGACGTGCTCCAGGGGCAGAGTGCGTCCTTGGGCCCACGCTGCTGCCAAAGCCGCTTCCATTGACGGTGGCCATGGTGGCAGTGGCGTGAGTAGTCAGGCGCATTACGCCAGATAGAGTGAGACTGAATGTAAGAACGATCAGGAGAGAGAGTCCGATGATGCTCCTGTCTTTAGTATACATGTGGAGGTACACAACAGGGTTTCCATTCGCTTAGGGGGTCCCAACTTTTTGGAGTGTATAGTGCCAGAGGGCGACCACGAGGGCCAATACCCTTCAAAGAAAGGGGAAGAGGGTCGAGGCAAGCTCGACCCCTACACAAGCTCTCGCTTCAAGCGAGAGCTTGTGTAGGGGTAAATACAAATTTTTTTAAACTGGTGAAATCTGTACAATGATGCTGGTGATCAGGTATACTGAGGGAACATGGTGTTGTTGGCTCCTTCCGTGGTTCGCACGTTCAGCCAGACCCCTGCTTTCCTCGCACCGCACTGCATGCCTCCAGCCACATGCACTGGTATGGTTCCAGCTGCAACGGCCGCTCCGCTGTGAGCGTTTGGCCGGTGATCAGGTCGGTGAAGCGGTAGCCTGCCCCGTACACCCGCAGCTGGTTGGCATCCATCTCCTGCGGATGAGCGTAGAAATTCGCCACGACGAAGAGTCGCTGGCCGCCGCCGTGACGGATGTAGCCGAAGAGATGCCCGTTGCCGGTCTCGACGAACTCCGTGTCGCTATCGTAGATCGCTGGTTGCTGCTTACGCAGCGCGATCAGCCGCACCACCTCCGCGAAGAGCTGGCCGTGCGGCGAGCTGAGGTCATTCTGTACCCTCTCCTGCCAGGCCCGATCAGCCTTCGGGCGGTGAACCCAACGACTGTCGTCGGCCTTGTACGGGTCAGAGGCGAACGCGTAATCGTTCAGCGTGCCGACCTCGTCGCCCAGGTAGAGCAGCGGGATACCGCCGATGCTCAAGATGATGCTGTACAGCATCACGATGCGCCGCACGGCCAACTCCATCTGCTGCTCGTCGCTGGACTGGATCGCCTGCTCCAACCCGACCAGCGAGGCCAGCGTGCCCGAGACGCGGGCGTCACCTGTGGCCGGGTT
>WNFX01005339.1_pt1 | contig 13688 bp, 13 predicted proteins | sample 5400111 | NCBI WGS metagenome assembly WNFX01 (sample SAMN13153363, study PRJNA577476) | soil metagenome | isolation source: 40 cm soil or saprolite under grassland replicate 1 | place: USA:California | collected 2016-06-15
CATCTCGGCTTTCTTGCTCGAGCAAGGTATGCCGGGCTTCACAGCAGCCGACACGGAGCACAAGCTCGGCATCTGGGCCGGCTCCACAGGCGAGCTTTTCTTCGCGAACGTCGAGGTGCCGGCCGAGAACCTGATCGGCGAGGAGGGGCTGGGCTTCGAGATCGCGATGTACGGGCTCGATCAGGGCCGCTTTACGGTTGCCGCGGGCGCCTGTGGGGTCATACGTGCCTGCCTGGAACGGTCGGCCGAGTACGCACGCGAGCGGCAGACGTTCGGGCAGCCGATCGGCAAGTATCAGTTCGTCCAGGACATGATCGCCGAGATGGTGCTCGGCTACGAGACCTCGAAGCTGCTCGTCATGCAGGCGGCGTGGATGAAGAACGAGCGCAGGCGCAACACACGGGAGACCTCACTCGCGAAGTGGCACGCGACGGAGTCGGCGTTCCGGGCCGCGCATCTGGCCATCCAGGTGCACGGCGCCTACGGCTACTCGGCCGAGTACGGGATCGAGCGCTACTTCCGCAATGCCCGCGCACCCATCATCTACGAGGGCACAACGCAGATTCACAAGCTGATGCAGGCAGAGCACGCGCTCGGTTTCAGAGCGCTGAACGGGCGCGACGGCGAGGTCTCACCACTCTGTTCCTGGGCGCCTGCGCTCGCTCCGGTTCAGCGGGAGCGCCCGATCGCCACCGGCGCCTAGTGGCAGAGCTCGGCGACGACGTCCGCGGGCTGCTGGAGGCACCGAACTTCGCGCATCTCGCGACCGCGCTGCCGGACGGTTCGCCCCACTCGGTGCCGATCTGGATCCGGCTCGAGGGCGAGCGGGTTGCCTTCTTCACTCAAGAAGGCTCGCGGAAGGCGCGGAACCTCGAGCGCGACCCGCGCGTGGCGCTGTCGCTGACGGACTTCGAGAACCCCTACCTGAGCGCCTGGTTGCGCGGCCGCGTAGTCGAAAAGCTCGAAGGCGACGAGGCGCTCGAGGTGATCGACCGGCTCTCAGTCAAATACACGGGCGAGCCGTTCCCGATGCGGAGCGGCATCGTCTTCCTCGTCGAGATCGACCGCTCGGCGTACTTCGCGCTGCCCTTCGCGCACACGCCGCCTGGTTAGGAGGGTTTGAAACCCTCCTAGACCGGCGCACCGGCCGGCGGGCCGGAGACATCGGCCTCGGCCTCGGCCTGGATCAACCGGACGAGCAACGGGATCGCGCCGAGGATCGGCAGCGCGCAAACCGGCCAGAGGATCTGGTAGCCATTCGTCGCGTTGAGGTACGGACGGGAAAAGTCGATTGCGAGGCCCGCGACAGGAGCCCCGATGAGCAGGCCGATCCCCTTCGTCGTCGTGGTGTAGAGGAGACCCCAGGCAAGCGTCATCACCGTTCCGCCGGCGATGGCCACGGGGACGATCAACCCGAAGTACCAGACGTGCCATTGCTCGGCGAACCCGCCCACGAGCAGCCCGCCTCCGTAGATCCACGAGGCGAAGAAGATCACCCGTGCGAGGCCGAAGCGATCGCCGAGCCGCCCGGCCAGCAGAGCGGCGATCACATAACCGACGGCGACCGCAGCGAGAATCTCCCCGGACACCGTGGTCGACTCGTGCAGTCCGTCGATCACATAGAGGATGACGAAGCTCCGGGCGGCAGCGAATGTGCCCTCCCAGGCGGAGTTGGCGATCAGGAACCGCCGGACGTCGCCCTCTTGCCAGAAGATGTTCCAGCTCCGCTTGATGTAGGCCCAGAAGCCCTCGAAGACGCGGCCGTGCCCGCCGTCCTCGCGCACCAGCAGGATCGTCGCGCCGCAGGCGGCCGTGGTGACGAAGGCGGCGGTCAGAAACGGGGCCGGGTGCCAGACCTTGTACAGGAAGTTTCCCCCGACAAGCGCGATCCCGAGGGCGATCCCGCGCAGCACGTGCTGCACACCCTGCGCGCGGCCGTAGGCAGCAGGCGGCAGCACGTCGGGGTAGAGGCCCCGGTACGGCGGCTCGTACAGGTAGTAGGCGAAGTAGAACGCCAGCACCAGCATCGCCGTCGTCCAGAGATTCGGCATGAAGGGGATCAGCAGCAGGCAGAACGCCATTGGACCGAGCGCCACGAGCATGAAGGGGCGCCGGCGCCCGAGCGGAGTGTGGAAGCCGTCGCTCCACGGGCCGATGATCGGCGAGAGCGTCAGCGCAAAGAAACCTTCGGCCCCGATCACGAGGCCGATCAACGAGCCGGACGTCGTGAACATGTGCAGGAGCGGCGGCAGCGCGACCGAGATCGTCGTGACCGAGAAGGCGAGCCCGAAAGCGCCGAGCCCGAGCGTCCACAACAGGCGGCGCTGAACCGGCTGAAGCGTGGCCAGTTCGTACGAAGCCGTCTGGGTTGCCATCAGGCGGGAGTAGCCGCCCTGTCTGCAGCCAGCCCGCCCGCCACGATCTCGACGACCGCCCGCTCCGCGCGTGTCACGTCTTCTTCGCTGTCCGGTAGCTGGCCGAAGGCCCAGCCCGTGAGGATCTCCTCCAGCGCGCCGTACCAGATCGTCGCGGTCAGCCGTGCGTCGACGTCGTCTCGAAACTCACCGGTTTGCTGGCCTCGCTCGACGATTCTTTGGAGCGCCTGGTAGGCGAGATCGATCTCGTCGGTCTCCTGCTGGACCTGGGAGCTGCGCGTCACCTCTCTGACGAGCACGCGAACCAGCTCCGGATCGCGTTTCCAGGTCCGCAGTACGATCTCGCTCACCTTCCGCACCTGCTCCCGGGCCGGCTCGTCGAGCTCCTGGACCGAACGGATCGTCGCGAGCATCGCGCCCCACGTCTCCTGGAAGATCGCCTCGAGCAGAGTTTCCTTCGATCGGTAGTAGTGGTAGACGAGCCCGTAGGCGACACCCGCCTCTTTGGCGATGTCGCTGACGCGGCAGGCGTGGTAGCCCTTCCGGGCGAAGGCTCGCACCGCCGCTTGCAGGATCTGTCGCCGCCGCTCTTCCTGGATCTTTGAGCCCTCCGTCACCGCCCGTTGAGTGTAGGAGAGGCGCCGGTTTGCGGGCAAATCCGGCGACGACTCAAGCGAGGAGACCGAGAGCTGCCGGGAGCTCGCGGAGGTCGGTCAGCTTCTCTTTGACGTCGGGATAACGGTTCTCGCGGTCGAGCAGGATGCCGCGCATGCCCACGGCGTTCGCGCCTTCGACGTCGTCTTCGATCGAATCGCCGACCATCACCGCGTCAGCCGGCTCGACCTCGAGCCGCTCGAGCGCTGCCTGGAAGATCGTCGGATGCGGCTTCGTCTTGCCGTGGGCGCCCGAGCTGACCGCCGCATCGACGTCGAGACCGTGGTGGGCGACGAAGTCATCGAGGTTGCGTCCCGTGTTCGAGACCAGACCGACCTTGAGCCCGTGCGCACGCAGTACGGCGAGCGCCGGGAGGACGTCTTCGAAGATCTGGAAGTTGTGCGCGTGCTCCCAGGCGCGTGTCATCTCGACCGCGCACTCGTAGGCGCGATCCGAGTTGCCGCCCATGCCGCGAACGATCTGCTCAGTGAAGAGCACCCAGACCTCCTCGTCGTGATCGAGCTCAGGATGGCGCTCGAGCGTCTCGACGGCCCGGGTGCGCGCCTCGCCGTAGCGCTCGGGATCGAGCTCGAGCCCGAAGCGAGCGCCGAGCCTCCGGTAGCCGTCAGGGCCGAGATCCGGCCCGGGCTTGGCAATCGTGAAGTCGACGTCGAAGAGAACCGCGCGCAAAGGCATCACTCTGCTTGTAGCAGCCGGCGCGCGACCTCGACATGGTGCGGATGGGGCACGTCGTTCGTCCAGGCCCACGCCAGTGTCTGCGCCAGCGCCCAGCCTCGTGCCCGCTCCCGGTCGAGCCCGAGCTCGGTCGTCAGCCGGTCGAGCCGCCTTCGGACGGCTCGCGCATCATGGCCTAGCTCGCCGCCGCGAACGATCGCTACGACTCCGAACCCCCGCTCGCCCGACAACGGCTTCGGGCCGCTCACCGTCGTACGCCAGCAATCGGACCGCACCGTCGCCGTCCCAGACCCGCAACGCTTCCGCCTCCTGCTCGCTCTCGCGATCGGGGAACTGGATCTTGAGAACGGCGTCGCCGGCAGGGACAGCAAGCGAGGCGTTGGCGTACTCGAACGGCTCCTCGAGGTCGAGCGACCGCCGCTCACGGCACTCAGCCAGCAGCCGGGCAGACGCTCGAGCCAGGCGCGGCCTTCCGGGAGCCGCTGGAGCCATTCGAGGCCGGGATGCACCGGCGCAAGAGGATAGCTTTGAGGCGTGGAGGGGATTTCACAGGCCTCTGATCGCGCGCGCGCATTCCAGGCGCTGAGGCACCGCGATTTCCGGCTCTTGTTCACGGGCCAGGCGGTCTCTCTGGTGGGTGACGCGGCGTTCTTGACCGCGCTCGGCTGGAAGACCTTCACGATCGCGGGTGCCGGCAAGATCGGCCTCGTACTCTCGATTCAGGGCGCGGGCCTCCTGACGACCTTGCTGATCGGGGGCGCGCTCGCCGATCGTTACGAGCGGCGCCGGATGATGGTCCTTTCGGACGTCTGGCGTTTTCTAGCGGTCGGCACGCTCGCGGGTCTCGACGCGACCGGCCACCTCGGGTTGGGGTCGCTTGTCGTCCTGTCCGGACTGATGGGCCTCGGCGACGGGCTCTTCTACCCGGCGGTGGGCGGGATCATTCCACTCGTCGTCGACCGTACGCACCTTGCCTCGGCAAACTCGCTGATGGGAGTCGCGCGCTGGGGAGGCTTCGTGGTTGGGCCCGCGCTCGCGGGATTCCTCTACCACGGGGCGGGGTCGGCCTGGGTGTTCGCGATCGATGCTCTCTCGTTCCTCGTCTCCGGCGCGCTGATGCTGCTGGCACGGCCGCGGGCGATCGAGGTGGAGCCGAGCGTCGGGACCCTGACCGAGATCCGCGAGGGCGCGAGCTATGTCAGCCGGATACCGTGGCTCTGGGTGACGATCACCCTCTTCGCCGTCATCCTGATGCTCCAGCTCGCTCCGCAGCAGGTGCTGCTGCCAAAGCTCGTCGCGGACCACTTCAACCGCGGGGTTGGCTCCTACGCGGCGCTCTCGGCCATGGTCGGAGTCGGCACCGTCTGCGGGACGCTTCTGTTCGGACACCTGCAGCCGCGGAGGCGGCGGGGCGTCCTCTCGTACTGGCTCTGGCTGATCAACAGTCTGGCGATCGCGGGCATGGCGCTCGCACCGTGGTACCCGCTCGCCGGCGGGCTCGCCCTGGTGCGTGGCGTCTGCATCGGTTTCGGGGTCGCGGTCTGGGAGACGATGCTGCAGGAGCTCGTACCGGCGCGGCTGCTGGGCCGCGTGATCAGCCTCGATTTCTTCGGCAGCTTCGGCTTGATGCCGATCGGCCTTGCGATCTGGGGCGGGCTCGCCGGTATCGCGCCTCCGGGGCCGATGATCGCCGCCGGCGCCCTCGTCTCGGCAGGCATGATCGGCGTCGTGCTGACACGTCCCTGGCTCCGGGCAGTCGAGTAGCCGGCGATGGCGCGACGAGGACCTGTCTACTGGAAACCGCGGTACGCGACGCGAGGCCAACGCCATCGGGCGTGGGTCAAGCAGCAAGCACGCCGCGAGGCCGCGCTCCGCAAGGACCGGAGACCTTCCCTGCTCTCCCGCCTAACAGCTTGGCTGCGGAAGTAGCCCGCAGACTCTCGTTCTGGGAGAGCAGCGGTCCGCCGGCGGAGCCGGGCTCTGCCCGGCGGGAGCCGCACTCTCCGTCAGCGTTTCCGGCACCAAGAAGAAGGGGGCTCATGGGGGAAACATGGTTTCCCCCATGCCTATCGGGGTGCCCAGATTTGAACTGGGGACCTCTCCGACCCGAACGGAGCGCGCTACCAGGCTGCGCCACACCCCGAACCCAAAAACAGGTTATCCCAGGAAGGTTTCGATCGCCTCGGCGCAAATGTCCGGGCGCTCACCGATTAGGAGATGGCCGCAGTCCGCGATCACTCGTAGCGGCGCGTTTAGGCGGCGGGCGAATTCGAAAGCGTCGACCAGCAGCAGTTGATTGTCGCGGGCTCCCCACAGGACAAGGGTTGGACAGCGCAGGGCGCCGAGTTCTTGGCGGACGTCGTCGGCCACCACGGCTCGGGCGGCGCTGACCGAGTCGCTCGTCAGCCGCGTGCCCTCGAGGAAACCGTCGACGGCTTCAGGCGAGAGCGCCAACGGGTCAGCGGCGCCCCAGCGCCCGAAGACGGCATAGCGTAGGATGGGACTGCCGGCGACGGAGTCCGCCCAGGGGGCGACCAGCCGGCGCGGCCCGATGATCCCGAGGATGCGGAGCCCGTATTTGGCGCGGCGCGTCGTCGACGAGATTCCGGCGCCGGCCGCCAGCACGAGCGCGCTCACCGCTTCCGGGCGCCGCAACGCCAGTCGCAGCGCCACGACGCCGCCGAGCGAGTGGCCAACGAAAGCGGCGGGAAGCAGCTGCTCGCGCTCGCCGACGGCGGCGACCCGATCCGCGAAGACCGCCAGATTCGGCACCGCCGGGAGCGGCGTCGAGAGCCCGTGACCAGGCAGCTCGGGCACGAGCACGCGCCGCGTCGCGGCGAGTAGCGGCGCCACGTCGACCCAGTTAGCGGCGCAGCCGCCCAAGCCGTGGACGAGCACGACGGGGTCGCCGTCGGCCGGCCCGCCAATGAAATAACGCAGCCGGCAGGCCTTCATTTCGGCGAAGCGCTCCTCGAAGCCCGGGATCGCCTTTGCGTCCGTCACGTCGACAAACTATTCTTCGACTTGATGGACGACTTGGGAGGGCAGGACCTTTGATTCCTGCCGGCAAGACAATCGGAGCGGTTCACTGAGCCCGTCCGTGCGAGAGCACGAGACGGGTTTTTTGTTGGACGGTAAGGAGGCAAGATGCCGAATCACCTGACGCCCGAGGAGCTGTCGAAAGAGCTTGGGATCGATCGCCAAGAGGTGATCAAGGTCTGCATGCAGGAGTCGATCCCGATCTACCAGGGCAAGATCGACAAGACGCTGTTTCAGGCTCAGCTCCAGGCGCTAGGCGCGATGCCGCAGCACCATTAAGGCGTTTTCGCCGGCGCGCTACTTGCGCGCGGCGACTTTGCGACGGGAGCCGCCCGACGAGGCGGCTTTCGTCTTCTTGGAGGCAGCCTTGGCCGGCTTCTTCCCCTGCGCCTCGGCGACGCTCGCGCGGAGCGCCTCCATCAGATCGATGACCGGCGCCTTCTCCTCGGCGGGCTCCGGGACCGCGATCTCTTCGCCCGCGAGCTTCGCGTCGAGCAGCGCCTTCAGATCGCGCCGGTAATCGCTCACCAGCTCTCCGGGGTCGAAGTCCGCTGCGAGGCTACCGATCACCTGGCGGGCCAGCTCGAGCTCGGCTTCCTTGACGTCGATCTCCTCGACGGCCTCTTCGATCTCGGCCTGTGAGCGAACATCCTCGGCGAGGAAGAGCGTCTCGAGGGCCAGCGCGTTTCCCTTCGGACGAATCAGGCAGAAGTGCTCTCCTCCCTGGCGTACGAACTTGCCGACGGCGGCCGTATTCGTCTCTTTCATCGCCTCGAGCAGCAGCACATAGGGCCGGCGCTGAGCGGCTGCGTCGGCCGGTGCCAGAAAGTACGTGCGGTCGAAGTAGATCGGATCGACCTGGTCGAGCTCGACGAAGCGCGTGATCGCGATCGTCCGCGAGTCGTCCGCGGTCTGAAGGGCTTCCAGGTCGGCATCCTCGACGAAGACGAACTGCCCCTTGGCCACTTCCCACCCCTTGACGATCTCGTCGTTCGAGACCTCGCGATCGTGCTGGGGGCACCAGCGCTTGTTCTTGATCGGCGTCCCGCACTCGCGGTGCAGCATCCGGAACGACACGTCCGACTGCCGGGCAGCCGGCTTGGTGGCCAGGGCCATCCCGACGGGGATGTTGACCAGACCGAAGCTGATGGATCCGTTCCAGATGGTTTTCATAGTTCTCCGGTGCCTTTCCGTCGCAATCCGGTGCCAGACTTCAGTCTGGCTCCGGCCTGCAACGTCCTGGCTTCTGTGTAATTTCCTGCCGACCACCCGATTGTAGTGGGATGCAGGGAGTTCGCCGAAATCGGCTGATTCCCTCCCGCTGATCCGCGGATGGAGCAGAACGGCCGAAACCCAAAGCATGCGACTCGCCTAGAGTCTTTGGTCTGAGCACGAGCGGCGAGAAAACGATCGCGCGCCTCTGGCGTGACGCGGCTTCGGCGGGGCGGACGGGGGTCGCATACCTCGCGGAGGGAGAGCCCGGTCGCTGGCGTGAGATCTCCTGGGACGAGGCGAACCGGGCGGTCGACGAGCTTGCGAACGGGCTGCTCTCACGCGGAATCAGCAAAGGGGACGCCTTCGGGATCGTCTCCAGGACGCGGCTCGAGTGGACGCTCTTCGACTTCGCGCTCGCGCTCGTGGGGGCGATCACGGCGCCCGTCTACCCGAACAGCTCCGCCAGGGAAACGGCCCACGTGCTTCAGCACTCCGAGGCCGTCGGTGCGCTCGTCGAGGACGCGGGGCAACTCGAGAAGATCGAACCACTAGGGCTCGCACACGTCCTGACCCTCGACGATCTGCACGACCTACGCAGCGAGGGGGTCGCATTCTCGCGAGAGCACCCGAACGCTCTCGGCGAGGCCGCCGCGGCGGTGGGCGAAGACGATCTCTACACGTACATCTACACGTCCGGCACGACCGGCCCGCCAAAGGGCTGCATGATCCGCCACCGGAACTACTACGCGATGACCTCGTCCATCGAGCGGATCGAGGACCTCTGGCTCGGCGAGGACGTGATGCTGCTCTACCTGCCCCTCGCCCACAACTTCGGGCGGCTAATGTCGCTCTGGGGCGCCTACTCGGGCTTCACCATCGCGTTCTGCCCCGATCCGTATTCGGTCGCGGACGTGCTGCCGCAGGTCCGCCCCACGCTGCTACCCAGCGTTCCACGCCTGTACGAGAAGGCGCATACCGCGATCACGTCGAAGCTGGGAGCAGCATCGGGCCCACGGCGATGGTTGGCCGACTGGGCGCTGCGGGTCGGGCGGCGGGTCAGCGCTCTGGAGCAGGAGGGAAGACCTCTGCCGCGCATGCTGACGGTCGAGCACCGCCTCGCCGACCGGCTCGTCTATTCGAAGGTCAAGGAGCGCTTCGGCGGCCGGCTGCGGATCGGGATCTCCGGTGGCGCGCCGCTGGCCAAGGAGATCGCCGAGCGCTTCCACGCGCTCGACATCCTGATCCTGGAAGGCTGGGGCCTGACCGAGTGCACGACCGCTGCGACCGTCAACAGGCCGCGCCGCTTCCGCTTCGGGACCGTCGGGCCTGCGATGCCCGGAGTCGAGGTGAAGACCGACGACGAGGGCGAGCTCCTGATCCGTAGCGAAACCGTCTTCGGGGGCTACCTCAAGGACGACGAGGCGACACGGGCCGTCCTGACGGACGACGGCTGGCTCCGCTCGGGAGACGTCGGCGAGATCGACCAAGATGGCTTCGTGACGATCACGGACCGCAAGAAAGAGATCATCGTCACCGCCGGCGGCAAGAACGTCTCGCCGCAGAACATCGAGAGCTCGCTCAAGAGCTCGAGGCTCGTCTCCCAGGCGCTCGTCGTCGGCGACCGCCGCCCGTACGTGACGGCGCTAATCACCCTGGACGAGGCAGAGGTAGCGAAGGCGAACGGAGACGTGCAGGCGCTCGTTCAGCAGGCGGTGGACGACACAAACCGCGACTTGTCACCGTTCGAGCAGATCAAGCGCTTCGCGATCGTTCCGCGTGAGTTCAGTGCCGAGGAGGGCGAGGTGACGCCGACGTTGAAGCTGAAGCGTCGTGTGATCGAGGAGCGCTTCGCAGATGAGATCGAACAGCTTTACTCGAGCTAGATCCGGCGCGCGCCCACGTACGAGGACGCGTACCAGCCCGAGAGGCTCGAGATCTTGACGACGTCGCCGGTGTGCGGCGCGTGGATGAAGGAGCCGCCGCCGACGTAGATACCTTCGTGACCGAGCCCGTCGAAGAAGACGAGGTCGCCGGGCTGGAGCTGGTCGCGTGAGACCGGGCTGCCCATTCCGTACTGCGCGTACGAGCTATGGGGAAGCGAGACCCCGACTTGCGCGAAGACGTACATGACCAGGCCCGAGCAGTCGAAGCCTGACGGCGATGCGCCGCCCCAGACGTAGGGGGTGCCGAGGTAGCGCTCGGCGATCGAAACGACGCTCGAGTGGGTCGCTGGCGGCGCCGGGCCGACCGGAGCGCTCCCGCCGTCCGACGACACGACGGGCGCGACGGTACTCGAAAGCGCTGTCGCCGGCGCTTGCTGCTGCTGGGCGGCAATCCGCGCAGCAAGCTCACGGCGAAGCTCAGCCTGGCGGGCGGCCTCCTGCGCCTGTAGGTGGGCGATCTCGCCGCGAATCGACGAGAGCAGCGTGCGGCGGGCAGACAGCTGTCCCTCGATCGACGCCCTGTCAGAAGCGCGCTGGCGGACGAGAGCCGCAGCCTCCGCGTTCGCGTGCTTCAGACGGACCTCCCGCGCCTTCACCTCGTTTTCGAGGTGGACGACCTGTGAGAGGACGCGGCTGTCCTGCGCCGAGATGCGGTTCGCGGTATTGAAGCGATTGACGAGGTCGTCGAGGCTGGACGCCCCGAGCAAGACCTCCAGCGAGTCGCTCTGGCCGCCCGAGGTGTACAGCGATACGAGCCGGGCCGAAAGGGTTTCCTGCGCGCGTTTGAGGCTCCGCCTGGTGACTTGAAGTTGTGCGTGATTCGCCTTCAAGTCGGCACGAACGCGATTCAGCTTCACCGTCGCGAGGTTGTAGGCCTCGACCGCGCGTTCCAGGCTCGAATCGAGCTGTTGCACCTGGTTCATGACGCTCTGCGCTTCGGCCTGCTTCGAGGCGATCGACGGGTCGGCGATCGCTGGCGCTGCCGCCAGCGCGGCCGCGAAGCAGAGAAGCATGACTGTCGGCGCCGTACGTCTACTCGAGCGGCGAAACGTTCCGGTCGCTGGGCTCGATCGGCGCCCCGGGAGGGGCCGGTTCGTCACAGGTTCGGCACCCTAGCAACCCGGTCGGACGGCCGCAACCGACTTCCAAAGCCGTAAAACCTCGCATTGCGAGGGCACGCAGCGCCGATAAAGGGCGTCTGCTAGCTTCCCGACCCGTGCGGGGGGACTCCATTGTTCGGCGTGGGCGCCTTTTCGCCCTTGCCGCCTGCTCCGTCGCCGCGGTGGGCATTGTCCTCCCCGCAAGCGGCGCCGGCTCCGGATCACCGCTGAGGCAACAGGCACGGCAACTGACGCAGCAGAACAGTGCGATCGCAGCTCGATCTCGCGCGTCCGTGTTGACGCTCTACGCGCTTGACAGCCGCCTCTCGCGGGCGCAGGCAGAGCTCGCGTCGCTGCGCTCACAGGCCGCCGCGCTCGAGCGCAGGCGTGCAGAGACGCGGCGCGAGCTCGCAGTCGCCAAGCAGGTCTACGCGGCGTCAGAAGGCAACCTGGCCAATCGTCTGCGCACGGTCTACGAACAGGGCGAGTCCGACCCACTGGCGATCGTGCTCGGCGCCAAGACGCTCGATGACGCGTTGTCGGCTCTCGAGACGGCAAAAGCAGCCACGGCGACGGATCGCACGATCGTCGCGCAGGCTCGTACCAGCCGGGCCAAGTACCTCGAGATCGAGCGCCGGCTTGCCGCCCGCGCGCAAAAGCTGCGCACACTCGAAGCAAGCGTGACAGCGACCGCGAGCAGCCTCGCCTCTGCGAAAGCTGAACGGATCTCCTACCTCCGGCAGCTGGCGGCTCAGCGAAGCCTCAACACGGCCCAGATCGGGTCGCTCGAGTCGCGGGCGCGGGCAATCGAGGCGCAGGCGCGCCGCGTCGCGATCGAACAAGCCGCAAGCACTCGAGTCGCCGCGCCTATCGCCTCGGCCCCGGCCACCGGCGGCGCCGGGACGCTGACCGTCACCGCGACGGCGTACACGCTGCCTGGGCACACGGCCACCGGCGCCCCGGTCGGTTACGGCGTCGTAGCGGTCGACCCGAGCGTGATCCCACTCGGGACGCGGATGACGATTCCCGGCTACGGCGAGGGTGTCGCCGCCGATACCGGCGGGACGATTCAGGGCGCCGTGATCGATCTCTGGTTCCCGACGTCTGCGCAGGCCGCCGCGTGGGGGCGGCGGACGGTCACGATCACGTTGCACTGAGAGCCCCTTTCATGATGGGGCCTCGTCGCCGGGGTGCGATGGTCGGTTCCTGGCAAGGACGCAGGGAGTGCCCGTATCAGCAGATACGGGCGCGACCGAGGACGCCGCCAGGGGCCGTCCAGCGCGGCCCGGCGGCTCAGTGCTTCATTGTGAAAGGGACTCTAAGTACACTTTCGGTCCTGCGGACCCCTAGAGGGGAAGGGGGATGAGGTTGACCGAATCGATCGAGTCGACGGCGGCAGCGCAAGAGGCTATTCCACGGGTTTTGCTGGTCGACGACCATGACCTCTTCCGGACCGGATTGCGCAACCTGCTCGAGGAGGAAGGTGTCGACGTCGTCGGCGAGGCCGCTGCCGGAGACGAGGCCCTCCGCCACGTGCGCGAACTGCAGCCGGACGTCGTCGTGATGGACCTGAACATGCCCGGGATGGGCGGGGTCGAGGCGACGAAGAAGATCATCGCCCACGCGCCGCTGACCCGCGTCGTCGTGCTGACGATCTCCGACCAGGACGCAGACGTGATGGACGCGATCTTCGCCGGCGCCTGCGGCTACCTGCTCAAGGACGCCTCGATCGAAGACGTCATGCGCGGGATCCAGTCCGCGGCCGTCGGCGAGTCGCTGATCTCGCCGACGATCGCCGGCAAGGTGCTGGAGCGCGTTCGCGCCGCGACCGCCTCACCGGACGCCGCGGAGGCGATCCGATCCGAGCTCTCGGAAAGGGAGATCGAAGTCCTGAAGCTGATCGCAAACGGCAAGGACAACGCTCAGATCGCCGCCGACCTGCACATCAGCCCGAAGACGGTCAAGAACCACATCTCCAACATCCTCATGAAGCTGCAGATCGACAACCGCATCCAGGCGGCGGTCTACGCGGTCCGCAGCGGAATCGTCTAGGGCTACTAGGCGGCGGCGGCGCGCGCGTCCGAGGCTCGCGCCCGAAGCGAGCCAAGAAGGCCGCGAAGCTGTGCGACGTCGACATCCACCGACTGGAGCCTCTGTGCAAGCCGCTTCAGCTCGGCCGTGGTCAACTCGCTGTCGTGATTCACGAGCTTCGCCGCGCTTTCCGCAATTCGACGCTGCAGTCGCGCTTGCTCCGCCTCGAGCGCCATCGCACGGGCGTAGCCCGCGGTGAGCGCCTCCTCGAGGTGGCCGAGGCTCGGTGCATCCTCACCAACACGGGGTGCGTCGAGCAGGATCCTGATGTCGTTCTCGATCATGGTGGTCCAGGGTCGCGGGACCTCTCCAGTATCGGGGGCCGTCCTGTCCAGTACATGGGCCGCCAGGCCCATCTTCCGCCGGGCCCGGACCCATGCTCTTGACGTGGCCCGGCCCCGTTCGAAAAATGGAATCCGGATGCGCCGCCCGCTCGCAGCTGTCCTAGCCCTCTTCGCCGTTGCCGTCCCGGTCGCCGGCGGCGCGACCAACCTGTCGCCGACCGCACTCCAGCAGAAGCTCGCTCGAGCGCTGCGTGTCCCACACGTCTCCCAGGCCCGGTCGGCGGCGATCGC
>WNFX01006568.1_pt1 | contig 13687 bp, 18 predicted proteins | sample 5400111 | NCBI WGS metagenome assembly WNFX01 (sample SAMN13153363, study PRJNA577476) | soil metagenome | isolation source: 40 cm soil or saprolite under grassland replicate 1 | place: USA:California | collected 2016-06-15
CGAAATATGAAAATCTCCAATAATATCACGAATAGCTGGCAATAACATGGTCTCTCCGTAAAATGTAACTAGAAGGGTACATCCTAAGATAGCAAGTGTTATCCACGCAGAGGTTCTAATTTTGTCAGAGGTTTCCGACAACACTGATTTCGATGGCGTTGGCGGTTGTTTCGGGATATTTTTAGGGGGTGCACTATGGTGGAAACGTTCGTCTTTGTTTAAATCATCCATCACAATCACCGGCTTTTGGGAATTCCAACCCCTTCACGAATAGCAGATCTGACGTCTTTGTCCAGTTTCGCTCTAAATCTTTTGTAATCCTCATCCACTTCCATTGCTGCTGTTAATATCTTGCTCTTTCCAAATTGCTTTAACTCATAAGACATTGATTCCATCAGGCTTTCTTTCTTAGCAACGTCTGTTATTTCCTCAGATTTGTTCATGTTACGCATAGTCGCAAATGTATCAAATCCATTTCTAGCAAGCAGCAATGCTATCTCATAACCTATGCCAGATGAGCTACCTGTCACTATTGCCACTTTTTTTTTATCCGTGTCTATTATCCGGCTCATATCAATAGTAGGTGTATATGCACCATTATAAGTGTATCTACACCTATTGCCCTTAAATAGACGTGACACATTGCCAAAATCTATACCTTTAAAGACTTTTATTGGGGATACGTGTATATCAACCTAGTTTGATTTGAAGAAACAAAATATTGACTCAATGTTAGAATCAGAACAAAGAATGTCGGCAGATACGTGTACGTGTGGTACAATGCGTAAGGCAGCTAGAGCAATAACACTACTCTATGATAATGCGTTCAAGTCGAGTGGACTGCTATCCACGCAGTTTGGCGTACTGCATGTCATATACAACATTGAGTCCGTACGAATTTCAGATCTTGCTGACAAGTTGGGGATGGATAGAACGACACTTACTAGAAATCTCTCTGTCCTAGAGAGAGAGGGATTTATCAAGATCTCAGAAGGAAAAGATCACCGAACAAGAAATGTGACGGCTACTCAAAAAGGACGTGGTGCTGTAACCAGAGCTATTCCTCTCTGGAATGAAGCTCAACGCAAGGTAAAGCAAAAAATGGGTGAAAGTTCGTGGCGTGAATTAATGCGAAATTTGGGTGGATTTCTGAAGGTAACCGACCAATTGACTAATCAAAAAGACAGGAATGTCTGAAGACCTAATATCAGATCGTCGACCTTACTATAAGTACAAATTTTGTTCATAATGAAGCACTACTAAACTAAGATCATCAGGTAAACCATACTATTGCTATCGAAACCAATTAGAGTCAAATAGATGGGTTGGGGTTCATGTTATGATTCAAAGAAATCGAATCCGGTGTAGAACATGCAGACCAGACAATATCAAAAGAAAAAGAGAAATGTTGAAAAGTTTATAGGAAAAACTGGAAAAGTAGATCATTCTGTCATCCTAAATGAAGTAGACGTAGACAATGATATGTTAATGAAAATACTCGAAGAGTTGCGTAGGGAAGGATATATAAATTAACATAATCTTGGCAATTAGAAGATGCCGCAATGCAATTTAAAGAGATGATTGGGATGTATTTATCAACAAACGAAAGAACACTAATGGAACGTGCGCAAACGTACATCGCTTGAATCGTGGATTCGAAACCTGATTTACCGAGGGTTTTAACTCAAGAAATCAGAAAGTGTAGTCTGTTTCATGTCAGGAGGGGGCTGTTGCCCCGGTCTCTCTTTATTTTCCTTTTCTTCCCATTTGGCCTCAGGTAGTCCCAACATATTTCTTAACATATTCACGGTACCTGGCCCATACCCTGCATAATGATTCTTTGCTGCTACTAGATAAGATTTTTCTAATGCCCTAACTACCAGACGAAGCGGCGTATCCATTGATCAAAATTATTATGAGAATTCATATCTCCACCAAGTATATCTTTCTGGATATTCTTCTTTTGTGGCCAATTAGCCCTTATAAATCAGCGAGTTACCGAGGGGTAGTTCATAGTAATCTCAATTTTGAATAATCATAACTTGAAGGCGTTCGGGACCTTTGAATATAGAATAGGTGTATATACTACTATCTCTCAATAATTAATGCATGCAAGAGGTTGACGACGCGGCAAAAGCTTGTGTATGTCATAACCTACGAAAGACATCTAGAGCAATAACACAATTTTATGATAAGTTACTAGCACCTAGTGGTATAACCATTACACAATTGGCTCTGCTTCGCGCAATATCAATAGGAAATTCATCTACAATTACTGAGATATCTAAGGAAATGCACATGGATCGAACTACGTTGACACGTAGCCTTGAGCTGCTTGAAAAGCAAGATTTCATTCAAATCGAATCAAGGAGAGATAGACGCAAAAGAATTGTTACTATAACCAGTAGAGGTAAAGCACAGATAACTAAAGCGCTTCCATTATGGGAAAAAGCTCAAGGTATTATTATGGAAAAATTTGGTAAAGGAAATTGGAGGGAAATCAAGATGGGACTCAATGAGATAAGCGATATAGCTAGGTTCAGTTAGCTCTATAATACGTGTATATACACATACATTTATATAATACGTGTATATACAACATTATTATGGTTACATCGGAAACTCAACTAATCACAAAACGACTTGACGGAAAAATTGCGGTCGTCACCGGCGGGAACAGCGGGATAGGGCTTGCCACTGCGCAACGTTTCGTCGAAGAGGGTGCTTTCGTTTTTATCACCGGTCGACGCCAAAGCGCCCTCGATACAGCAGTCAAACAGATTGGCAAAAACGTCAGGGGTGTTCAGGGGGACGTTTCAAATCTAGACGATCTCGATCGGTTGTACGATACGGTGAAGCAGCAGAAAGGCCGAATCGATGTACTCTTCGCAAACGCCGGCGTGCCCCCTGAATTTGCACAGATAGGAACAATTACCGAATCCAATTTTGATGAAACATTCAGCGTCAATGTGAAAGGAATACTGTTCACGGTACAAAAAGCGCTCCCGCTGTTTCAGGATGGTGGTTCCATCATTCTAAATGCTTCTACTGCAGGCTCCAAAGGAGTCGAGGCGTTCAGTGTTTACGCTGGGACTAAGGCAGCGATACGATCGTTCGCGCGTTCCTGGACCGTCGATCTTAAACACCGCAAGATCCGCGTCAATGCCATCAGTCCTGGTCCGATAGACACACCTGGTTCAAGACGTGGGCTCCAGACTGTACCACATGTCGAGCAGTTGATGACGAGTCTCCTGAGCACCTTACCTATGGGGCGGATAGGCAGTCCCGACGAAATCGCGAAAGCCGTCTTGTTCCTCGCATCGGATGACAGCAGTTTTGTCACAGGTATCGAATTGTTCGTAGACGGGGGTATAGCGCAAATCTGAATTATTATTATGATTTACGCAGATCCTTACTGGCCTGCTTTAACTTCCACCACATTGTTATGCCACAACTTGTTAATTCACGTATGCATAATCCTACTCTTCGACGGGCTGCTGAACAACAACAGCAGCAAAATCCGGTGCTATTGTCATCGAGGTAGAACACTAGGCGGAGTTATTAAATAAATAAAAATGTTATCTTTTGCTGTATACCCGAGGGCATCGACTACTCTGGCGCTTACCCATCTTTTCTCCTCCACATCTGGCCCTAGATGGCTATATGGAAAATGAATTTGAGTAGATTCTAGCGTAGGATCAATTACCACACCATGAGCTGTCCAGTATACATGAATAGGAGGAGTGAATACACCCTCTTTCAACAAATTGAAATTTAATTGAACATATCCTTCTGTGTCTGGGCTTAAGTGTAGTCTGGTTGGACCATCCACTTGTATATGTACTAACGGCCTAGGAGATACTGCAGCTAATTGCCACCAGAGAAGGAAAGCATCTGCAATTCGTCTGTCGGTTCTTGGCTCAATACTCCCCCACAAGGTACAGTATGCTGGATCTGAGGGTCGAAACTGAAAGTTGTTAAAAAATGGAGGTCCAGGATAGAAGCAAGGTGATCCCGCAGGTCTAGACCCTCCATCCTCAAGCTCCCAATCAAATTTGTCGCTGCAGTAGGAACTACAACTCCGGTATTTGCTCACACGGACAAATACTATATTGGCTACTTGCAAGGAAAAACTAAGATATTCTGCAGGATATGGTGTTCCTTTTGCCAACTCTGTAAGGGATAAAAACTCTTCTCCTTGTTCGCCTATATTACAACAAGGTTAACTTTTGAAAAAGCTTAACTATTTGACTGGCGATAATAATAATGATCCATGCCTTCCGTCACAGAAGGACGATCAAACCCTTCTGGTATTGTACAACCACCAATCAAAAATATATGGAAGTGTAATGACTGTGGTAAGATATTTGTTAGTCTGTATATATTGAACTATCATAAACTGTTAGAACATAGTGAATCTAAGAGACCACCAATAGGTGTTGCGTAAACTGTCTAGGAGACATCAGACTTGTCCTCGGCATAGCATCCAATTAGGAAGTCGCGCCATAGCATTATTTACCATCGTTTCTATTTGATGAACTGACATTTAATTATGCCTGATCTCTTTCTTACTATTTTCAGACGAGTCTGATGATGAATCGTATTAACTTTTGTTATAAATTCTCTCAATGTTTCGTTACGATTCTGAAGTGTTATATTATATCCTTCACTGCATTTCTTATGTCAATTGCAGGCGTATTCCTATTTTATCCCTCTTCCTTGAGCCGTTTTCGGCGAGCAAGCTCTGCCTCGCTGGGAGTCTCAAGCCCCAACGACCCTGTCTTGACTTCACCTGCGCGCTTATATGAGGCAATGATAACTCCACTTGGTGAAGTCTCGCTTTCAAGAAGTTTGAATGCAACTGATATCGTACCCTCTGCAAAGAGGCGCTTGCCAGCGCCAAGGGTGACAGGGAATATCTTTAGCCAGAGTCCGTCAACCAGGTCATGTTTCAAGAGTGTTTGGATGAGATTGCCACTGCCGTGAATCTGGATTTCTGGTCCATCCTGTTCCTTTATTCGTTTAATTCTTTCCGGAACATCACCATTGATCAGTTCAGAGTTATTCCAGTCAAGCTTTGTCAGCGTCTTTGAAGCTACGTATTTCTTGGCGTTATTAAGTTTGGCTGCAAATGGATTTTCACTACTGTTCACGTACGGCCAGTATGCTGCAAATATCTCGTACGTTTTTCTGCCAAGCAACAAATTGAAGGGTTTACTCGTTTGCTTGACCATCACTTTGAGAAGGAAGTCATCAAAGTTTCCGACAACCCAGCCTTCGTGCTTGAACCCTCCAGTAGGGTCTTCTTCAGGCCCTCCTGGAGCCTGCATCACGCCATCAAGGGTTATGAAAGACAGAACGACTAGTTTTCTCATTTATTTCTCCCTCTTTCCGCTAAGGCAGTACCTTGACAATCCAAGCGGGATGTATTTCGTTCCAACCAAATGCAAGGGTAGACCGTGTCGCAATTACATGATTCAAAGTAATCACCTTCGAGTTTCCACTTATCTAGCATGATAGGTTAAATTCTATCGCAGCTATAAAAATTAGAATGGGTCTAGAATTTCTATCGCAATATGTCACATGCATTATTTTATTGTAGGGAGATTGAATCCTGTTCTCCAGAGCTATGACCAATCATACTTATCTTCTTAGGGTCTACTTCAGGTTGTTGTATAAGGACGTTCACGGGGGTAACGCTAAACGTGAAGGTGATGGCTGAAACAATTCCTCTGGATGATGTAGCGGATGCAAATCAGAAGGTTGCTAATTGCAATGTTCGCTTCCGTGCAGTGATTAATGCATAGCTGGTCACATTGGAGTTATTAGAATCCAAACTAAAGAAGGGTTTGAGATTATGTCCCCTTTAGATTTCTGACTGTTCAGCAGACTCGACTGATGGTTAATCAATCTTCGTCGGCGACAAGCGATTGATGAACTCCAACACCAGCGATGGCACCATCAGCGGTCGCAAATGGAATGCTATGTGTTGTTCGAGAGATATCCCCGGCAGCGTAGACACCACTTAGGCTTGTCATCTTCCACTCATCGGTCTGCACGATTTCACCGCGAGGAGTCGAAATTAAAGCACATCCCAACTCCTTTGCAAATGGAGACGCTATACGAAATTCAGTGACAACAAAGATCGACTTTACTTCAACCTTCGTTCCATCGTTCAAAACTACCTCGACTGGACCATCTACATGACCTTCAAATCTTGTGATCTTTTGTTCCTCTATCCTTACTTGGGTATTTTCGTTATTGTCTTGTCCATGCACCCGGTTATTTTCGTTTCCTTGCAAAAAGCATTATCTTGCAAAATTTGGCTGCGTCTGAGTTCTCAAAAAGGCCATGATGTATTCTTAAAGCTGAGTCAAATAGGCCTTAGATGCCTCAAAAAGGTTGTTGCGGAAAGTGCATGCTGCCCAAACGCATCTTTCTATTTCCTCTTTCGGAGAGTCACACTCGCTCTCCTGGGTGGAAAGGTTCAAGATACTGAACAATTAAATTTTGAAGCTGCAGGGATCTGCTGAGTATCCCTCGGTTATAGATATACACGAGCTGGGTGGGTTTGAGGCCATATACGTTTAACTATATGCATAATATGAAGAACCAGTACGTTTAGGTAAAGCTATCCAGACAAGACTGTGGATCTCTACATTTTTTTTCTGGCAGCTCATAATCAACATTTATATTCTGAATTTTTTCAGGGTCGATCTCTCCATTGAGAAGTTTATGAGTCAAAGAATTGATCAATTGCCGAATACGCTGCTTTGAATGGTTTTGCTTCTGCTTTATTACTTCAAACATATTGGCAATTTTTACGAATCTTTCTTGTAACTGAATCGGTGGACAATAAAGTTTCAATGATCTAAGTTGGGTCTTATTAATTGAATTTATACCGGTGGTTGCTTTTGCAAATTGAAAAAATTTCATTTTTACCTGGGGATTATTCAGGTAAACCATCGTAAACAATGGTAAAACAATGGACGTGTTTACTCTAACCCTGAAAATATGATTTTGATGTACGCAATTCTGTAATTCCCCATTGAATATAGCAGTCCTTCCCACATCTTCTCTGTCTCCGCCTTCAAGTACCAGTAAATCATCCGCCATAAGACGCCACTTGGATAATTCATCATCGCTCACCTCCATATATCTAACATCTGATAAGTTTAAGTAACCTGCATAGACATTTCTAATTGTCAGGTATGGTCTAGGATGATGTGAAGGCTTCCTCTTTTGTGATAATGGAATACCATACAATACATATGGCTGGATCAGTTGTGAACTATGCAGAAGGAACGCTGAACAATTTTGCGAACGAAGTTACATACCATATAAAAATGCAGTAAACCGTTAATTCTTTTCACATTCAACACCGCAGGCATCACATAGGTCAGCACAAACATTGCAGATCTGTTTTGCATATTCACTATCCCTTGACATAAATTGGGAGGCTGTAACGCAGATATTAGCGCAGTCGCGACATAGCTGGATACATTTTGACATCATTTTTACCTCTTCTTCGCGAAGGCATTCAGTGGCACAAAATTCACATGCTTCAAAACAGTCATTACACGAATCGATGCAGCTTTGATATCTCTGAGAGATCTATGGATCACTTAAATGTAACATGACCTGAACCGCTCAGTTCCATAGAAAAGCAAAATTTAAAACATTACTCAGCAGAGAACCATCATGGCAACCAAATTTCCATTTATCGCAAATGAGTTTAGCGGAAAACGTGTTCTTGTCACGGGGGGAACTGCAGGAATTGGTAAAGCCATAGTAAGTCGACTTCTCGACGGAGGAGCCAAAGTCATAACTACCGCACGCAGGCCAACGACCGGCGATCATTATGAAGAGCGTGAGCTTGTATTTATTCAAGCGGACCTCAGCACGGTGGCGGGATGTACTAAAGTAGTCAATGAGGTCACTTCTCGTTTTAGCGGCATCGACATTCTTGTCAGTGTTGTCGGAGCATCATCTGCACCAAGCGGCGGCTTTATCGCTCTGAGCGATGAGGAATGGCAAAAAGAACTGAACATAAATCTAATGGCTGCAGTTAGGTTGGATCGAGGCTTACTTCCAGCGATGCTCAAACAAGGCTCTGGTGTGATTATCCATATCTCGTCGATTCAGCGAAGGCTTCCACTATATGAAGCGACATTGGCGTATGCGGCTGCAAAGGCAGCATTAACAACTTATAGTAAGGGTTTATCAAACGAAGTGGGCCCGAAGGGAATTCGTATCAACACGGTCGCTCCGGGATTCATTGAGACTTCTGCTGCTCAAGCACTCATCGAGCGTTTATCCAAACAATCCGGAACTGACATGGAGGCCGCACGTCAGGCATTAATGAAATCCCTTGGTGGTATCCCTATTGGTCGTCCTGGACGTCCTGAAGAGGTAGCCGAACTGGTCGCATTTCTGGTCTCCGACAGAGCATTATCGATCAATGGTAGTGAGTATGTGATCGATGGAGGAACGGTTCCAACAGTCTGATACGTGCCAGTGACTACCAACTATATTAGGTTGCAACTATTTGATTCCTGTATTATTTTATTCGTAAGAACAGCGATCTAGCTAGTATGGGCTAATTATATATAATCACTCTTCAGATTTGTGTTCTTCTATTGTAGAGTCTTTCCCTCTTTTTTTATGGACACCATATTTCGGGAGAGGCAATTAATTTATTACTCAATTTCAATATCCTGTATAATAATTTTCTTTAGGCACACTGCTCATAGCGCTTTTTCTCTCTAAGAGAGAAGTAAGAGATCTGTCGATAGACATAGAAACAAAGGTTCTCAGTGACTTGGATGAGAAGGTACATAGACTTGAGGAACATTTGCTAGAACGTCCAGAGCTGGCAAGAGTAATCAATAATGTACAATCACTGTCGCCTGACCGTGTATACGCGTATGATGTTCTCAATGTATTCTCTCATGCCTATGACATGCATGAAAGAAAAGTGCTTAATGAGAATGAATGGTTTGGCTGGGTGCATTGGATGCGCACCTGCTTTAGGCTAGGAACAATAAAAGAGTACTGGAAGCAATTCCAACAAAGTCAATGGTATGATGCCACTTTTGAAGATTTCATAAACAAGCAAGTAATCGCATATGTTGAAAGAGAAAAATAGATAGAAGTATCAATTTCTAATTTTTTACCTGTGGTTTATGGATGTAAACCATTTAACACCATTGAATTCTGCTAGTCTAATGAATGATAAATCAATGCTAGTATCAAAGTGGACCAATTGCTTTAGATTGTAGATATAACCATAAGTTACTCCTATTATTTATTTTCCGCATCAAACCAGTGTGCTCTTATCTTCATGTTTCGAATCGTCGAATTTCCGAGATTTATCCTCAAAATATCCGACGAAAATTCACAACTCTATCGATCCGCGCGGCGTATATAGCGGAGGTAACCGTGCAGTCACTTCCTAAAATTTGGAGACCTCGTGATTCCCGGTGCCGTCTTATAATATCATCAATAATCGTAGATTTCCGATGGGCGTTCAGCCCTGAAAATTTGTTTAATTGTCATCCTTGGTCTTCCATCTTTAAATATAGTTTTAGATTCGTACCTAGCAGAGAAAGTAGCTATGTTCACCAAGAGTGGTTCTAGAGCCATACCTTTGTCGGTGAGTGAATATTCAGTCTGCACGGGTCTAGTAGGAAAATTGACTGTACTTGATAGCACTGGATAGGAAGGGCGCTAATAGGGTTATATCTTACCGGATGGGTGTCGCGCATTAGCAATGTAAAAGACGTATAGCAATCATGAATGTGTCAAATATGATTAAATGTAGTAATTGTCATCTACTAAATCACGTCGATCCGCCCATTTTACAAACGAAAGAGTTCAATAAGCGGCATAATTCTTCTTTGCGTCTCTTTTGTTGCGAGTAACATACTAATCGTATTTTTCAACAGTCTAGACCAGGAATGTATTATGATTGTTGCAGTGGTAATAGCATGTGGAGCCGTTGGTTTCGAATTAATAACGTACGATATTACGAAAAACAAATACTCGATTTTTGGGCGGGTTTAATGGCACACATCCTATTTTTAGGTAGAGCGAATTGACGGATTTCTATTGGGATAATTGGTCTCTATAAAGCAAAATAGATTTTACCCCATCATTCAGAAAGGCATTCTATTTTCTTATTAAGGAATGTCTGATGCTTACAAGCACTCAATTAAAAAACACATTAATCGATCACATTGATGCCATTGCTATGCGTAGCGAGAATCGGATCTAGCAAAGGCTGCTAATCAAAAAATAACGTTCGCGTGTGAAGGTCTTACCAGGGAAAAATGATGACCCGGGATCTACTACTACCCTGTACTGTTTAGCAATATTGTCTTTCCGAAAGTATTACCACTATCATTGCTTGCTTAATACTCTTAAGACTAGTTGTAGGTTTACTCTGATAAGTATGTTCTAAATTAATATTTAACTTCTTTATTGGATGTCATTAATATTGAAAACAATTAGAACCACGCCACCCGATGGGACCATATTTAGATCGTATCTACCCGATTCCAAAGAAAGGGTGAACAAGAATGCCATTTATCTAGGGAAAGCTTTCATAGAAGACACGGATTTTTAAAAACTCCCTATTGATGAGTGTCATTATTACATAAGATTTTACCTTCTAAATGTTTTATTCTACTAGGCATAAGTAAAATATTTTATATTTCGATGCCTCTAAAAAGTGCTGTCTATGAATGATAATGTTAGGACTCAATTGAGAGGTCCGGATCAGTCAGAGGAAGTTTTGGAAATAGGCAATCATGATTTACAAAAAGGGAAGGATGAGTCTATCGAAGTTTCATATAGCATTTTAATGATCGATAAACATACACTTCAAAACCCTGATGATATCTTTCAAAAAATTGCAAACCTGATAAATCGGCTAGTATTAGGTAATCAAGGGTTTCTGGTTGATTAATAATGATCTGTACCTTGCTGCGAATGTATCGGATATGTCGTCATCTGTAATGTCTTGCAGAAATTGTTCTCTAATCAAACTTCCATATACTAATGAGTCATTGATGATTTCTGCCTTATCATTAAAATCTTGCTCTCCACTTATTGAAACACCATAAGGCAAACTCCATCCATAGCACTGACGTACGGCTGTTCGCATTTGATCCATTACAGTTAAGCCCTTTTCATGAGATGCACAAATGTAACCAAAGGTTTTGCCAGCAAATTCTTCCCAGAAATGGTCGAGAAAGTTTTTCATAACACCAGACATGGACCCATGATAATCTGGAGATGCTAGTACAAATGCATCAGCCCACTTAAGGAGATGTCCGATTTCTTGAATATTGGTGTGAGAACTATCATCTGGGTCATAAATAGGAAGCTTTGTGTGACGTAAATCAAGGAGATTTATTTCAGCATTATAGTTCTTTTTTGATAAATCTAACACCATTTTTACTGCTAAAGTACTATACGAATGTTTTCGCATACTGCTGCCTATACCTATTATCCGGATAGGTCTCTTCATTCTATATTTTCTGAAAATACTGGAGGATTCGTTCCTACTTGTTGGTTCGATTCTTTGATTATCGTTTGCCTCTAATCCTTCAGAATTCTTTTTACTGCTGATTTCCACACATATCAGAGAACAAATCTAATTTATAAGCTAGATGGTTTACAAATTATACAAATTATTTATTTGCTATTAAATCTTATTTGAATTCACTCCATAAGCCGATACAAGTAAAGATGATTGAGTTGTTATTCTAAAGATGGTAATTGATTATACAAAAAACATCTCATTAGCTTACCATTACCAATTTCTGTCCTACTAGCATTCCAGAATATGCAAAATTATTCGTCATTATTGCATCTACATACTTTGAAAATATAGAATTATCAATGCAAGACCCGTGCTGCGGAAAGACCATGTTTGGCGAAAGTTTCACAAGTGTTTTTGTTGTCTGTCTCACTGGTTCTTCGCTCCCAAAGATTCCAACCTCTTTATAAGCAGCGATCATGGCTTCTGACAGGTCTTCTGATATAACTGGTTTATGGGCTCCCGGTTGAATAAATAAATCTGAGGTGAGAAGTGACCTTGTTGTATCCTCAAAGATCATCATGCTATCCCAATGATGTACCTTCCTTTCTTTAATTTACCCTTCGGGTGTGATGTGAATGTTGATGAATAGTTAGCTATCGTTAATGAAGCCGCCTGTGGAAAAATACTTAGTAAAACAATCATGCTAAGTACACAAAATAATGGACATGTAATAGATCTGAATACGTCAATAGCAGAAAGCAGCAAGCAGAAATAATGTATATGTTACTTGGTAGACAAATAAAATTGGAGTTTTAGAACCAGTATTAGAGCAAGGAGTGAAGGTGGAAATACTAATTTTAAAAGGGGACGGTGGTACACCTTTACAGTTGTTTTGCCTTCATGGCTAGAGTAGTATATTATTATTTTCCAGTATCCACTAGTTAGAAAAAGTGAACCAAAAAGAATGCGCCAACTTTAAAGACAGAATTATTGTCATCAGATAGCATCACTAAGCTTTGACATTATGTGTTGATGCTGAGAAGTAGTGATTTCTGGTGACAACTGTAAATATACACAAAGATACTTTTCTCTGCTTTCTGTCAGTGGTGTCACAGCTAACTTTATACCAATGTTGTTATCTATTTCAGTTATTTCAAAATGAGCTATATTTGAGCATTGCTCTCGATAGCTACGGCTTGTTATCGCCTCTAGTGTCGGAGTTAAATGATCGTGATAGAATGAGTGACAAGATTGTCGTGATTGCGACTGGTGCTGTTGTTGTTCCGAACCATCAAGTATCACAGAGGGATATGGTAGTCTGCTACGGTGACGACGCATGTTAATTTTCTTGAATTTACCTAGTATTAATTTCCCCTTAGAATCAACAACTGCTGTAAACTTCACAGCTCTACTTGCGTACAACGCAATCAAACATATTTCATGAAAGAAGTCAGCTTCTTCCAATTGTCATTTAGAAGGCAGATTTCATAATATTAACCATTGGGTGAGAATATTATACCGAGGGGGAGGCCCAAAAAATTTGAAAGATATCTCCAGATCAATAGTTTCTTTTGAAGAATGTTGTATGTAAATTCATTAAAAAACTCTCTAAAAGTATAAAATCATTGTTGTCTTGATTGTCATGATGATACTAGCACTATTGTTAATAGTCTTTTAATTTCCTCTATTACCTGCTCCAAATATTCTTTAATATCGTCCTCGGTGAGAGAAGATTCAAGTCCATCTATAGAAGATATCATTGCTATAAAGGAATAGATAACTCACTAATCTATCATTATTCACACAATACTTCAATTTTTGCCGAGAAACTAGTCAAGTTAATCGCTAACAGGATTTGACTCAACGACGACAAATTGATAATATAGTTAATTCAAGAAAAGAAGACCCGGTAAAGACAGGAATGGAACTGACAGACAAGATGGGTGCAGATGCAGTCATTGATTTTGTTAATACTTCAAAAACAGTAGAAACAGATATGCAATTTCTTAGAAGAAGAGCCAAAGTAGTACTGGTAGGACTTTATGGAGGCGAATTAAAACTAAACTTAGTTACAATGCCGACTAGGGCTTATAGATTAATCGGGTCTTATAAAGGAACTCTAACTGATATGGTAGAGTT
>WNFX01006715.1_pt1 | contig 13683 bp, 8 predicted proteins | sample 5400111 | NCBI WGS metagenome assembly WNFX01 (sample SAMN13153363, study PRJNA577476) | soil metagenome | isolation source: 40 cm soil or saprolite under grassland replicate 1 | place: USA:California | collected 2016-06-15
ATTCTATTGTAATAAAAGCTCCTTTTCCAAATCCTTCGCTGGTAATGTTGATCGAACCTCCATGACTTTCTATAATTGCCCTGGAATTATTCAAGCCCAATCCTGTACCTGAAGCCTTGGTTGTAAATCCTCTTGTAAAAAGTTCTCTGCCCGTTGTCTCATCAAAACCGTGACCAGTGTCTTGTATTTGCAGGATTACAGAGTTGTCATTTATTCTTACACTGATCGTAATACTTTTTTCATCTGCGTTTACATCAATAGCCTCAATGCTGTTTTTAAGAATATTAAGTATTACCTGCATTAACCTGGTACGATCAGCTCTTATATTTGGCAATTTATCAGGAATGTTAATAGAAAGACTGATTTCCCTTTTTTCCATGGAAGCATATAGCATCGAAATGCAATCTGTAATAACGGCCCTCAGGTTCGTCAGTTTCCTTTCAAGTGTGGAATGACCATTGAGATATTGCTTTTGAATGTGAAGAATTTCCTGGATATGATTAATGATATTCAGCTGCTCAGTTATTGACTTACTGATTTCTTCCTGGTTTCTTCTTTGCGATTCTGTAATTCCGCTGAGCATGTTTACAACAGCCCCGGCCTTTACTTCGCCAATAACAGAAGTCAAAACTGGCTGTTGGGATGAAAAAAAGCCGGTAAGCTTTTGAAGATTCTCAGGATTATTATGATCTAATGATCGCTTGATGCGCGTAATATAGGCTCCAAATCCTACTACCGCATTTCCAATATCATGTAGCACGTTCGATGCAATTTCATATTTTCCCTGCTCAACAGCTTTATCAGCGGCAAGCTGCAAAATTGCTTTTTCTTTTAGCTGGTTCTCCGTAACATCATCAAAGCCAACAATAATACAGTCAGTAAATACTTTAGTAACGGTGAAATTAAAATGTCTCTCTACATTTTCTTCGCCAAAGGAAAGTGAAAAGCTATGAAGTTCATCGGTGAGAATATTCCCGGCTTCATCCGGAGAATTTCTTATTTTATCTGCCACTGCGGGAGCAATAGTATCTAAAACCGGGTAAAGATTATTTGCAGTAATATTATTAGCAATTAGTATTGGTTTTAGAAGCACTTCCCCTTTTAAATTCAAAGAATTGATTTGGCCACATCTGTCTATTTCAGCAAGCCCGGTAGAGGCATGCTTCATAATCATAGTGAGTTTCAGGTCGGCCCGGCTCAGCTGGTTTTCCATGAAGGGTGGCATTTAGGATATACTTCAGGTGGTTCCGTTTACCTGAAACGGATTTATCTGCTTCTGAACGGAAAAATTATCTGCTTATTCTAATATAAAAGAAGAATTATAAGCTGAAATATGAAAATAAAGGAAATCACTTAGCATTAACCTCTGTTTCTTCTTATTCTTAAAAGAAAAAAAAATGCTTTTGAATAAATAGCCCGGTATACGTTTATGAATAGAATACCTGAGATTTTTCAATGAATCTTTTGCTAGTGAAGCCACCAGATATCCTATGAATGATTCAATAATAAAGAAGATCAATATCTTTTTGTCCCTCGATCAAAACATCTTCAGGGGTTATTTTAATGCACAGGATCCGGCTCCGATCTACAAAAGACAACTGAGTCACGAATTTGAGCAGTATATTATGAATTGCATACGCAGTGCACGCAGAGATACTGTTTTCTCTTATAAAATGAGTTATAAAAACGATGAAGATAAACAATATGCAGAGCCATTAGTATATGCGATACGGCGCCATTTTGGAGAGAAAAAAACAATCTTATATGCTTCATTTGAAAAATTCAAAAGACGTTCCTATATGTTGCTTTTTATGAGCCTCGCTGTGGTAATGATCTGCCAGGGACTTTTGCCCCTGCTGTTAGATGGGAAATACCGTCTTCATTCCGGAATTAACAATGGGCTGGACGTGTTTAGCTGGGTAATTTTATGGAGACCCATTGACAAACTCATTTTTCATTGGAATCCGTATTTAAAAGATATCTCTGTTGCAGATCGATTAGAAAAAGCTGAAATTATCATTTCAGAAATTCCGAATTAGTATTTATTTCAATTGAAAAGGCTATGAAAAAATTTTATGTCGTTTTTTTTGCTGTGTGCATAATCTTCTTTGCCTTGATGTACTATTCTATTTGGTGGTTCCTGGCAGGGTTAACTACCATTATGGCTTTTGCAGCTTATCGTTTTTATGCTGTTCGGCTCGAGGCTAGCCAGGCTAGAAATGAACTATTGGCACACCAGGTAGAACAGTTGAACACACAACTTGACAATTCTTTACTAAAAGAAATGAAAACAAGTAAGGAAGTAGAAAAGATGAAACAGTTAAAACAACAGTTGGTGTCTGTCATGAGCCATGAGATCCGTACTCCCATGAATGGGATCATGGGGATGAGTTTATTGCTGAAAGAAACACCTCTAACCAATGAACAACGCGAATACACTGATACCATCTGCAGCAGCGGTGAAAGTCTTTTGACGAAGGTGAATGAAATTTTAGCGGATGATGTACTTGATCTTTCGAAAATTAATACCGAAGAGCAAAAATTAGAATACAAAGATTTTGATTTGCGTGATTGCATAGAAGAAGTGCTCCAGATGTTTGCCAGCAAAGCAGGTAAAGCTGGTCTTGATCTGGTGTATTATATGGATGAAAACGTACCGCCACAAATCATTGGAGATAACAAGCGATTGCGACAAATTCTTATGAACCTGGTTGAAAATGCCGTTCAATTTACTACCAGTGGTGAAATCTGCGTAAATGTAAATACGTTGATACATGGAGTAGATAAGCCGGAGTTGATCTTGGAGGTGAAGGACACAGGTATTGGTATCTCCCGTGATCGAATAAAACAATTGTTCAAAGGTATTCCCGGAAAGGAAATCAAAAAACAGGGTAATACCGAATCGGCAGGTTTGGGGTTGGTGATTTGCAAAAAACTAGTGGATTTAATGGGAGGTCGTATAGAAGTAAAAAGCGAGTTGGGAAAAGGCAGCAATTTTAGTTTAACGATTCCTTTAACTCCAAGTTTGAAATCAACTCGAAGTCACGTCCGCGAAGAAAATATGAGTATCCTGGAAGGCAAGCATATTTTAATAGTGGATGATAATCCCACTCAAAGAAATATTTTCCTGAAGCAAATGCAAACATGGAAGATCGTGCCCTTTTTAGCGGCGGCAGGTAAACATGCCCTGGGAATATTGTCACAGGATACAAAAATCGACCTGGTTCTTGTTGATGCAAACATGCCAGATATTTCCGGGATTCAACTTGCAAAATCAATAAGGAGTCAATACCCAACAATGCCGATCATTCTTATGAATGTTGCAGATGATGAAGGTTACAAACTGGAGCAAGAATTATTTTCATACATTCTATCAAAACCGATCAGGCAAAATATCCTGAGAGACCGCCTGCTTGATGTGTTTTCAACTACAAATGCTGATAAACAAGCTAAAGAAAAAAAATTATCAGAAGATTTTGCGGAGCGATATCCACTGAATATCCTGATCGCTGAAGATAATATAGTAAATCAGAAGCTGGCAATAAAAATGCTTAATAAACTTGGCTATGAGCCACACCTGGCTAAGAATGGTAAAGAAGTAATGGAAATGATAGGCCACGAATATTATGACATCATCCTGATGGATGTACAAATGCCTGAGATGGATGGCCTGGAAGCAACACGGATGATTCGTACATGCCTGGAAACGCAGCCGGTCATTATCGCTATGACTGCAAATGTAATGATGGGTGATCGCGATGAATGTATACAAGCAGGCATGGATGATTATATCAGCAAACCCTTTGAATTAAATGAATTACTCAGCCAGTTAGAAAAATGGTCTCATGTAATTAAGAATAAAAGAAAGCTTTCCGCATAGTACGCATAGTAAATAAATCATTTCAAATTCTTCACCGGGTCGTCTACTTGTGTTTCTTTTCGGTATGAATAATTTAAATTTCGGTTTTTATCGTATAAAGCTGTGAAGGGCATGGTCATTAATCCGTAATACATTCTTAAATAAAAGCTAGTCCCTTCTGTTCCCACTTTTATATTGGAATATTTTTTTGTGTTATATTTTTTTTCAAATGCAGAGACATCACCCCCGTGGTCTTAAATGTAACCATAACAATTTCCGCTTTTTTAAAATCATTTATTTTTTTGAAAAGCGCTGTCATTAGTTTTTGACAATGATCACAGTCAGGATCAAAATAAATAAGGACCACTGATTTTCCTTTCGGTAGATCATTTGCAGTAAAAATCGTATTGTCAGAAAACACATTTTAAAGGGAGGAATTGTTTGCGAAGAGGTTTTAGTCGTCAACAATAGAGCGGTTGAGAAATAAACTAAAATTTTAAAGTAGAAGACGAATTTCATTTTTATAAAAAGGAGATGAACCTAACCAAAAAATCTGCCTTATCAATTATTATCAGTTAGGTGTCCAACTTCCATTTATTCCAGTACTTTGACAGGTAACATCCCCAAGTTTACAATGTGTTCGAATTTGAATAGTCCCTCCTGTATTGTTATCTTGTATGGTAGCTTGCGTTGATGATGTACTTCCATTAAATGGTGTGCCGCCCCTCCAGAAACACCCCCATAACTATAATATTGCACAGGATCACCACCGGAAGGAGCATTCCAAGATATTGTTACAAAATTATCATTACGAGCAGTTTTATGAATATTACTTACATTACTACAACTGCACCATTTTTTTTCTGATTTCTTCGGCAATAAATAAAATGAGGAAACAAGTACTGCTGTTAATACGCAGAATATTATGAATTTGAGTTTCATAAATAACATTTTTAAGGTTTGAAATGGTATTCGCATACGCAGAGTGAGTAAGACAGATTTTTTGGCTTAGTATTTCAATTTAATTATTAAAATTAAAGCTAAGAATTAAACTTCCATCTTATAAGCGAAACCAATATCGGCTATAGAGATTTCAATATTCAAGGACCTCAATTTTTTCGTCATTCTTTGCAATTAAGATCAAATTTTTATTTCCACATTTGATTGTATTAATATCCCTCACCGCTCCTTTTATACACAAACCAGATCGGGACATAGGTACTGTTGTGAAATTCCCTCTGCCATCCCCCAGTAATAGTGTTCCATAACTTGCATCGTTAATACCTATCTCGGGTTTGCACTGATAAAAATTCCCGCCCAGCAAAATATCTTTTTTTCCGTCCCGGTCAAAATCCCCAATACTTATTCCATAGACAGGAGAAAACTGAGCTTCCGTGGGTAAAGGTTTTAAAGTAAACCCACCTTTTTTATCATTCAGCAATATTGATGTTTGCATATTGTAGGCATTAAGTTTCAGCGCGGCACCAAGCCGATCACTGCTGAATATGTCTTTCATGGTTTTTTCTTTATAATCTGCATATGAAAAAAACTTCTTTTTCAGCGATGGAATTACAGCTACCAGATCATGTCTTAATATCACCGGATATTGTTTATCGCCATTGTAAGTACAAAGTATTTGTTTTGTTGTCCCGTACCCGTCAAAGTCACTAACATATAAACTTGCAGGTTTTCCAGGTGTTGCTTTAATTCTTGAATTTAACCCATAATTACCCGCCACAATATCAGGATAGCCATCATTATTTACATCATCGATTTGCAGTCTGTTCCACCATCCATTGCTGTTTGCCAAACCCATCGTTTTTGTTACTTCCTTCAATTTCCCCCCTTCGTTATGAAATATTTTTATTGGCATATACTCCCCTATGATTACTAGATCGGGTTTACCGTCTCTGTCATAATCAAACCACTTTGCGTCTGTAATCATTCCTGCTGTATCAAGAGCCGGAGCTATTTTTTCTGTAACATCTCTAAATATTCCATGTCCATTGTTTTGAAGAATATATCCTTTACAGGGATAACCATATTTTTCAGGTTGCATTCTTATTCCAACAAACAGGTCCAAGTCACCATCACCATCAAAATCTGCAGCATCCACGCAGGAACTATTCTCAGATAATTTTTTTGCCGGAAGTGCGCCTACTGATTTTTTAAAATTCCCTTTACCGTCATTAATATATAATCTGTCGGCTAAATCGGTGTGAGAACTAATTTCATTTCCTCCACTACAAACAAAGAGGTCAAGATCATTATCACCATCTGCATTAAAAAATAAACAAGATTCGTCTTCATATATACTATCCTTTTGAAACAAAGATTGGTTTGTTTTAATGAAGATTCCATTTTTTGTTTGAATATATAATGCACCTGCCTGGCCCTTTGCTCCACAAACATAAAAATCATCAAGTCCATCTCCATTTACATCTCCTTTTGTCATTCTCGGACCTTCGGTTGAATGCATAAGAAAAATCAGCCTTTGTTCATCAAAATCTATATAATTGTTTTCTCTATGCTTAAAATCTATCTGATAATTTTCATGAGGGGGTTTAAAAATTGGTTCTTTTTCCATTTGTGACGTCTCCGGATGTTTTACATAGACAGCGCCGCTTTGTTTTACTGTTACGTTTTGATCAGGCAATAAATTTTTCAAAACACTTAGTTTCCCATCAGGCCAATTCACAGTTACTGAATCAATTTTTTTTGTTTTGCCAAGCCCGAAGTTCAGACGGGTATCCACACAAGATTGAAATCCCCTGGGAGGCATTTCCTCCTGGTAGTTCATTTGGCCGTCATGATATATCGTTACTTTGGCTCCTAAACCATAACGATTCATTCCGTCTCCCTGCAGAGTAACTTTTAAAAATTTATTTTCAGGAAAAAGCTTTTCAGCATTGTTTCGATATACAGATGCCTCGGAATTTATATTGTTTGTAACCAGGTCGAGGTCACCGTCGTTATCGAGATCGACATACACTGAGCCATTGGAAAAATTTTTCTCAGTTAATCCCCAGTCAGTAGCTTTTTTGGTAAAAGTCAGATCACCATTATTGTGAAAGGCAAATTTTGCAAGAGGAGTAGATGATAAGGAATCGACGGCCTGCTTGATATTTCTAATTTCTCCTTTTCTTAAAGATTGAATAAAATCCTGGTCAGTAACATCTTTGTACATTCCGTTTGCAACAAAAATGTCTTTAAACCCGTCATTATCGAGGTCGGCAATTAAGGCGCCCCAACTCCAATCAGATGCATGTACCCCAGCCATGCGGCCTATTTCACTGAAAAAGTATTCAGCCTTATCTTTATTCTTATCAAAAAAAGGACCCCTGTTTAACTGTAAAACATTTCTGGTGAATTGCTGGTAATATCCACCCTTCAGATCGGCCTGATATTTATCCCAATTTTCAAAATTTGTCTTTGTTTTTATTCTTGACTCATTCTCAGGCAGCATATCCGTAACAAAAATTTCCGGATAACCATCATTATTAATATCCGCTATATCGGCTCCCATTGAAAACATGCTTAGCTCACCGATATATTTTTCCAGGGATTCAGTAAACGTTCCATCGTGGTTATTAATGTATAAATAATCACGCTCAAAAAAATCATTCGATACATAGATATCTGGCCAGCCATCTTTATTGATATCTGCAACGGTAACACCAAGACCAAAACCAATGCTGCTACTATAAATACCGGCTTGGTTCGTCACATCTGTAAAGTGTCCACGATCATTGCGAAAAAGTTTGTTGCCACCGACGCTATCCCTTCGTAATAGTCGTTGATCTTTTATGAGATCGTACCCCACGCCCGCGGCCCGACTGGAATTTGTCAGTAAATAGCAGTCCAGGTCTCCGTCATTGTCATAATCAAAGAAAACGGCTTGTGTAGAAATACCTTGATCCTCCAATCCAAAATCAGCCGCTCTTTCAGTAAAAGTTAAATTTCCATTGTTAATATATAATTGATTACCGCGCATTCCTGCTTTGTAATCAAAAGATCTGCAAACATAAAGGTCCAGTAAACCGTCGCCATTTATATCAACAAACGTGGCGCCGGTTGACCAAAGTCCTTCAACATTCAGTCTCGCAGAAACGGTGATGTCTTCAAATTGAAAATTGCCCTTATTTAAGTATAGCTTATTTTGTCCCTGGTTGCTAGAGAAAAACAAATCTGGTAATCCATCATTATTAATATCTCCTACGGCTATGCCACCTCCATTATAAAATCCATGATTGGTATAAGGGTTTTGCGTTGCCGAATATTTAATATCGTTTGAAAAATTTATGCCGGTAGAAGAAGATGGCATAATGGTGAAGAGTTTATCATTATTGTTCCCGCAACTGCTATATGCAATTATGATAAATAAGAAATAAATTTTTGAGTAATGGCTTGAAGGGGCAGGTCTAATATGTAAAGACAACATCATTGCAAGTTTTGTCAGCTATGGCCAGATTTATTTTCTGCAAAGGTTATAAAGAAAAGAAAACCGTAAAGATGAATTTGCCTGGTAAGTCATTAAAGCCTTTTTAATCGTTTTATCAAATCATCCACGGGGTTTCCTGCCTGTAGGTATAACTTAAATTTTCTTTTTTATCATACAGTGCCGTAAATGGCATTTTTACTAACCTGAAATAATCCCTCAAATAAAAACCAGACCCTTCAGTTCCTACGCTTATGTTAGTGTATTTTTTCGTATTATATTTTGCTTCAAACACGGTCACCTCCGTTATCGATTTAAACGTTACCATCACAATTTCTGCATTTTTAAATTCATTAATTTTTTTAAAAAGCTCATTCATTAATTTTTGACAATGGTCACAGTCCGGATCAAAATAGATCAGGATCACAGGCTTCTCTTTTTTAAAATCAGATGCTGCATTAAAAATTTTACCGGTTGAAAGACCCATCTTAAAGGGAGGAATTGATTGTGTGAATGCCTCCGCGGCGGAAAAAACAGTTGTGAAAAAGTAAATTGACAGTGTGAAGAGTAAATACCGTTTCATTTTCATAGACCCTTTTCTTATTTTGTTACATTCTGTTCCAAAATTTATAATAAAAAAGACCGCTCGGAAGAATCAACCAACAGTGCTATGACTAAAATCTAAAATAGTAAAAGGTTTGTTACAAATTTATTTTACGAATCTTTCCTTTCGAATCTTGAATCTCCACGGATCTAACGTTATTGTCAACATTTAAAAACCGACCTGATTGAGATAAGAATGAAGCTCCATAGCCGACTTCCCATTTACGCTTATTGTTATCCTTGTAAATTATCATTCCCGTTATTTCCAAGGGATCTAATGGAATTGTTTGAACGTTCCTTTTTAATTCAAAAACTCTTAATGCACCTTTATTTTGACTCGCAACCAATAAATATTTTCCGTTGATGCCCCGGAGTTTAACTAAAGCCTTTCCATCGCCGGGAATGAATATACCACTTTGCAATATTGATAGTGGGATGAAATTTCCTTTTCCATCTCCTTTTAATAAAAGACCATTACAGGCATCATATCTTCCGGTTGAAACCTCAGTACCATAATCATTGCCACTAATTGCTATATCAAGGTTTCCGTCTCCGTCAAAATCATCAGCGACCATCCCATTTATAACAGAATATTGAGCAACATCAGGTAATGGCTCCATCGTAAAGGTTCCGTTTCCATTGTTCCTGATGAATGAACTATTAAAATAATTTGCGCTTTTTTTTACAACGCCCTTCATCTCGTCAGGAGTAAAAAGTTGATCAAAGCTTGCGTTCGCAAATGATTTATATGTTAAAAATCTTTTTTTAATAAACGGCATTTGATCCACCACATCATCACGGGTATGAACAGAAAACTCTTTTAAATCTCCTCCGACTTTATCTTTTATATATTTCGTAGGAATGCATTCAAGTATTCCGTTTTTGTCAAAATCCTTTGCATATATTGAAACGGGATATTTATCACTGGCCTTATAAAAAGAATTTTCCCCAAGATTGCCGACTACATAATCAATATCGCCATCATTATCAAAATCTCCGGCAATAATGCTATTCCACGAACCTGATTTGTCACTAATACCCGTTGAACTTGTTACATCTTTGAAATGGCCTTTATCATTTTTTAAAAATTTTACCGGCATCCATTCGCCTGCTAATATCAAATCCTGCCATCCATCATTATCAAAATCTGTCCATATTGCATCGCAGGTCAAACCTACATTGACCAACGAAGGAGCAACAGAAGCAGTAATATCAGTAAATTTTATTTTTCCATTTTTTGAATCATTCCTGTAAATAAAGCTTGAAACGGCCTCCGGGTAATTCCCGGGTTCTACGCGGCCTGCTATAAATAGATCAAGATCGCCATCCTTATCATAATCACATGCCCGCACACAAAACTTACTGACGGTATTAAAAGGAAGAGCCGTTGTATCGGGCGTAAAATTGCCTTTGCCATCATTTGCGTACAATATGTCAGAATAGCCTTTATCATTGGGTCCATAAGCATAGCCGCCAGCAGAAATGTACAGATCTAAATCTCCATCCCCATCCGCATCAAAAAGAAGAATACCTCTGTCATCAGATTTCTTTTTTAAAGCTTCATTCGACTTTAATAGGGTATCTGTTAAAAATCTTCCATTGGAGCTTTGCATAAACATTAAAGCGCTATTGCCCGGAGAGCCGCCCACTATAAAGTCGTCGAATCCATCGCCATTTATATCACCTACAGCAATGCCGGGTGAGTATTGAGAAAACTTATGAGGCAGTAATTTTTGAACATTAAAATCTATAAAATCCCTTTGCTTATGTGTATAGTTAATTCCTGTTCGGCTTGTGATATTTGTAAACAAATCATTACTGGCAATAGACGGATTCATTGTAGGCTGAAAGGGTACCGCATCTTTAATATTAATTTCTATCTTTTTATTGTAAGAAGGTTTTAGCAATACCTGCCGCAAATTACCGGGCCAGAAAATTTCCACAGAATCAACGCCAACATTTCCTAATCCAAAATGCATAATTGGCGAAACAGATGAGATATATCTGTATAGAATTTTTCTGATGCACGATAACTCTTGTGCCAATTCCGTTAATATTTTTCGATGAACCGGTAAATTTCAAATCAAGAAACCTGTTTTTTTCTTTATCCTGATCGGTATTTTCATAAACCATCGCGGGGTCATCGATATTATTGATCACAATGTCCAAATCACCATCGTTATCCAGGTCAACATATATGGCTCCATTTGAAAAGCTGGGCTCGTTGAAGCCCCAGTCATTTGTTTTATCCGTAAACTTCAGCCCACCGCTATTTTTATAGATATAGTTATGAATTTTAACCGAAGGGATTTGATTGAGCATTTCTTTTTTTGAAACAAGATTAGATGCCTTTTGCCTGAATGCAACAAAATCATGGTCGGTTATATCTTTTGGAAAACCGTTTGTAAACAAAATATCTCTTTTACCATCATTGTCGAAGTCCGCCACCAAGGGTGTCCAGCTCCAATCTGTTTCCGCTATGCCGGAAAAAAATCCAATATCTGAAAAAACAGGATGTTTTATAGAATCCAACTCTCCAACAGTTGGACCCTGGTTCAATTGCAACATGTTTCGAACGTACTGATACTGATAACCATAAAAATCGCTGTTTTGATAAGTAATATAACTATTTGGGTTCTGAAACATTTTTTTCCGGTAGTTATCCTCCGGAGACATATCAACTTCTATTACGTCGTCAAGGCCATCATTATTTACATCTACTGCATCACTTCCCATTGAGTTGGCAGCAGTATGCTTAAAGTATTGCATTACACTGTCGGTAAATGTTCCATCATGATTGTTGATGTATAAAACGTTATCCGAAAGATAGTCGTTTGTTACCAAAATATCCGGCCAGCCATCGTTATTTGCATCAAAAATATCGGCAGCGTGGCTATAACCTTCAATCAATATTCCAGCCTGTTTGGAAACATCTGTGAAAACCGGGTGCTTTAATGAATCATTCCAGTCATTTCGATAAAGCTTGCCAGTACTGGAATTTTCACCATTCACATATCTCTTTCTAAAATGGTTTGGATAATCGTTCATTGAAATGTGATTCACGGCAATATATAGGTCAAGGTCACCATCGTTATCATAATCAAAAAAATAGGCCATGGTGCTTTGTGTCGTGTCTGCCAGTCCGTATTCTTGAGCCATGTTTTTAAAAATTGGGGTGCCATTTGTATCATTTCCCTGATTGATGTACAAAATGTTTTTGCGCATTAAGGGCTCTTTCTTTGCTGTTGCGCAAACATACATATCCAGTTTCCCATCATTGTTGATGTCAACGACCGCAACACCCCTGCACCACTCGCCACTGCCATCGGTATGTGATTGGGCCGTTATATCTTTAAACTGGAGATTGCCCTGATTTAGATACAGTTTGTTGGACACCATATTGCCCGTAAAGTACAGATCAGGCAATCCATCGTTGTTAAAATCTCCGACGCCGACTCCACCTCCATTGTAAATGTTTGAAAAATCAAAAATGTTGATCGAATCGTTTTCTACAATGTGGTTGCTGAAATCAATATGGGTATGTCCGGGTGAGAGCTGCCGGAAAAGTGTTTTTTGTTTATTACAGGATATAATCGCTACCAGGCTCGCTAAAAGCATTAAATAATTGAGGCTGCGCAATATCATAGGCGTATTAACTGTAGACAAAGCAAAGTAAAAAAAAAGAGACAGGGTAACCCTTGCCTCTCTATTGAAAATTCAGATAAATTTATTGATAACCGGGATTCTGTTTCAGTGTACCGTTGCTCTTATCAATTTCCGTTTGAGGAATCGGGAAATATTCGGTCTTGCCTGGGGTAAATGTTACATTCTGAAGATAGTTAATGCCGAGAGCTTTCTCTTTGCTGATATATCTTGTGATCTCTGTATTGGCGGTACCCCACCTTACCAAATCAAAGAACCGATGACCTTCCATGCCGAGTTCGAGCATGCGTTCATATTGGATCGCCTTGCGTGCAAAGTCCTGGCTGGGAAAATCGGCCGTGTAGTTACCAATTTTGTAATTTGCTGCGGGAATATTGGTAGAGCCTCCCTGCGGATTTGCATTGTCTATATATGTGTGTACAAATCCCGCCGGATTGGCTGCTCTTGTCCTGATTTGGTTTACCAGCGCTGTGGCATCGGCGAGACTGCCGATCTCTGTTTCGACTTCAGCATCCCATAACAAAACATCTGCATACCGGATCAGGTTAACGTTCAATGCAGTGGTTGTCCCAGCTTGCCAGAATGAAGCATCTGAGTAACCCTTCCATTGAGCTTTATCCGTCACGTTCTTTTTAGGTGCATATGGTCCACCATCAGTTTGTGCGCGAATCCAGTCGTTCCCGGGATGTAGTCCCCAGTCGAGATAGGGAATCCCGCGGCGCCCTACTGTCCAATCGAGGCGAGGATCGAGAGGAATATTAGTTGGTGTAAATGGATCAGATGATAACTTACCCATATCACTGGGAACACTCGTCGCGTCGAAATTGTCCAGGTCAGGCAAGCCGGTGGTTGCATCCGTTTTAAAGTGGTCAACGAGCCATTGAGAAGGTTGATCGAAACCGCAGCAGGTACCTGCCGGTCCATACGGGAAGTTCAAAGTAACGCCATAGTTGCCATTGTTGCCCCCGCTCCCGTCATTTACGGATGACTGAGCCGCGAGAACAGACTCGAGGCTGTTCTTTGTGATGACCGAGAAGTTATCGTGAAACTTGTCATTTAATGCGTACGTGCCGCTATTGATGATATCTTCCAAAAGCGGCTTTGCGTCTGAATATTTTTT
>WNFX01014026.1_pt1 | contig 13680 bp, 10 predicted proteins | sample 5400111 | NCBI WGS metagenome assembly WNFX01 (sample SAMN13153363, study PRJNA577476) | soil metagenome | isolation source: 40 cm soil or saprolite under grassland replicate 1 | place: USA:California | collected 2016-06-15
CCGTAAAGGCTCTGATGCCCTCCTGCTACACTGGACGCCAGGAGGGCATCAGAGCCAATTTACAAGGTATCGATGGAAGAAGCCAGATGCAGAGCGCTTTTCCTTGCCTTGTTCACGCCAATGCTCACGATTGAGGGCAGTGTTCCACGTTTGAGGGCCAGATCTGCTCACTTCGTAAGTCATTTACCAAGCAAGTTATGGGTCACGAACTATTCAGTCATTTTTTTGAAAGGAGTATAGCCTATGTCGGATGTAAATGTCGTGGGTTGTGAAGTAGATACACTTGTTTTGAACGTCTGCTATGCAGATAAGTACTTTCAACCCCACCAGTCCCTGCGCTTGCTCACCCGCACATTTCGGCGCTCGCCTTCACACAACCCCGATCATCTCACAATACGACTACTCAATGGTTGCAATCTGCATATCCAGTGCAAACGGCGGATTTGGGATGACAATTGGTACTCTCAAAAAGTGGTGCTGCAATTACCGAAGTCGTAGTGACCGCTTGAGCGCGTTCCTTCCAGGCAATTAAGCATACATTGACAGGACGTTTCGCAGAAAAAAGCCGAAGCGTGAGGAGGAGAACAGACAACAGCATCGGATCCTCGAGGTGGCACAAGCGAGCCTTCAGGTGTTTCGCGAAGATTTCTTTGACGCTATAAGACTCCCCTCGTCTCTGGACTACCAGCCACCTGAGGAAGTTTGCGTTGCCCTACCCGGTGCGTTCACATCTGAATGGTCTGTACTTTCTGGAGACACTCCGCATCAGTTATCAAACGCGGCTCACCTTCTTATCCCTAATTCAGCAGGTCGACAATGCGATTCTCGTCGGGGGATATGCATTTAAGCCTAACATCAGCAATCTCGTTCACTCATGTTGGTACAAGCTCCACCATGACTACTTTTGCTTGCGTTTTTCAATTCATAGTGATTTGGTTCAAATATTCATTTGTGTGTAACTGTTTTTCTATTCATATGTATAAGCAACGATTGAAGGTGTTAACATGATAACACCTAAATTCATCAATTGACACCCGCTTCTCAACCAAAATCACATAACTTCTCCATCTGATCCCTTGATACAATATAATGGCAACGCATTTCATTTTTTACCATATTAAGGTATGTACTGGGTTGAAGAGGTATTACTAACAGTGATTACAAAAATAAGATTTTATGTCGTTTCTATTCTCATCATTTGTCCGACTGTCAATCACAATGTCCTGCCATACATTCATCTGTATTCCCCTCTCATTTCCAGGTAACAATTGCAAAAAGGTCTGTGGTGGCACGAGCAGTAACACCTCAATTGGAGGTACCTGGATATGATGGAAAATGATCATACTGTTGAGGCAAACAACGAGGGAGGGCTTTCATATGGGTAGCCAATGGTATACAATGACCAAACCAACCTTTCAAACCGAATGGTTGACTTTGCCTGAAAAAGAAAGCCACCCGGTGCTTGAAAAAATTGCGCTTTTAACGCAAGATCCGCTTCCTGACGGGATGGTGAAGCAGAAGCTTCAGGATACGACTGGGAAGCTTCATCGAATACGTGCTGGTAACTACTACATCTACTACACTTTCGAGAAGCCCTACATTAATTTGCTTGCAATTCGCCCTCGCAACGATACTTCTTATCAAGAAAACGTTGCTGCAATATTCCTAGGAGGATCTGTCCCCGATTTTAGAGAAGCTACTCTCCATGAACAGACAGAGTGGAGAAAGCTCCTGTCAACACCTTCACGAGAGAAAATACGACTACCAGAGCCGATTTCACCTGCCCTCCTCACCGCTCTCCATACGCCTTTGGAGTATCGAAATCGCCTCTTGCCCCTTCAAACGCGGGAAGATCTGTTGGATTGTCCAGGTGTACCTGATGAGATATTGCGGCAAATCGATACATACATGTTTGAAAAGCCACTTTCGGAAATTGTACACCAACCCGACCATCTCTTGTCGCATGTGGAGGAACTGCAACGTTACAAAAATGGAGAACTCCTCGGCTTTCTCCTCAGGCTTGCGCCAGAACAAGAAAAAGCTGCCAACTGGGCACTAGACTCTACCGGACCGACGCAAGTCAAGGGCAAACCCGGTACAGGGAAAAGTACTGTAGCACTTTACAGAGTGCATTCGATACTGAAGAAGTTACGCGCAGCGGGGCAATCCAATCCTCACATCCTGTTTACGACCTATACCAATGCCCTCGTCGAGGCATCCAGGCAACTCTTACGGCAGTTGCTTGGTGCCGACATTAGTTGCGTCGAGGTTAGTACCGCAGATAAACTTGTGGTAAAGCTTTTAGGAGAGATCCCCAGAATTGCGCAGAACGGCACGCTCTCCTGGTTTATCCAGAACGCTGTGAAACAAGTACTCATTGACGAGAACTACCGTCAGCGCTTCCTTAAAAAATTGAGCTATGACTATCTTCTCCAGGAGATTACCCAGGTAATCATGGCTCGTAAAATCACCTCGATTGAACAGTATATCCTGATCGATCGCTCAGGTCGCAGAGTTGGACTGACAGAATCTGAGCGCAGAACAGTGTGGGATATTCAACAGGTGTTTCTCGAATTCATGAAGGAAAAACGCTTTGAAACTTGGGAACAAGTGCGTCTGAGGGCAGAGGAGCTTGTATCCAAGGACACTCATCTCGTGCCTTATGATGCGGTCGTGGTAGACGAAGCACAGGATCTTGACCCAAGTGTCATACGTATCCTTGTTCGATTGTGCACATCCTCAAATCGCTTCTTTATCACTGCTGATGTCAACCAGGCAATCTATCGACCTCGATTCACCTGGCGTGAAATCGATGATTCCTTACAGTTTAAGGGTCGTACGACGATCCTCAAAACGAATTATCGTTCGACACGACAAATTGTCGAGGCTGCCCACTCGTATCTCACAGCAATAGCGGCAGACACTGATGCAGGTGAATGGGGGCATATCACGAATGGGGAAAAGCCTGCCGTGCGCCTGGTGGAAAATGAAACAGACGAAATACAACTGCTCGCCAACTATCTCACTGGTGCTGCACGTGCCTTTCACCTCGGGTTAATAACTTGTGCCGTTTTTTGTCCCACCAATCGATGTGGCCAACTCATTGCTCAGAAGTTGTGCAAGCTGGGAGTACCAGCGACCTTTATGGCCAGACAGGAGGTCAATCTCTCTCTTCCGGGCGTAAAAGTACTCACCGTATATGCTTCAAAAGGGTTGGAGTTCCCCATTGTCGCTCTCGCTGGTTTTCGCGAAAGCAAATTCGCGCGTCTATTCAATGATATTTCAGACGAAGAGCGTGAAGAGGCTCTTATGCGTGATCGGCGAGTCCTCTTCGTCGGCATGACTAGAGCCATGCATACTCTGCTCCTCCTTGTTCCAACAGAAACACAATCGCCATTGTTGACTGGTTTTGATCCTGCTTATTGGGATGTCGAGGAACAGCACAGCTCTTCTCATCTCCAACTGGAAGCTTCATCACGAAAGTAGCTGTGAGAGGAGACGCCGTTGTGGCTCATTCAACTCCCCAGTCTCGAGGTATTGTGCCGTAGCCAGAAAATCATGTATGGATACCTTCAAGCTTGCCATAAACTGCCGAGGACAAGATAAAACGCGCAACAGATCACTCATTACTAGAGAGAGAACGCTTTGATGGTTCAATAGGAGACTAACAGCAATGTCCGAGTCCAACCAGATATTCAAAGCCATTGAGACGAGGTACCACGGTTACAAGTTCCGTTCGCGCCTAGAGGCGCGCTGTGCAGTTTTCCTTGATGAGCTCAGGGTCGACTATTGCTACGAACCGCAGGGATATGTGCTAGAGGAGGCGGCTTATCTACCGGATTTTTTCCTCCCACAACACTCTTGTTTCCTGGAAATAAAAGGAAAACGCCCGACGGACGAAGAAATGGAGAAATCGCGCTTGCTCGCGCTCTACACAGGAAAAGATGTGTATATACTTTTTGGGGATATATGGCTGCCGAATGAACCGACAAGTTATACCGCCTATCGGCACACCTCGCCCAAGGTCTATGCCTATCCCATGAGTAAGCAATTGGGAGAAGAAATGGCATACGAAGTGGAAGCACCAACGCACATCAAAATGCTTTTGCAGAAATTGCTTAATCACAATATTCGAATGGAAGTACAGGATGGACTGGTCATTCTACAGGCAACACAAGCCTTCCACAATCAAGCATATAACGTGCAAAACTATCTGAATTCGCTTCAGAACCAGGAACACATCGTTTTACAGCTCGCTCCTCTTCTCGAGAAGTATAATCTGGAGATACTTCGAGTGCTCACTCCTGAGATGGGTTGGAGACACGAATTTCATAGCCAATCTTTGAGTTGGGATCTGGCATGGGCAGAATGCTCTGCGTGTGGTAATCTGGCACTTATTGCTAATATGAGAGACGTTGATTTCGAAGAGACTTATAGGTGGCATCAGTGCTCTGAGAAGGAACGAGGTATCTATTGTTATGATTCGCCCAGGCTCATTGAAGCCTACAAGAAAGCACGTGAGGCAAGGTTCTAATCGAAAATTTGTATACCGAAATAGAAGAAGGTTACTAGACTTACACGGAAAATGGAACTTCGATTTCGCAGAGTAAGGGAAGCCAACTGGCTCAAATGGCTCATGCCGTCTCCTCAGAGGTTTTCAGCATTGCCAAGATCGAGCAAATGGCCAACAACTCACCATGTTCGTTAACAACCAGATTCAATTTTGATCCTTAGAATCCACCCAATGAGATTTTGTCATGCCTGGCTTGTCTGGTAAAGACCCGATGCTCGTGAATGCGAGCAGTATGACAGGCAGTAAGCAAGTGGAGTCAATTAAACTGATGCCCGTGCAGCTCCCCAATTGTGTGTGCATATAGGCCACCAGTGGAACCAAGACAGCGTGCATCTTTTTTTTGTAGTCAAATGATTTTCCTTTCCGTTATCGGAGGCCGCCCTGTGCTGTACGTCCTCGCTTGCGGCGCAGGAAAAGCCAGTAGCATCAGCGAGGGGGTCATAGAATTTTGGCTTCCGCGAGGAATGGCGCAAGCGGCAGGGGAAAAATCGTCATTGACGCCCTCGCGCTACTGTCTTACGTCGCCGGAATAAGCGAGGTAAAAGGCGGACGAACAATGGGAAAGGGATTAATGTGTGGAGACTGTGGCAAACTTTAACGTGCTTTAATAATCCGTTTCGTGACGTGAACTCAGAGTCTATGAATGAATTGGGCAATAACGGTAATCTGTTGCTGCTCATCTCTTGCGAGACGCGGTAATTGCCGCTCTTCTTCTCTATAAGAGGGAAACTCCTCTTTATCCTCCTCAGAAAGAAAACCAGCGAATCGTTTTTCCGATCGCAGAGAATCTGGTAACTCTTCCAGAACCTCTCTCACTATTTCTTCTGCCTCAGCAATATGGCCCTGAGTAAGCAGGATATGGTATTTATACCGTAATACAGTCAGGGTATCAACGTCAGCTTCACTATCGTGCTCAAGAAAGTAGTTGCAAGCAAGCAATGCATCCTCTAGCTGTCCCATTTGGGTTAAGGCATATGCCAGTCCAACCCATGCATCAAGACAGTCATCGTTTAGCTGGAGCGATTGCTGAAAGCACTCAAGCGCTTCTTCATAATAGGCGGGATTTTTAGCAGCAAGATCAAAAAGGTCAATTCCCCGTTCGAGCGCTCGTCGTGAGGCTTGTTGATCCCGCAATGATTTACTTTGCTGAAGTTCATGAACAACCGCCTCGATGTCCTCAGCAACTTCCTGAAAGCCACGATCTACAGGTCGCCAGTCCGTGATGGGTTTTCCATTTCTCGGAAGCGCTTGTAGATTTCCTAAAAAGGTATCTTTCCAGGAGATATAACGGAGCAGCACAGGGATGATGCGCAGACTTCCAATGAGTTGCCGCTCCCGTGCGTGCTGCATCACAATATCAGTACAGTGGGTCGAGTTCATAAAGGCCGGACTTACCAATGCCAGGACGATATCTGATGAGTCCAGATGAAGATAGGTTTCCCGCAGCCACTCTTTTCCTGCCGGTATTTCTTGATCATACCAGGGCATAATAAGCCCGCGTCTTCTAAGTGGTTCTAGATGGCTCGCAAGCCTATCTCTGTGAATATTGTCGTCGGGTGCATAGCAGTAGAATATCTTAATGGGTTTCGGATCGCCACTTTCTAGAGGAAGTGGTTCATGCTTCATGGCTTGCAGTCCATTCAAAATTCTATTAGAGACGGTATTTAGTAGTCGTATTTGGAGTATACGAGAATATGATTTGCCGGAGGTGAAGCGGTGATTGATACAAGATATATCTCTATTTTTAAACAACACCACCGGGATTACGGCTTATACTAGCTTCCTCATCTCACCGGTCAGCTTTGTAACAAGTTCGGCAAGGCGGCTTACCGCTCCCTCCCGAATGACAAGCCGCTGACCAGCGGCATAGGTAGTATCTCCCGATTTGATGATATAGTCCTGGTCAACAATACCTTCACTGTGGGCAAGTTTATGGCGCTGCTGAAAGAGTCGCACGAGATCGGCCATTTCCGCAGGGGTTAATAGGTCTTCATATCCCTTGCGAGTCGCTGCGCGCCAAAGGGCTGATCCCTCAGTCAGATTCTGGAAGACATTCTTCCTTCGCCGCGTGGTCGTGGCCGCAGGAGTGCGGTCAAAGAGGGCTTCTGCTAACCGCTGGAAAGCCCCTACCAGACGCCCCATACTATTCTCAAGGATTTCCCGCGCCGTATTCCTGGCGGCATCCGCGTCGGCTGCTTCCTGCACTGCCTGTCGTATAGCGGGCAGTGCCGCTAGGGATTTCTGTACTGCCTCGATGGTCTGTGAGAAGGTACTTTCAGCCGAATTATGGCCGCAGGCAGGACAGAAGAACGCGGCTCCGAGGGAGGAATATCTGCATCCACATTGCTCACAGGTGAATTTCTGCCTCAACTCTTCAGCTGCACTGATGGGAACAACCAGCGTCGGAGTGCCTGGCTTGTAAGACATGGATATAGTAATAAAGCCGGGGCGCTGCCCCCGGTTGAAATCTTCCGCAACCTGAGAAAGTGCCTTGCCGATTCTGCAAGCCTCAGAAAGGCAACGCCTGTCAAAGTAGCCATCGTTGTCAATAGGTACAGTGATGGGAACGGAAATCAAACCTCCGTTCTGCTCGATCTCTTTTAGCTCTGGGATATTATCAAACATTAACGCCCTTTTTCTCACCTTGTGAGTGATAAGCTTATACAAAAACATCTACGTTATACGGTGCTGAAGAAATAGCTCTGCAATCTTAAAATCACCAAATTCGAGGAAGAGTCCCCTTCCTATTGTCACTTGCTTTTCTCACCGCGCGTCGGCATTGGTGGGCCAATTATACAGGAACTCCCTATCAACGCACAAGCAAACGGACGTTGATTCACGAACGGCAAAGCGTACAAGATTGGGAAGGGTAGTGCAAAATTTCGGACCAGCATGTTTTAACAGTAGGAAAAGAAGGCCAGGGTAAATATTGCCCACTTAGAGAGCATAGGCACCTAGAGTAATATGTTTATTATAATAACCAATGCCCCTGCAAGGGCAAAGGACACCCAACAAGCAAGAGCACGGAAAGGTTTTCGTACATGATGATGATACTGACATGCCTAACCAAAGATTTTATTGTACAGGCAAGTGATCGAAGATTAGTTTATCGGCGGGGAAGGAAAATTCTATATAAAGAGGATGATCGTAATAAAGCCTTGATATACGAAAATCATACCGTGTTCGCATACACAGGTTTAGCAACGTTGAGCAATCAAAAGTTCGCAATAGATTGGGCAGCGGAGCTTTTAGCTCAACCACCAACCTTACATGATGCAATGGCCTATCTATGCGAGAGCGCTACTCGACTTTTGGAAACATATCCATTCTCAGGTTATTCTGATGATCAAAGACGTTTAGGGTTTGTAGGAGCGGGATTTATTCATTGGGTCGAAGCTACAAAGATTGTCCGCAGGCCCGCCTATTTCATCATCTCGAACTTCATGAACCATGAAGGTGAGCCGCAAGCCCCGCCATACAATAAGTTCAGAGCCTATTTTAACTTGCCTCTGCCTTATGATGAACCCACATTCAAGCTTTTTAGAGCCGGGCAATTGCTCCCAGGAGACAGAGAGAAACAGCTAAACAGGACGCTTAGTACGCAACCAGAAAGAAAAGGGTTGGAATTGAGGGCAGTAGACTTGACGATCTCATGCTTGGCTGCTTAGCGCTGCTCCTAGGAAACTGTTGGTTGCATTACTGCGGTCCTTGTCGTTTGTTCGTCGAACCCATAAGCTTCTTCAGAGGATAGCACTACTTATCATTGCTGTCTAGATGCACTGTTTTTCTCTTACCGTGAAATCCTGTTAGTACCTCACATGTAAGAAGGATATGTGAACGAAGTTTCAATCTTCGACGTGAAGGTGCTTATATGCTCTTTGACATAGCTCATGTGCTCAAATCATTCAGAGTGTTATCCTCAACTGGAGGACTCATCTCCTGAGTAACGATTGATAGGGGGAGTCCAAGCTCGCGTGCAAGTCGAGCCGCCGACTCACTCAAGCCAGCAAAGCGACCATGCGGTAATCTGTCGCGTAGAGCACTTTGCAGTTGCTCCCGTGCGTCAGCAACACTGATACCCTCATCCCAGCGTGTCCAGGCACTTCCAGTAGTCAATCGGATAGCAATCTCAGCCAGCTGGCTATTGGCTGGACATTCCACATAACCGTTCGCCGCCAGCTCAAGCAATCGTTCTGTACCGATTGCGAACAACGGCGGTTCTATAAATGTCGCCCATCCTAGTGGACTCCCCACGAGCCTAGCAAGAAGAGCCACGTCCGGACTGTGAGGTAGGAGCATTTGTAGATTGGGCACTACAACGTTGCGCAAGCGATCATAGTACTCAGAGCTGTCTGTCACTAACATGGCATAGGCACCAATAAGTCCCATAATGGGGTCGATGAACTTGGCATTGAGAAACTCCTGAAGGTCGGTTCGTGTCATTACCAATCGACCGCGCGCGAGACCTTCCAGGGCTGCTTCAGTAGGTGCGTCTAAAGCGGTCTGGGTAGCATCATTTGGATCGAAATCCAAGTATTCACTAGATGCCCTCCGCATGTGTATTACCGCCTTTGAAAAGTCGGGAATCTCTTCCCACGGTGCAAAGACCTGGGTCTGCCAATCCTTTTCCACAAACAGGACTTGGCCTCGCCTCCCCAGTTCCGGCACGTCCTGCTCCAGGAAGTAGGTCCCTGCGGGCAGCGCAAGGCTGAGTGCTAGCCATCCACCGCCCTGGTCATACACTCCAAATTCTGGAAAACGGACTTCCAAACCTTGGCCTCGCACAACGAAAGCGGGCACGGGAACGGGAAAGCCTACATTACCACTTCGCGAGAAGAGAAAGAGCCTTGAGTTCGGCACCTCGCCCAGTGTAGCGTGGAGTGTTCTGCTGTGTCCATACGCAGCCGCCCGCTGATACTCATGTGTCGATGGGATGCCAACGAGCGGTGTCGGCGAATCGAACGTGAGTTCGAAGTCATCTACGGTGACCGTTTGACCCGACTCGACGGCAACCAATTGTTCAGAGCGAGCGCCAGGGAGACGGGCCTGCACTTGATATATTCCCGGGTCTAGCTCCACCGTTATCTGAGAAGTACCGTAGGTTACCTCGCGGAAGCCTCTGTCGAGGACTAGCAGTTCCGTGATTTCATTTGGCGCGATCACCTCGAGTATGCCCTTTATAATGTCCATGTTCGACACCTCACAACTCTACCATCGTTGGTTCGCCAGGGCCGATCGGCATGATGCGCTTGGGTCCTGTCGGCTTGAGAGCTACAACATAATTCCCTGCGGGCAAGTCGAATTCGACCGCATTAGTTACCAAGGGCCGCCGTTCCACCTCATTCTCTACGGTCTCATCATACACCACGATTTCTGTGCCAGGACGTTGGGTACTCACGTGTACACAATGAAGCATGGGAGTAGTTGTCGGGGCAAGAACGAGATCGTCAACTCTGCCAGGGTACCACCCCATGTGCTGGCGTAGTCTCATCGGTTTCGTCAACTCATCTAGGCGTTGATGCACGTAATGGGCGACCTTGTATGCGGTGATGACCCACTCATTGCCCTGCCGGACAGCTCCACCTCCGTTCAGAGCCTCAAGAAGGGCCATAGTAAACAACCCTTGTTGCTGCTCATTGTATTTGAACACCGTCTCATTAGCATATTCGGTGAACCCAGCAGCGTAGAAGATGATCTGTCTGACATTGGCAGCTCCAGGACTTGGGTCATCGTCGCTCCAGGGACTACGACGTCCCACCACTCTCCTGTCGAAATTCCTGCAGCAATCATAGAAGAAGACTTGTTCAGGAAAGACAGCATTCCTTACGAGCCCATCGTGGTAGCTGCTGCTATCCAGACTCCTATTGAGATATCTGCGAGAGGCATCGCCTAGCAGGAGCGCCATATGCTGGCTTCCCTGAGAGCAGCCATGACCGGCAAAGTAGACGTAGAGGCGTCGAGGGGCGATATTCCCCGCTCGTCGATTCTCTGCCTGGGCAAAGACCTTCTCATAGGCATCATCTATCTCGGTAATGACGGGATTCATTCCCGGATCAGGCGGATCTTTGCTGACGAGCCGTTTAATGTGGATCTGATTATCTGGCACACCTGCTGGGTCCTTGAGCCAGTCAATGAATCGATCAGCATCCCTGACTGCGCCTTGAACAGGCTTTCTCAAGCCTGGGTAGTTGGATATGCCGATAACGACAGCGAAGTCCGTGTCGGGCATGGTCACCTCCTCCTGACTGCGTCTTACTCTATGAAGATCTTGTCATACACCTCGGGCCGGAACCAGTATGCACCGTGCGACACGGGGAAAGGAGCTCCGGTGTCCACCTCGATGTCCACCACTCTATCGAACATCGGCTTAGTCAGAAAGCTCAACATATCGTCAGGATCGTAAATGTTGAGCCATGTACCAATCTTGTCCGGCGTGTGGAGCAGGCGACCGGTTAGATCTGGCTGAGTCTTATTGAGAGCACCAAACTCACCCAGAAGACCCACCTGACTTCCCACAGTGACCAAGCGCTCAATTTCACGGGAACACACAGTACCGTAGTCATAGCAAATCACGCCACCGAGGCTGTGCCCGACGAGCCATAGCGGTTCCCCACCAGCCAGAGATGCCACTTGGTGATCCAGCTGATCGAGGACATCCTCTCTTTTGGCCAAATACACCAGGACATCCCCTATAAACATGGACATAGCTTGCATGAACTTGCGACGCAACCCCTGACGCAGGGTATTGGTTACAGCTATCAACGTCACATTTTTAAAAGCGTCCCCGATGATTCCTCTCTGGCCCCCAAGCTCCCGTTCGAGAATGTCGCGAACCACGTCTTCAACCTCAACCCATGGGAATCGCTCTTCCAAAGGACTGGTGTCGTTTGCCACCGTCTGGTATAGGCCAGCGGTCAAGCAGCGATCGAGCGGATCAATAAGATCTGGGAGTTGGAGTCCGCGATTTACGCGCCCAGCGTAGTCAAAGGCGTTGCTCACCAGACGAGTAATGGCATCTTGCACTGGTTTGTTGCCCAACACGGACCGTAATCGAGTCTCGTCGCCCAGTTTCTCCGCGACAGCAGGTTGCACTGCATAAAGCCTTTGGTTCCGCTCTTCGACTTCCTGCGGAATCGGCTCGAAGCCAGCTCCTGCAGGATTGAAGTCATCTGGGTCCTTTAGTGCAAGGAGTTCCAGGTAGGGATCATCGAGCAAGAGGGCATTCAACTGGTCTACGTCATCTGCACGAACACTCGCCACTGCGTCTGCATCGATTGCTCGGGCCCCAGCGAAGTACCCTGGAATGCTCGCACCTCCATAGTGGAGTGCGGAGGCGATATCTCCCCAGTAGAATCCCTCAACTGATACATTCGGGCGGACTGTGCCGATACCTTCGCGTACTGTCACCATGATCTGGCCAAAGGCATCTTGGCGAGTCCTCACACCATGAACGAATAGTAGTTGCATAGCACGAGCCTCTTTGGCGGGGTCGCCTAGTTCAATGCGAACCAGGACCCCATAGCAATATCTGACCCCAAGCAGTATATCAAGTAGGAACTAGCGTGTGCTACCTACGAGTGTTTTGTGTAAAATAAGAGTGGCTCATCCCAGCATTTGGGGAAAACTGCTTGCTTGATTGGAACAAAAGCTTTCAAACTGACTCATCGTTCATAAGCGAACCTGTCATCTGACAGAGAACGAGGATAGGTATCCCCATCTTGCTCTTCGACCAAGAATGGGATACGCTTGGGGTGGTACCCTTTCTGTGAGTGCCTCTAGCAACCTGGAGGATCCTATGTTCCCGTGGGCCGACTTTGAGACGGCGGCACCGATGCTCGCCGCACAGGGACGCGAGCTGATTGAACGCTTTCGCTTCGTCCTGGTGGGGACTATCCGCAGTGATGGCACACCGCGGATCAGCCCAGTCGAGGCTCATCTCGTCCGTGGTCATTTGATGCTGGTGATGATTCCAGGCACCCTGAAAGCCCGCGACCTCTTGCGTGATCCGCGCATTCTCGTCAACTCGCCGATCATCCACCCGGATGACCCCAATACGGAGTTCAAGCTGCGTGGGCGGGTGGTCGAGATCCAAGATCGGGCACTGCGTGAGGAGACTGCTGATACGATTGAGGCGACGAGCGGATGGCGACCACCGGAAAACTGGCATTTCTTTTCCCTTGACATCGAAGATGCCGCTTTCCTCGCCTGGCAGGGTGGGGTGTTAGATCTGAGGCGTTGGAACGGTGATCGTGGCCTCGACTCTGTCAGGAAACCGACGGCTGTGCTCGATGAGCCGAGCGCATAAGTCGGCTCAGCGGATCGCGAGGCTGGTGTGATTTGGTGAGACACGTGTGCTCTCTTACACAGCGTGGAGCACTTTCACGCGTAGCAGGTCGAGATGAGCGCGACCAAACATTTGGCGTTTCAGAAATTTGAGCCGGTTGACATGTCCTTCCGTCGTGCCATTACTCCACTCCGAAGAGAAAGCGGCGTGAACAGCGGCATAATCGCGACGTATCCCGTTGACAAAACTCATGAGTTCAGTCACATGACAGGCTTTGGCTCGCTTGAGCCAGGAGTCCAAGACCTCTGCCTGGCGTTCTTTGAGCCCTGTCACAAATTCCTGACTCAACAGATACAGGGCACAGATGTCCGAACTGGCCTGGCACATAGACTCAATGTGTTGCCGCTCTTTAGCTGTCAATTTCTCCGGCGGCAAAATCATCAGAAAAGAGGCTGAGCGCGTGGAAAGACGCCGCGGCCCTTTTTGGGCGAAGAGGCGCGGTTTTCGTGGACTCCCCTGCCTCCGTTTGGGCGGCAGTTCGGTTCGCCACTCAGTGAGCAGCCTTCGAAGTCCCGATTGGCAACCAGTATAGCCACGCTCTCTGATCTCGGCAAAAAGTTGCGAATTGTTGTGCACCCCCGCATCCCATTGTTTGCGCAGATAAGGCAGATACGGACCGAGCTTGGTCTTCTCTTTGGGACGCAGTCCCGAGCCTTCTGCTCGTTCGGGAAAGCCGGGCGCGGAGACATAGCGCTGCACGGTGTTCCTGCTGATGTGAAGCTCACGTGCGATAGCACGCTGCCCCAGACCCTCTCGGTGTAAA
>WNFX01006356.1_pt1 | contig 13679 bp, 14 predicted proteins | sample 5400111 | NCBI WGS metagenome assembly WNFX01 (sample SAMN13153363, study PRJNA577476) | soil metagenome | isolation source: 40 cm soil or saprolite under grassland replicate 1 | place: USA:California | collected 2016-06-15
TTGTTCCAGACATAATTTGATTTCAACCACCAAACGAGGCTCCAACAGAACCTTCTAAATAGGAATAATTCGTGGATAGGTTATGCGTTCACGGTCGTTCATGGGCCTTTCGAAATAGTAGAACGAGAGATTCCAGAGCCTGGCGCGGCGCAAGGGAACATCACATCATATCATCATTGTATCTAATCTTCCTCAATTCTATTTAAGGCCTGAAGCCCAAAATGAGGAGGGAATCTAATTCTCTCGCCCCGCTTTTTACGGGGTCGACATAATGTAATTTGGCATGGACTAAAGGTTTAATCGAAGATGACATTATGATTTTTTATTGTCCGCATACATCAGCGGGTATAAGATCTGCAAGCCATATCATGATTGTCCTTACTTCGATTTCAGTACCTTTAGCTTGCTGACATGCAAGGACAGATAGCTACGTAGTCGTATAGACGAGCTCAAATCCGTATTTTTTTTCTGATCAATTAACATCGAAAAAGAGAAAAGAGATAACATTCTTCGTGCGCAGCAAAGCCACACAGAATATAATTTGCGCGGCTATCCATAGCCATCGATCTTTGGAATACCAATAAGTGAACCAGATTGTTTATCTCTGATGATATACGTAATGCTTAGCGGTACCCACTCGTCTAGGGAAACGAAATAGATTCTTCCTCCAATCACAACTTGGATGTACTTATAATGTGAGATAAGATGACGCTCACCGAAGCTGAGTAAACTTTGAACTGGAATTAAGCTCAGGATGCTTTTGTTATTAGAACCAAATTTCAATCTAGGATTATTACTAGTCCATACAGGGTATGGTAGCCCATTAAGAGCTCCTTTAGCTCGAAAGAAAGATGGTCTGAAGGCTACTCCAACACATAGGAACGCTGAAAATAGTCCAATCAAGAAATAAAACGTGGCCACTGCAGCCAAGGGTGGAAGGTGCATGTGCGTAGTAGTCGTATGTGACAACGATGATGACATACTTTGAATTATTTCATATCTACTGGCATAGACATAATACATACCGGTGAACAAGCATATAGCTCCTGCAAGCGACAAGAAAGCTGTTATTGTATTTCGCCAAAAGATGCTAAGTACGAATAATAGCAGCAACGGTATCAAAATAGGGTATATTGCGAGCCTGATGTGAGGATTAATTCCTGTTAAGAAGGTTAAGAAAAATTGCAGAATAATGATCGAAGCAAGAGCAACAAATGTAATTTGAGTCCAAAACTTATTCCTTTGGAGAAACCATCCTTGAACTTTATCAATAAAATCCCGTCTGTCGTCACCATCTTTTCGTTTGATTTGTTCTCTCACACGTCTGGATATAATATACATGCATAGTCATAATTATGTTTCTTTAGGATCGTAAACACGATCAAAATCGCGCCTAGGATCACATGGCTGGTAGACTCTCGTGTGAATCACCCTAAAAATAGTCAAAAAAATGCTTTCGTTGGCAGCTTAAGAACATCATCATAGTCGCTACTTTCGTTAAGATCTAGGAGACTTTAAAGCGATTAAGTGACGCAATTTATTCATGGCGTCGGAGAGAGTACTAGTCGATAAGGCTACCATTTTTCATAGTGTATCAAATCCTCGATGGCAATTCTATCAAACCTTTCAAAAGGCTCTGTTTCTTTAGGATATCCTAGGGTAATAATTCCAATTGGTCTAACGTATCGCGGCAGTTTGAGTATTTCTGAGACTTTGCCATCATCAAATGCGCCTACGAATCCAGCTCCGATTCTTTCATTAACACCAGTAAGAAGAATCAACATCGATGCAAAAGCACCATCTATAATACTATAAAATTCCCTTCCTCGTTGGCCATAGCGCTGTTCAGAACGAGAAGTATTAGAACAGACTACGATTAAAATCGGTGCATCTTCTACATATTCTCGATTAACGGCTGCCCGTCTTAGTCTCTTCTTTATTGCTCGATCCCTTATTATTATGAATTCCTGAACTTGTGTATGACCGGCACTGGGTGCTCTATGAGCATTTCTTATTAACTTCGTAATTATTTTCTCAGCGATTTGTTTATCGGGATCAAATTCTCTAATCATCCTTCTCTTTTTGATAACCTGTTCGAATTCCATTATTCCTGCTACAATACGAAGGCAAACCAGATAATATACTAATACGCACGATAATACTCCTTGATTGGCACGAATAGTAGAGACGCAATTATTTCTCAAATGCTGCATTAAGCCACAATATTATCAGCTTATTTAGTGGCGGATTTAATGAGCTATCTAAAAACCTATCAGTACCATTGCTACTACTATCTCCATAAATATTCAACTTGTTACCGCAATTAATTTCATTACAAAGGGTCTGGGGATCGCTACCTGCAATTGGATCTTTACCGGCTGTTGCTATGTAAATTGGATTCATATATTTTGTAATAGCATCAGACGTAACTACGCCCTTGTAATCTAGTCCTGTGCCACATTTGCTCCAATGCTCGTGCCTACTATGGCAATATTATACTCAAATTCTCCTGTCTTCTATTACGTCTTGCTAAGTTTACGGTTAACACTATAATGCCGCCTGCCACAACGACTGAGGAGATACAAGTATCCATAATTATAGAATTTACCCATAATGAGCAATTTAAGGATATAATTACCTAATCATGCACCTTAAATAGAGGTATGCGTATCACACCACATGGAAAGATACACATATTTTGTGATCCTAACTACTATCACAGCCACATTAGTGTTTGCAGCTGCCGCACTAGCGTTAACAGTACAACCAGCTAAAGCACAGACAATGGCAGAATCAGGCGCGTCTAGCCTTGCTCTTGGTACAAATCAAAAATATCCTGGTGACTGTTATGAAATAAAGACTACGAAATCGGGTCCAAAATTAATTCTTATTCCTTAATTGCCCGCTCTATCGTCAGAGGAATATTCTAGGAACTGATGATTGCGGTAACAAACGATATATTATCTATTACATTATTTCGTACACTTACTATTAATATTCCATTTCCGCTATACAGGCCTTTGCTTGGCATCTACTACCCCTTCCGATTCCAATTGTCAATACTCCAAGTGTTTGTAATAATTGCCTTAACAAGATAACGCCGCAAGATGAACAAGGTGTTCTAAAATCAAAGGCTCCTGCATCTCAATTAGATTTACCGTCCGAAGAGTCATCCTCACGCCCCAAAGTAATCCTACTGCATCAGAATCAGGAAATCCCAGTGAGCAATCACCCCCATATGAAAATCCTGGTGAATTAGCATCATGCAACAAGCTATGTCAGGTTGGAGAAGTGCTTGCTAAAGCTATGTCAGCAGAAAAGATCTTTGGATCATTCTCATCAGATGGATTCGAGCTTATGCATACTGGATAAAGTCACGGGATCTTGGGTGCTCCTTGACCACCAGTTCCCTGACCAGCCGTTCCTTGACCAGTTGATGATTGGGGAGGCGGTCCTTGTGCTGTACCTGTCCTATACATGGCTACCACGACTCCACCAGCAAATCCTACTAAAGCGGTCGCAAACGGTAGAACATCCCTAGGTGCGGTTGTATATTGCTGGGCTGCAGTTAGAATGCTTTGTTGAGGCGACGAGGGTGATAAAGTATGAAGGACAGCAATAACAATGAATGGTGCGACGATCGACAACATCATTAGCAGCGTCCCAGCAACTATCGTAGTCACGAGTACCCACTTCATAGAGGTTATTTGACGTGTTTCATTTTCGTACTTGGCTATTGTTGGGTCGGTCATTTCACTACTCCAAGGCCATCGCCACAAAGCGTGTTTTTCATTCGCGACAGAAAGGTATGAAAATCATGTTTATAAAGAGCAAGGACTCATACATTTGACAACCTAGGCATTGTACTTGCTATCGATCGACATAAAATAAATAGAATTTTCATAACTGTTCTTTTTGGTGAGCAATTTCCGCGACGCTAGATGTAAAATTACGTCAGTCAGTTAAAGCCTCTACGCTAGGAGAGAGAAATTGAGGATAATGTGATGAAGATTACACGAGACAACGCATCAATGTTGACCGCACAAAGTGGAGTAAAGCCCTAACTACAGACAATGAAAAAAGATCATATTTACATAAATAAGCGAGAGTTAGTTAAAGCGGACGGCGACAATATTGATCAAGAAGAAAATATGAATAAAAAACTAAGCCTGACAGAGGCACTTATAGTGTGATGATGTCCTCTTTTCGTCAAAACCCCCGCGTGTATCTCGCCAGGGGGACCCAATGGTTTTATACGGATTTCTTAGCCTATAACTGGTGAATATATCCAGAAATAGACAGAACCTCATGAAGGCCAGATGCTAATCGGAAAGGCTAAACAGAACTATTGGAAAGTAAAAGGAAGTGACTCTTGAATCGTCGACCAATAATCAGGAGTTACCGGCTGAGGAACCCCGACTCGACTAAGCAGAATCTGAATGCAATGACGCTGATTATTCTTCAGTACTATTGCTTGTTGCAAATATAGAAGTCTTCATTTTTGCTGATCTAATCTTTCCGTATTTTGTCTCACTATGCCGGATTCCATTAAATTAAACAAAAAAGTCTGATCCTTATCAAGCTCGTCATCAAGAAAATAGCGGGGCCTGTTTTCAAAAAAATCGATAATTCTAGAGTTAGCCAAATTGACGCCGTCTACAACATATGAATTCTCGAGCTGTATTAATGATGTCAAGAAAATTGTCTTTGCCGAGGCAGGCGGCGCAGAAAGAAGTATGTTAGGCTGGAGTCTGATTCCAAGGCCATTCTAAAAGGTCTTTTGATATGTTCCTATCTTTAGATATTTGGATATCTAAAGCTAAATCAGCATTATCACCATAATCTTTCTATTGAATTTATTATAGTTCAAATATATCCATAGATTCTCCTATATTCTTAGCATTTGATGTGAAGCATCCGAGATATACTATAGTGGAAGATAGCCTATGACGAATGAACCACAAAATGACAAGAACAATAAAGAATGACAACTTAGCGCCTGTAATGCTTTTGACCACGGTGGTGTTAGCATTGTTCACGGCCATGTTGATGACGCCGACACTAGAAAATCCAGCAAGTGCAAAGAGCTTGACAAATGCTAATAATATTACTAGTATCCATAATACTCATTGTGATGGAGATGTATGCCAGACGCTCGCATGCATCAACAACCATTGCCGCTCGAACTCAAGTCAAGTATTGAACCCAAATGTTCCCTGCTACCTCCCATGCCTCCCTGCTGCACCTCCATCAAAGTCCCAGTGATATTCATGAGCCACAGGATAATTAATTGTCCCTGCTAAAAATGAAATAATGTGCCGGTAGGAGCAATATGAAGGCGTGAGCCTGGTTCCAAACTTATTCTACAGATTCTTGTGATAAGCGTTAATGCTTTAAGACCATCTTGCGAAAATGTTTGATGCTCATGCTTGTTATGAAAGCTTCAAAACAGTGTTCATACCATTATATTTGCCTCTAGGGCTCTTCTATTGTTTCTAGGGGGATAATAATATCGTAATATCCACACTTCGCAAATTGTCAACAGGTGTGTCACTGCGCTACTGAAGGCAATGACTTTGGTGTAATTGGCGCCATCCATGATGAAGTAAGACTCCGGATTCTATAGCTTGACTAGAGCCTTACTAATGGGCTCTTCATCTCTCCGAACCCTCTACATACATCTTATTGTTAGTGTACAAAATCCCATCAAGCCTCAGCTTATTTATGCAGCAGACTGCACACATTTAATAGTCAATCCGTAGCTCCTAAGCCGAGTCTGAAGCGTACGAGAAAGCAGGAATCACCCGCAAAGTCCTCTGATACCAATGAGGATGGGAGCGAGCTAATTGGTGAAGGACAAGTGTCTTTTGGATATTGGGATGTCTGTAATTTATGAATCTAAAAAGACGCATAGGCAGGTCATTAATCGTCGTAGGTCTGATATTGATTGTTCTAGGAATAACATTTACATTACAAAGCAAATCCCTTGTAGGACCATCTTCATCATTTATGTATAATAATCCTGGTTGGACAGTTAATGGTTATATTGTAATCGGCGTAGGGATACCTATTTTTGTATGCGGGATCATATTCTGGCGGTTATCTTCTCAATAATTCAACAGCCGATAGATCAGAATATTGAATGTAGTGAACCATTCCTCGATACAATAACTATCATCTATAAGATGTGCCAACATTATTATCACACATCTCCAAAGTTTCACTTCTACAATTCTACTAATTAAATCTAATTTTTACATCCAAGAAAACATTTACTATTTCCCCCGCCCCAGAGTATTATGAAAATACTACTGGCTATATTGGGTGAATCTAACGATGTTATCACCGATGGTTGATCTTAAATGTCAAAAATTCGTTACAACATTGCCGATACATAAGGAAAGCGAGAAGGAACTGTCCACGGCTAAATCTGCCTATACTTTGTCCTATCAATTTTAGGTATTTCACGAAGAGTAAAGAATTTCAGTTAATCTTGCCCTTAACATTATCCTCGCTACAAGAAATGTTACCCTCTCTCACCATCCCAAAACTGCCCAGGTTCTGGCAGCATCGTCTCGTACTTGTTTTGGTTGTTTGACACCATAGTTTTAGGAAATGAATTTTCGTAAACCGTTCCCAATGACATGGCGAATCCATAAAAAAACTTAACTACGTGTATGCTACTTCTTGTCGAGAATTGAATTTAGCTTGGGGATCAAATTGGATATGCTGACAGGTTTGGTAATAAAATGGGCATCTGCCAAGATCTTATCGAATTCTTTTCTATCTATTTCAAAGGCTGTGAGGAATACGATTTTGATTGATGGGCTTCTTTCCTTTAAACGACGATATAATTCAAAGCCAGTTATTTTTGACATTCTAATGTCTGTGAGTACAAGATCATAATAGTCCTGGGGATGGCTTGCAAAAGCATGAAAAGCTGACTCGCTATCAGAAAATGCCTCAACATTGAATCCGTTCTCGAGATTATTGGATTCTAAATCCCGCTTTAAAATACGTAAAATATCCTTCTCGTCATCAACAACCATAATTCTCGGATTAAGATCCTTCTGGTTTTTAGTAATCACAGATATTTCGTAAATATGATATTATATTATATAATGTTATCAATAACGGCTGAAAAGCCTCCTTAGTCGAGTAACAAATACACTTCTGCGTCCAAGTGAAGTCTTTAACAATTGACGGTTACAGTAATTCCAGCTCTTCGTAGCAGATGGTGGCTAGGTCAGTTAAGTTTCTAGCCAATGGCTCAGCCTGTTAGCCTAGCTTTTTAGATACCAAGTTAAGTAAGCACATTTGATATTGTTGTAATTTCTGCAAAGCTGAGAATTTAAGTTAATGAGGTCCTGTGACGCATATCGAAGACGCAAGAGAAGTTACACCTGTGTATGATCGAAATTCTCGTTTTCTTAACCATCCTTCATATCCTGTCAATAAGGTCTTTTACCACTAATCAGTTACCAAATGCGACCTGTTTATAACTCGAAAAAAATTTAGGTTTTATTGTGGACAGTCTTCCATCTTTTGAATGTAATAACCCATTGAAACAATATCTTTTTCAATAGCTGGCGGGGCCTCCTGGATATGACAGAATTGACATTCTTCTTGGGTCATTTTTTGCCCCTGTTGGCCAACGCTTGCGAGATATTGCTTGCCGTATTCGATTGCCTTCTCGTGAGGAGTATCAGCCTCTACCACAACGTCAAAATGCATCGTTTTACCGTCACTCTTTCGTACATATGTATCGTATACCGCACATTCCATAAGACTAATTCTCAAATAACATTATTTATTCCATATCGTCGGCTGCTAATTCTATAATGAGAATTATTACAGAACATTTAATCCGGAATCTGCTGAGTAATGTTAAAACCTAGGTTCTGGTAATATAGCTGAAAACCAACACAGTTAGATCGGTCAATCAATTAAGACTGGTCTGCTGCTACGATTCAGGGATTTTTGTTCAATATCACATTATATATGCGCATCGAATGAGTGTATCTCTTATATTGGCAATACTTAGAGTCTACAGTCGAAATTCGATGTTTATGGATTTGGTAGACCTGGTGGAAGAAATTAGTACCTTGGCAGTAGTCGGTGCGCTGCAAAAATATCACAATATGCCGCTCAAAGAGGAAGCCAAGAGCATAGTGGCAGGATCTAGCTTTCTTCAGTACCTAAACAAATTATTTCAAATCCAATATCAGCTGGAGATATCATACAATTTGAATCTGGAAATAGTAGCAAATACTATATGCTTTCAACGAATGGAACCTGAGATGAGATAATCAAGCTACAATAATATCCGCACATCGATAAGACGGCAAAGCAAGTGCCTCTTGGATATTCTTATCCTGCAAGCATTCGCATTGCTGTAAATCGAGAGTCACAAATTAATGTACGTTACGTATGCTTAGCCATATGCGGGATTATGTGCACGGGTTGTCGATAACCCGTCTTAGATAAAATCACTCTGCTTTACTGATCAAAGCTATACTTATAATTCGCAATTTTGATTGTTATGATAACTAGGAGTGAAATAATTTAACTACAGAGCAGAAACAGACTGTACTTAATTTGTATAATTCCGGAATAATGCCAGACATAATTGCTCTTGAGTTGGACATGACCCAAGAGGAGGTTATGCGAATTATTCAAAAAGAAAACAGCGAAGAAGAAAGAAGAAAAATAACCGCCAAAAATGTCTCTGACGCTCCACTACTAAGCAAGTTTTATCTTGATGAAGTAGTTAACATCAATAAAGCTATTAAACTAGCACAATCCAGAATGTGGGGGGCTCTTAAAGTTGGATCTGAATTCAACATCTCAATGGAAGAGACCCAAGACATTTTGCGGATCTATACCAAGTCCAAGGTTACTCTAGTGATTCTGCACGCAGATTTGGTGGATTCAACTAGACTGCTAATGACGCTTCCTGTAGATAGGCTTGCGACGATAATCCAGGCTTTTAGTCAGGAAATGTCCTTGATGATAGCGGCATACGGCGGATATGTACTAAAATACGTCGGTGACGCAATCCTAGCTTTTTTTGTGGTTGACTCCCGTGACTTATATCTGCCGTCTATTAACGCGGTGAATTGCGCCTGCTCTATGATCAAAGTTATACGGGAGGGGCTAAATCCGATACTAAATCAATATGATTATCCTGAGCTCAATGTAAGAATCGGAATAGACGTTGGCGAGAATGCTGTAGTACAATATGGATGGGAGACTCTCAGGATAGATGGAAAAATTGTGTCAAGAAAGGCCCAACTCGATATACTAGGTTATACTATGAGCATCGCAACCAAGATGACTGCGCTCGCAAAACCCGATCAAATCATTATCGGCCAATTAGTATACGAGGTACTGGAAGAGAAACAAAAATCTACATTTAGACTATTGCCAATAAACCCTCTTATTTGGAATTATTCTAGTAGTAATACTGGAGATATTTATCATCTGTACGTGAGCTTGAGTGAGAATGAAAGGACAACTAAAGATAGTCTCAAACTGACTGATTAGTATGACAATCCGCATTCTGATGATAAATGCAATTGAATTTTATTAGGTCACTCTTACTTTCCAAATACCTGTTTACGCTTTGGCGTAAAAGCCGGGTTTCCTTTCGTATATTTGTCCGTTTTGCATAGCCTTTTTGATAAAAGTTCTTGCCTCCTCCTCAGTGAATTTCCCTGTCTTTGCAAGCTCATTCGTGAAATTCTTTTCTTCTACATCGTTTTTATCTTGCCCAGAAAGTGCATTAAAAACTTCCATGAATATTTTCAACTTGGAGATCTCGCTGTGAGGTTTGCCATGAAGTACGCCTAGATCTACCCTTCCTGTATTGACATCGACGCCTGCAGTTTCTAACATTCTTTGAACAAGATAAATTGCACGTTCCGCGTCATCGGCTTCCACTTTGTCTTTTAGCAACAATCTCGCCCTCGCCGTAGATAGTCTAATCAGACCTTCAAGCTGTCTGGGTGTAACGGTGATCATACCTTCGGAGTCGACATTTCTCATTTTCATGTAATAACTTCTAATGATATCGATTGCTTCAATCGTTAGGCGTGGTTCAATCTGTTTCGAAAATGCAAGATATTTGCTGAACAGATCTATGTCGATCGCAGGATGCGCTGCACGTCCTGAATCACGATGAAGTTCCAAAATATGACTCGCCACACGGCTATCCTTCTCTTTCTCTGGAGTGTCTCTAACCACGTAAATGATGTCAAATCGAGTCAAAAGTGGAACGGGTAAATTTACATTTTCTGTTATATTCTTGAATGGATCATACTTCCCATAGAGCGGGTTCGCTGCCGATAAGATAGAAGTTCGTGCATTTAATGTCGCAACAATACCTCCTTTTGCTACAGAGCAAGTCTGTTGTTCCATTACTTCATGCAGTGCTGAACGGTCTTCAGGCTTTATTTTATCAAACTCATCAATACAAACCAAACCCTGGTCTCCTAAGACCACAGCCCCAGCTTCGAGCATCATAATCCCAGACTTGTCGCGAATCACGGCAGCGGTTAGACCTGCTGCTGTCGTACCTCGTCCCGAGGTATAAAGACCCCTCGGTGCAATTTTAGCAGCGAACTTTAACATTTCCGATTTTGCAGTGCCGGGATCGCCAACCAAGAACACATTGAGATCTCCTCTCCGGGTTGATCCGTCTTCTAATTTTTTTGTTACGGATCCTACTATTAATAATAAAATTGCTTCTTTGATTACTTCATGACCATAAACATGGGGAGCAAATGAAGCTATAAGTTTGTCGTAAGCATCAGGCTTGCTTGCTATAGCCAAGATCTGTTTTTCATCTTCTGTGCTGATTGCAATTCTTTCGATAGTTCGCATCTCCTTGGTGCCGGCCCGTCCCCCAAGGTATTCAATGTTATTTCCTTCCATACGTAACCGGAAGAGGCTAGTCTTTACTTGCGGGGAGATCTGGTCTTGCTCTATCCTGACTATACCTGTTAACATAATTCTATCCCCAGGGCGACATTGATCAACGAGGTCACCCATAACTGTCACTTCTACATAATGTGGGAGCTGACCAGCTGGAAGATCCTCGGGCAATTCCTGAAGCCTTACCATTTGGAAGTCACTAAAAATACTATTTTCTGGATCCATTTCAAGCTCTTTCTCCGAACAGTTTATGCACTTCAAAGGTTTTTTCAGCACAAGCCCTTTCAGCTGAGCTTCGGTAATGGTGTTACAGTTCAGGCAGCGATAGCCGATCTTCTTGGCAAGTGGTTTGACCTCGGAGGACCTAACAACCATGCCCGAAACTCCAATTAACTTATCAATTACCTCAGCATTTATATCCCGCAAGCCCTTCTGCACAGTATAATTTCCTATTCTAACTTTGATTTTATCTCGTATTTCTAATGCATAATCTGGGTGGATTTCAGTTAGAATTGATAACACCGCTGCGTTAAATGCCTCTAGCATTTCGTCTGGATTATGTGTGATTTGCTTCGCAAGTTCAGGTCTAAATGTATCGAAATCAATATAATCAACTACAAGTGAAACTGAGTTAGAAGCCATCATATGGTTAATACTATTAAAATACTTGTAGGTCCCGTCTTTATCTTTAAATGCCCGCAAAAAAATTTCTAAATTATTAGATAATGCCGCTAAAGTTTGTTGTTCAGACAAATTTCTTTAACACTCTCTGCTTGAATGCCGAAGAAGAATTGTGAACAAGAATATAGAGTTCAGTTTCTTCAGCTGAGAGTTTCTCTTTTAATTCTGGTGAAAGAGGAGATGCGGCTGCGAGTTTAACAATTTTTTCGAGACGAGAAGCTATGAACGAGTTCATTGAAACTATCAAATTTTCCCTTTCTCTTTCCTTCAAACCCTCTAGATAATCATTAACCCTTATGTAAAAATCGATATCTATTCCAGAGAGATCATGAGGCTTTGCTATTCTTTCGCGATTCAAAGCTCTGGAAATATATGCAGAGACGTGGTTATCTGGAATCTCAACCGTACCTTGTTCCAACAAAATTCTTGCTACCCATCTAGGAAGGGATGAAATATCACCTTCCTTTGCGTCAATCGTGACTCCGCCTACAGAAACATTTACATCTCGTTTGTAAGATATCCTAACATCCTCCATTAAATATTCCATACGATAAGCACCTTGAATAATTTCGACCTCATTATCTGAAGTATTACTAGCCAATCTAACTGTATTGAGTATATATTTATTGATCGTTATATCTTTTGTCAAGACAGCTTTTGTTAAGCTGTGAGCTAAAACGCAAGGCGAGTTAGTTAGTTAAGTTATTATGATATAAAAATAGTCAGCTATTCGAGCATATATGCCACCAATAAACAAAAATCTCTCAAACCTGATGTGGGTTGAGAAATATCGCCCGTTAACACTAGATGAAGTTATAAACCAAAAAGAAATTGTCAGCTCTCTGCATCAACTTATCAATATTCCAGATGAGCTTCCGCATTTGTTATTTGCAGGTCCTCCGGGAGTGGGAAAGACTACGACCGCCTTGTGTATCGCACGACAGTTGCTAGGAGAAGAATGGCAGAGGGACACTCTCGAATTAAATGCATCTGACGAAAGGGGGATCAAGATGGTTCGGGAGAGGGTTAAGGAATTCGCAGCGGTTATGAAGCTAATTACTGGTAACAGGGACGAAAAAGCGTTTAGAATAATTATACTTGATGAAGCAGATGAAATGACTTCTGAAGCGCAGACGGCCCTAAGGAGGATCATTGAAGACAGCTCGAGAACAACTCGCTTCATTATTATTTGTAATTATCTGTCTCAGATAATTGAGCCTCTGCAGAGTAGGTGTGTAGTTTTTCGATTTACAAGATTGGCAAAAGAAGACCTAGTACGACACCTAAAAACTATCTGTGAAAACGAAGGAGCTAAATTTGAAGAAAAAGCACTCTCACAGATCTATGATGCGACCTCGGGAGACTTGCGTCACTCTATTAACATACTACAGGCCTCCGCGGGAATGGGGACCGTATCACTCGCCAATGTAATTGCATCGAGAGGGCTTTCAGGCAAATCCAAAGTCGGAGAAGTTATTAAACTAGCTCTTACTGGCAAATTCACTGATGCGAGGGTCAAACTATTTGAATTAACAAATGTGTACGGGATGTCTGAAAATGATTTTCTCAAATATGCTAACCAGGAGGCGTATGATATGAAATTGGATCGTCCTGATGAATTTGCAGCTCTAATGGCAGAATACGATTACAGACTCGCAGTAGGTGCTCATCCGGAAATTCAGTTAGCTGCGCTGTTGGCGCAATTGGGCAAATTAGGATCAAAGGCTAGCAGATAGCTGATATATCGATATTTTGAAGCAATAATTAATAGTCTTCCTCAAATTCTTCTTCGCCTTCTTCTTCCTCCACCTCTTCAAAGTCTTCTTCCAACTCCTCTCTCTCTTCGGCACTTTTGTATGGAAGATCGGCCTCGCCAGGAGAGCCACATACTGGACACTTGAATTCGATAGTCTGGCCTTCAAGGTCCAGAGGAAATTCTTTAGAAAATATTTCGTCACATTTGGAACATACTAATGTAGTTTGAATATTGTCTTGGCTAAATTTGTGTGACTGTACTCTAAAGATTGTACTCGCCATTCTTTTTACCTATAATTACTTTATTA
>WNFX01004791.1_pt1 | contig 13678 bp, 8 predicted proteins | sample 5400111 | NCBI WGS metagenome assembly WNFX01 (sample SAMN13153363, study PRJNA577476) | soil metagenome | isolation source: 40 cm soil or saprolite under grassland replicate 1 | place: USA:California | collected 2016-06-15
AAGCGTTGGCGTGCCAGAAAAGCTTGCCGCGCTTGAGGGTCAAATGAAGAGAGCCGCATGAGTTCCCGTAGCCATCCTGGCCCATGGCTCTGTCTGAGTTTGCGTTCGCGGACAAATCCCATATAAATAGCATAGGCTGCATCATAGGCTACGCGTTCTTCCTCTGTCAAGTTCACTCGAATACGCTGCGTCCGGTACTGAGCCAGCTGCTTTCCCACAAGACTCTCGATGCGTTGGGTATAGACAATAGGGCCAAGCAACTCATCCACACGCCATCTTCCATTGGTTTGCTCATGCTCTTCAGGATAGGTTGCAGTGAGTCCAAGCCGGAAAGGGGCCGGAGCCATCAGCGCAGTTTCTCCCCAAGACCTTGCGGGTAGATGCTGGATTTCATCAAACAAGATGAATTGAAATGTATTTCCATATTCTGCGATCAGATCTCCCGCAGAGCTATAGGTGGTGACAGTGATAGGAAGGACGTGCTTTTCACCGCTATAATAGACGCCGATTTCGGTTTGAAAGGCGTTGACGAGCCGAGAGTACCATTGATGAACCAGCGAAATTGTTGGGACAATGACAACGGTCGAAGCGTTCACGTGACTAATGGCCTGAATGGCCACGAAGGTCTTGCCAGCTCCAGTCGGCAAAATGATGCTCCCTCGCTTTCCAGCTTGCTTCCAGGCATCAAAGGCAGCAAGTTGATAATCGTGCGGCTCTCTCGTCTCATAAAGTGTGAGTGCCAGGTGCTTCCAGCGAGGGATATCATTGCGAATACTCCGTTCCCGCAACCAGGGACGAATCGAGCTATAATGATACGCTTCGCATCTCCACCGCTCTTTGATGAATTGAAATGGTGGAGGAACCTGCTCGTCGGCCTCAATATGCTGGAGAACCAATGTGCCTCCTTGGAAAAATATGGATGAATTCATGACATAATCATAACAGAGAGCAGGTGTTCTAGTCTACTCTTCCTCAGATTATGGCATCTTCTTCTCATACTTGCAATGCTTAAGCACTATCTCGCTTGCATTTATCGAAAGACGGGACAAACACAACTTGCCCTTCAGATGGCAGAAGTGGCACAGACAAATACACTTCTACAAACACTTACCACGTAAAGACGCCAAATAGGAAAGCGTCACCGAATGTTAAAGTGTACTTGCCTGTCTTTTCTCTTTCACGAGCAAAATTCCCTCCCAAGGCGGTAGCTTCCCCTTCGCTCTCAGTTCCAGTACAGCAAAATCGGTACTTAACTTTCGGTAAAATTCAAATTCCTGCTGTGCCAAAGATTTTTCCAACCCAAGTTGTCGTAGCAGGCGTTGTTGCTGTTTTTGAGAGGTATTAGTCTGCTGCATCTGAAAGTAGGAGCGACGTGCTTGCAACTGACCTTGATAACAGGTAAACCAGCGAAGTTGCTTCTCGAACTCAGAATAAGGAGGAGACGTACGCTTTCCCAATGAATCTAAATAACCTGGAATGGCTGGTGCTGCTATTTTTACAACGTCGCTCAAAACGTCAGAAAAAAATAACGTTTTTCCAAAAGTAGCAAGGAAAACCTTTTTAAAGTAAGATCCATCAACGGCCAATGGATGGGCTATAATATCATGCACAAGGAACGGGCTGACATCGGGAACCTGCATTTCGTTTAACTTTCGCTCCAACTCCAGAGCATCGTCAATAGGCTCACGTCGATCACGGGCTCGCGCACGATCATAGTTCAACGCTTTCGCCCTGTCAAATAATAATTGGTCAAGAACCATCTCCTCAAGGTTTTTATACTCAGGCACTGCTTCGTCAATCCAGGCAAACTCATCCTCGTTAACCCAGAATCCAATATCATGCCTGGACCACGCTGCTTTATCTAAGTGAGGTGTGATGAGGACCAGTTCATCTTTGCCTGGTAGGTGATAATGCCATAGACCATTTTCACGAGTGGTCAGCCAGTCGCAAAAGACTTGTGCGTCCAAAGGCTGCACACCTAGAATCGGCTCACGTCCCTGACCTGGTTGGAACGAAGCAGTACGCCAATGCCAAGGGTGATAGTAACGTCCTTGTACACTTTGATCGTTCAGGAAAAGCTGATACTCAGCACAACTTACCAGTGAGGCATCTACATAGACATCATCGTGCAGATATACCATTCTCTCAAGTCGTCGCTTCAATAGAGCCTCTGCTACAATACTGCGCTTCTTGCTATCTGCATCCTCGACACCTGTTTGTAACAACTCTTCGATCTTCTGCGCTACGGTTGGATCTGCTTTTAACTTCTGGTTGTTACATTCGAGGGCTAAATCCAGCATTTGAACTGAAGCATCAGCCTGAGCTAAGCATGCCTGAATTATTTTTGTAGCGTCAGCCTGAGCACAATAGAAGCAGATTGTCTCGTGCCACCAGTCATCGTCAATGTGTTTGAGCAGAAGAGTTTCTCTTCGCTTTTCTTTCAGGTAAGTTGCAGCTAAGTATTCTTGCAGTGTCTTGTGAGCAAAACTCCAGGTGCCTGTGTTTACTTTCAGAAGAAGGCCGCTGTTTCGCTCAATATCCTTGAGAAACTCATCAGATGTAAGCTCGGGTGATACTTGTGTCAGATGTGGAGTAATCACCTCGATGATACGGTCATGCTCAATCTCAAGTAAGCGTTGCTGCACCATATGAAAAGCTAGCGGTTGAAGTACTTCAAGTTTCTGGTTCACATTTAACTTCGGCGTAAGTCCAATCGCCTCCCTACGCCTGTAGAGCAACACCTGAAAAATCTCACGATAGAGATCTAATCGGTTCTCCGGTAAGGATGCTCCAGTGCTATAGAGCGTGGCGATCATCGTAAGAAGGAGTGGATTGGCGGCAAGCTCCAGAAGTGATGGTTTCTGATATAAGCGAGAGAGTAGATTACCAGCTCCTTCGTCAGCACGTAATTGTACCCCTGGATCTTTCTTGCTAGAACGCATACGTTCATCAATAAAGTACCAATTCCTGGCAAAGCTTTTGATTTGTGGCAATGTGAAAGGCTGTATATTGAGCACGCTGACATCATTCATGGGTGTGTCAATGTAACCATGAGGCCGTGATGTAAGAATGAAACGATTCTTAGCATAAGCAAGGATCTGCTTATGTATCCACTCTACTACTAGTTTTCGCTCTTCTATATCCGCAGCTTCGTCCAGGCCATCCAGCATTACCAGGCATTTACCTCGCTTGAATTGCTGCTCAAACCATTGAACCGGAATGGTCAGGCGCCCTTTACTTTGTACATACGATTGTAACAGTTCCGGTAATGTAGATTCTGGTTTGTCCTTTATAGTTGAGACATGGTCTCGGAGGTATAGCAAAACGGGAAAGGACTGGTGTAAACGATGCTTGCGCCGTAATTGAGAACGCAAATGTGGTTGGCTCAGTGAGAATGCGATGTATTTTATCAGGGTTGTTTTGCCGCTACCAGCGGCACCGAGGAGCACAAATGCGTCAGAACTAAGCATCTTATCACTCAAGTAGTACCAGATATCATGTGAGTTCGCGCTGGCTAGTTGTGCACGTTTGAGCAGATGCGAAGACGCCTGGTGGGGAGGTATAGGGCAAATCTCAGGCTCTACAAAGATACGATCCAATTCCCGATTATACGCTGGACGTTGCGTTAGGCCATTGAATTCTAAAACACGGTGGGCATGAGAAAGATAATAGAGGTACCGCCTGCGGTAACCAGCAAACGTGTTCTTGAGGAAAGATGGTACCCATGCTGCTGTTTTATCGACTAAAGGTTCTTCAAGCCTCTGCCAGACTTTATTGATAAAGCTTAGAGCGTAAGCGAGCAAACCAGCTACAAGGGCAATTACCAGTTGTAACACCGGCCGTTGAGTAATCTTTTGCGCGACCTCGTAGCCACCAGCAAGACCACCTGCCGAGAGCAAAAATGGCCCGAGGAATTTTATCAGTCGAATATATCCCGGATCATTTTGCGGTGTCTGGCTGCTCATAACTCTTCCTTGGGCGATCTCGCTCGGACAAATAAATCCTCATATATCTGTTATTCCGAATGCATGCTTTGCAGGAGGAAGTGCCACAGCCGGAGTTCGTAAGTAAAGCCACTACAAACTTATTTTTCTACGTATGTTTGCAATTCACTTTCCCGCTCTCGCCAGTCTGGCAAGTACGCATCCATGAAGTGCTTGAAAAGCCGACTGTGGTTGGGTGCCAGCAAGTGTGCCAGTTCGTGGACGATGACCATCTCACCCAGGTCACGTGGTAGAGTGAGCAGCACAGGATCAAGCGTGAGCCAGCCAGCAGGGGTGATCGTGCCCCATTTTTTAGGCATCATTTGAAAGCGCACCGGGGGCTCTTTCACGCTCATTCGAGTGGCCCATTCCTTGACCGCCCAGCGTAGTTCCTCGTCATCGCGCCAGTACCGCTGCGGACGCCGCGTATTAGAGTGAGTAGACATGGTCATCTTTTGTTTATTCGTTTCAATTTCAGTATTTTCGAGGTCAGACTTATTGACTCTCTTACTGATTGTATCATACTAGAGAAGGAGAGGAACACACCGTACAACTTGCTGCGCAGGCCGCTCTGCTGATGATCATCCCACTCATAATCCGGGTATTGCTTGATAATCTCGTTGATGGCAATCGCCTGCTCTGGCGTCACAGTTAGGGCTTCTCGCTTGAGTTCTGTATAGATTGCAAGAATATTGGTATCTACATTTTCACCAAACTGTTTGCTTGCCTCTTCGGCGTCCAGGATGCGCTCGGCCTGTTCGATCATTTCACGCAAGGCATCCTGTGTTGTCTCCTGTCGATCCTGGAACTGCTGCGTGATGGCAACGGCGCGCTCGCCAATTGAGCGCAGGTAGGGCTCATACTCTTCCCTGCTCTCAACAACGCGCTTAATGCTTTTGCGCAAGTCGAAGAGGTTAAGCGCAGTAGGAGCATACTGCCGTTTGATGACGGCCAGTCGCTCCCTATCCAATTCGTAGATCGTCCCAGGCTCGACAATGTCAGTGCTGTCGGTATGAGTGTACAGTAGTTGACGCGTTTTCTCGGTGAGTTCGTTACGTAGGACATTATCTTCACCCTGGATGCGCTCGCGTAGCGCACGGTAAAGACGAACGATAGCCTTGTAGTCATCCAGGTAAGGATCGAGATAGGCATCGGGGGCAATGATGTCGAACAGGCTCTGAAGGTCGCGGTAGAAGCTGAGGAACGCATCCTGGCGCTGCGGATCGTCGATGAAATACTGAGTTATCTCCTCAAGATCTCTGATGGTGCCACTCTTGAGCCGCCGGGCATGGATGAGATACTCCTGCCCACGCTCGTCCTCCTCTATGAGCCTCTTAAAACGATCTTTCAATGTATCAATATTGTCGATGACCGTGCTGACAAAGTCTGCTTCAAAAGCCAGCGCACGCTCAAGCTTATCGAAGATGCCTACAAAGTCGATGATAAAGCCGCAAGGCTTGGCCTGCACATTCTCGTCTTCGTAGGGACGATTGACACGCGCTATGGCTTGCAAGAGAGCATGATCACGCATCGGTTTGTCCAGGTACATACAGTACAAGATAGGTGCGTCATAGCCGGTCAGCAACTTCTCAGTAACGATGAGTATTTTGGGATTTTGATCTGATTTGATAAAGTTGCGGCGAATCTCGCGCTCTTTTGTCTCACTATGCGCATATGTCTTGAGATCACCCTCATCTTTATTACTGCTGGAGTAGACAACCTCGATTTGCTCTTCAGGCACGTGGTTGCGGAGCGCATTGTAGTATTTGACACATGCTGGACGGTCTACGGCTACGAGGAAAGCTTTGAAGCCCATCGGCTCTACGTTTTTCTTGAAGTGGTCAGCGACGAATTTCGCCACTTTCTGTACGCGCGCGTCACCTTTTAAAGCTTCTTTGAGGATAACTGCGCGGTCAAGGATGGCATTGAGCTGACCAATGTCCTGTACGCCTTCCTTCTCGTTCTGTTGGAAGAATTCTTTTTCCAGCTTCTCTTTGTCGATGAGTAGATCCGAGGTTGCCAGGGCATAATGTAGGCTGACGGTGGTACGGTCCTCAATGGAGTCCTGGATAGAGTACTTGTCGAGGAAACCACGGTCGTCATCCACACCGAAGACCTTGAAGGTGCCTTTCCCCTTTGAGATTTTGTCGATGGGTGTACCGGTAAAGCCGATATAGTAGGCATCAGGTAGAATGCTCATCAGTTCTGTGCCCATCGCGCCTCCAGTAGAACGGTGCGCCTCGTCAATGAGGACGACGACCTTGCGTTTGTGCCGCCGCACCTGTTCTTTGTCGATGGTCAAGTCATCGAATTTGTGGATCATGCAGACGACCAGGCCGCGCTGATCTCGCATGAGGACCTGCCCCAGTTTATTCTGGTCCCCGACCTTTTCATAACTGATGATGCCATAAGCTTCCAGGTTCCTGTGCAGTTGCTGCTCCAGTTCAACCCTATCGACGAGCATGAGTATCAGTGGCTTCTCCTCATCATTGGCACGCAGGAGTTGGGAGGCAATGGTAATCATGGTTAGTGTTTTGCCGCTACCCTGAGTGTGCCAGATGAGCGCACGCCGTTTCTCGTCATCCTGGACGCGCTTCATGACTAGCTCAATAGCATGAGTCTGGTGCAGGCGCAGGATGACCTTGGTGAGGGCCTCGTCTTTAGTGAGGAAGATAATATAGGTCTGTATTGTCTGTAATAGACGCTCACAGTCAAAAAAGGCAGTGACGCGCTGCTCAAAGTTACCATTTTTGATCACGTCCCGCCAGTTGAAGAGGTTTTTGTAGTCGGTGCTCCAGGTGACGCCGTACCAGAAGCTAAAGAGTTGGGTGACAACGAAGATTTGCGCTAAGGCGAAGAGTTCGGGAGTTTCGTCGTGGTACCGCCGGATCTGTTTAATTGCTTCGTACAATCCGTCATGGGCAAAGGCGCTTTTCGTCTCAACGATAGCGATAGGGATACCATTAATGAGAAAGACAATATCGGCACGATTAAGACGCACGCCATCGTCGCTGCGTTGCCACCACTCATCAGTCACGTGATAAATGTTATTGTTCGAGTTCTCAAAGTCGATCAGTTTGACATTGCGCTCACGCTTCTCTTCCTCAACGTAGACAGACATCTTGCCCTGGAGCCAGCCCAACGCATCACAGTTTCCCTCGATGCTAGCCTTAATGCGACTGAGTTGCTGCATCACATCGACTGTGCGCTGCTGGTTGAGAATACCATCATTAAATTCGAGCAACTTCTCTTCCAATGTGTCATAGAAGAAACGTCCATCAAGACCTCGTCGCAGCTTCTGAGCTTCCTCCGGTTTGATATATTGCCAACCACACTGCCCAGCATACTCAATCAGCGGTATTTGTACCTGCTCCCGTTCGTCGCCCATCGATCAAAATCCCTTTCTCTAACTGTTCTACAAGTGGCAGGGTTGATATACGTCCAGTCATGAGTTCGTCGAGTAACGCGAGGAATAATTCTTCGTGCAGAGTGCTCTCTTTTTCGAGAGCTCTGATTTTGGCATTACATGCATTTATAGTCTTAGTAATAGTAGCTTGCTCGGATAAGGACGGAAGTGGAATTTGTAAATTAGCAACGACACGTGAGTTAATACTATGCAAGCCACTACTTGTCTTGGCTTTGCCGAGGAGTTGAGCACGTCCATTATCACTGTTAAGATAATACATTAGCCAATCAGAAAGAATAAAATCTGAATTAGGCCGTACGCGAATGAGATGGTTTTGATGGAGGGCAAAAGGAAGTTCATCATTCCATACTGCTGCCGAACCGAGTAGAGCGGGGTTCCCATTACCTTCTATTAGAAGTACATCTCCTTTTTGTAAGCGATAACGTTTCGAATCGCCTACTAAGGTTCCTATGAATTTTACTTCTTCAAGGCGCAACGCACCTCGCGTAACATTCATTACTGCTAGATAAGGAACAAGTTGTTCGCTCTGGCTTCTGGCTTTGTTTACAGTTAGCCCATATGCTATCTCCGAAATGTTCTGAATACAACATATTTCCCAACTCATTGGTATCTCTCCAATTTCACTCTGCTTCCTGGGTTCATTCCGTGTCCCATGCGTGAAGAGATACTGTATCAGTGCAGCTTTGCGCTCACGTTCAAGTTCTAGCTCTTTACAGCGAGCTTGAATAGCTTGCTGAACTGTTTGCAAAATGTCGACGATAGCATGTTGTTCGGGAAGAGGGGGAAGAGGTATCGGGATCTTGTAAAATGATGTGATATCTACCCTCTGACGACTAGGAGTTGATCCGCTGACAAGTTTTTTTGCTACAGGCACAACAAACTTGGATTGACATAGATAATAAACGAACTTGGGGAAAGCTTTCTCGTTAGGAAGTAAAGGTATAAATTCAGTTGAAGCTATTTTGCGATTTTCATTATCTGAATCTACCAACCAGACTTTTAGAACTCGCGGATTAAGTTTGCCGAAGAGAATAGTTTGATTCTGTACAACAAGCTTAGCACTCAGTATACGCTTACCTTCTATTCTCAATGGGCCATTTTGCTCTTGAAATGCTGGAATACTATAGTACTCAAAAACTTCTTCTGGGAAGTTTTGAGGGTCAATTCCTTCCTTTTTGTTTTGGCAAATCTCTTCTATTTTCACGCGGCACCAACGTGTTGGAATATCGTTAAGTACAGAAAGAGATGCAATAATCTCTATTTCGCTTAAATCACCTTCCATATTATCATGTACAAATGACTCAGTTGTTGTCATACGTAATCCCTTTCAACAAGCCCACCTTTGAAAGAATATTGTCTAAATCTTTATTTGCTTTCTCTCTCTCTGTTCGTGCTACAATCAGATCGGACATAATCTCCTTGATAGAGCGATGAGTTACTGCGTCATTCACCTCAATAAACTGCGATGGACTCAAGTTGTAGTCTGTCTCACCTGCTTTCTTCAGGGTAATCACACGGCTTAGCTTCTCACGTGCCTCCCAACTGTGATATACCTCGGCAGCAGCAACGATACCCTTACCGGTCAGTTCATTTTTGGGCTTGCGCTTTACAAAATACTGTGAGGTATTGATTAGTAGAATCTCATTCTTGCGCTCGGATGGCTTGGCTTTGTTAAGTAAAAGGACAACACCTGGTGCAGAGGTATTGTAAAAGAGATTTTCCGGGAGCAGGACAACACACTCGATAAGATCCTTTTCAACAAAATTTTTGCGAATATCACGCTCGCGATTGCTGTTCTGACTACCAGAACCACGCGAGACTGCCCCTGTATCAAGGACGATAGCAGCACGCCCTCCATCGTTGAGCGAGGCATGAATGAGCTGCACCCAGCCCCAGTCAGCCGAACTGGTTGGCGGCGTCCCATTTCTGAAGCGTTTCCAGGTATCCTTATCATAGAAGGTATCATCGAAGCCATCCTGGTTCCACATGGGATTGGCTACCACATAGTCGAAGGTATGCAGGCCGGTGCCTTTTGATGCGAAGACCGGGGTACGCATGGTATCACCAACAGCGATGGTTGCGCCAATATAATCATGCAGGAACATGTTCATCTTTGCCATTGCGTAGGTAGTGGGATTCCATTCCTGCCCATATAACTGTGGTGCACGAGTGCGATCTTCAGGATGGCGCTGCTCAAACAGGTGACGAGCCTTGATCAGCAGTCCTCCTGAGCCGCAGGCAGGATCATAGATGCGTGTGCGCGAACGAGGGTTGAGCAGTTCGGCAATTAATTCAGCAACTTCTTTAGGCGTATAGAACTCACCCGCGCTCTGTCCCTGTCCTTCAGCGAACTTACGTAACAGATACTCATAGGCCCGACCCAGGATATCCGGCTCAGCATTATGCAAACCCAGGCGATGGCGGCTAATAATCTCGATGAGTTTGTAAAGTGGATCGTCATCAAGAGTGCGCTGCCCACTCTGTCGCTCATTATAATCCCGTACATCGATTACCCCTTTTAACGAAGGATTCAGGCGGGCAACTGTAGTCATAGCATTGGTAACGAATTCGCCCAGGCCATCTTTGGAATGATTGCGCAACCTGCTCCAGTGATACTCGCTCGGGATGAAGAAGCGCACAATAGGCTGCCTACCCTCGCTCAGTGCCTGGAGGTGGTCCTCTGCAATAATCTCGCGAGCCGTTTCTTCATCGCCATAGTCCTCGTAGTACTGGCGGCATTCATCGTCAAAGACATCCGAGAGACGCTTGTAGAAGATCAGTGGCAAAATAAAGTCTTTATACTTGGGCGCATCAGTAGCACCACGAATGGCGCAAGCAGCATCCCAGAGCCAGGTTTCTAAGGTAGAAATACTGAGATGTTCATCTGAGTGTAGCGCAATAGGTAGTATTTGTTGATTTGGGGAACCAGTTGCCGCTTGATATGACGCGCCATTTTTCTTTCTTGCCACGTGAACGCTCCTACATCGTCAATCTTTACCACTCAATATATGTTTTTAACAGAATAGAGTTAAATAAAAAGGGAGCAGCAAAAACTTAAGTATGCATCAATACCGTCCCATCATTGTATTGAGCCGTATTCCAGTCCAGTACGTCGGCAAGTGCTTTACGAAACTGCTCCAGTCCTTGCTTACGTGATTCCTCATCGGGCATTACAGTATTGCGCCAGACCAGTGAAATCTCTACCTGTTCGGGGAATGTTTCGCTCTTCACAATGAAGCGTGCGACTGTCCCAGGGAAGAGATGTTGCTCTGACTGCCTGATTTCCTCTAGTCTGTTCATTAATTGATCCTGGTGACCAGCCCTGATTTGCACGACAATAGAGGTCGAAAGCAGCATATTATTCTCAGGAGAGATGCGCCATCGCAGAACGCTTTTCCGTGGACGACCTGCAATATTAGGTTTAAAATTCTGTACCTCTTCTATAGGGATGAGAATAACATGTGCAGCCCTTACAGATGAGAGGCGTCCATCTTCGACATATTCATATACTCTACTAGGCGAAAGACCAAGCATCTCCGCTGCTTCCTTGATGGATACATAGCCTGGAACATTTGCCTGATCATCATTTACGTGCATGCTTACAGTCTATTCATTATTGGTATTTATCGACTAAGCTGTAGTTTTAGGTACTTTTCAACTCACCTAAAATGTGATATATTCATCCTATCGGCAAGATGCTGACTGATATGGAGAGTAGAAATCAGGAGGTAGTATAAGAGAAGAAGAATAACTGCTTTGACAGAACAAAGAGAAATAAAAAACGATCGAGAACGTCACCCATATGGGCACGTAATATGCGAATCAATAGAGCGCATCTACTGGGCCCAATCAAACGATAAGCCTGAGATATCATGATTGATAGAGCAGTGGTAAGAGGATCAAGATGGTGTGGTCAAACAAACAGGTAGATTATTGGCACCTTGTTTATGAAGCATATATTGCCGATTCGCGCTCTGTAGCGATCAATACAGATATTGACCAACAGCGGCAAGTTGTCCAACAAGAAATGCTCCAACTTTTAAATGGTTTCCTCCACAGAGAAATTGCGCTTCAGGATTTCAACACGGACTTCAAGAAGAAGGCGAACGGGGTCTGGAACGTTTTTCATATACGGGGATTTTCTGGAGGTCTGTTTCTCGATAAACTGTTGAGGTATATTCCTGACGAAGACCATCTGACACAACTCTTGCATGTAACATTACGTTTGCCCAAGGATACGAAAGAGGGATATTTGTGGATGCAAGCGCTCATGCAATTTTTTGAGAACACGATTGCTTCTCAACAGATAGCTCGAATGCAATTACAACCTTCACGGATACCTTTTTTCATCAGCATCTGGTGGCACTTACAAGCGGTAGAACAATGGCCTATCCCCTATCAGCCAGTGCAAAGAGCAATCATGAGAGAAAAAGAAGGTCTGGAAGATCCCATCGAAAAATATTTTGAATTCCGAACACACTTTGTATCGCTGGCAAATGCGCTTGGGCTCTCCTCATGGCAGCTAGATTACCTGTTAACCTGGCATGAGCAACAGCAGGTCGAGCCGAAGCGGGCTTCCCTTACTCTACGGGAGCATGAGGTACCAGCCACGATGCAAAGACGAGTGAATGAGAGCCCTGCCAGGACGACTGCGATACAGGAAATACCAGATATTGTAGAGAGAGAGGACATCATATCTCCCCATGAGATACGAGGAAACTCTTGTCGCAGTCGTATCCTGTGGCTGTTGGCGAAGCTAGGGCACAAAGTAGGCTGCCAGGTCTGGATTCGCGCAATCGATCATCGCCAAGTATGGCAGAACGAGCATTTAGGCGCGTTGAGTCTTCCATCCCTTCCAACCTTGGCAGATCCGGCCTTCCAGCAAGAAATTGAGCAAATTGATATTCTATGGCTACTCAACAATGAAATTGTTGCAGCGTATGAAATAGAACAGGCACACACGCATGTTTCTATTGGTCTGCTTCGTCTCTTTGACCTGGGCACATTTTTTCTGAATGGGAAAATGCATCTTTGTATGATTATTCCACAGTATCGTTTTGAGAAAGTACGCTCCGAACTACTGCGTCCTGTTTTTCAGGAGCAGAATCTGCGACAGCATTGTGTGCTCATCAGTCAAGAGTTATTGCTCCGACATGCCGAGCATATTTTACGGTGGGCCAGAAACTTATTTGTGATCGATGATCTCGTTTCTCTCTCCACAGATGGATACGACCAAGAACTTTCCCCCAAATGGAGCCCAACAGACAAAGCATCACTGAAGGGTGGAGCCTGATAACTCCAATAGAAAGCCAGATAAAAGTCAGCTATATTAAACAGAGTGAGGAGGCGGTAGTGAAAGAGAGTAGCAAGATAACCAAACAAACCGTCATTTGTCTGCCTTATTTTAATGAAGAAGTACCAGTACTGCACTTAGAAAACGGAAAAGCCTATGTTCCGATTATTGCGCTCTGCAACATGTTTGGGCTGCACGCCAACACTCATATCCGCAAGTGGCGTAAGTTGTTTCTATGGGCTCACGCACAGAAATTACCATTTCACACTATCACTGGGCAAAAGCGAATTGTATGGTGCCTCCATAGAGGCGCTATACCGCTCTGGTGCGGTTGCTTTGACTGGTCATTGGTTTCCCCAGAGCGCCAGGAGCAGCTTCATCAGGCTACAGAAGCATGGAGCGAAGTTCTCAACCAGGCACACCTGGACATGTTCAGCCGCTACAAGCAAATGCGTTGCATACTCTTTGAGTTTCTCACCGCTTATAAGCTCAAGGGCAAAACTTGATACACGAAGCGACAGATCATGCACGCTGGATGGTACAAGGGCAAGCCACAGATCCCATCATAGATGCAGTGAACATTGATAAGAGCGGCCAGGTCATTGAAGAGCTCTCACTGCCTTTGTTCCCATTTTTCGGCAAAGAAGATTGCCAAAAGTTCTTTGATTATGTGGCACAGTTATCGAGCTGGTATCAAAAGTTTGTAGCGTTTTTGAGAGCACATAATGTTCTTCTCTGAAGGGAGATGCATAACTAAAGCATACTTATAATTCTAGCCGGGCCTAAAGAAACGTCGAAGTGGGAGGAAACATGCTATGAGTAAAGATCACCTGCAACGCTATGTTGACCTTCGTAGAAACGATATCGATCCAGAAATATTTGGGGCAGTTCTGGCGGTAGAACATATCTTTGCATTAATTATCAATGGTGGAAGCGAATGTGGAAGACCTGAATGGGACTCCGCGCTCCAGCCAG
>WNFX01004490.1_pt1 | contig 13673 bp, 11 predicted proteins | sample 5400111 | NCBI WGS metagenome assembly WNFX01 (sample SAMN13153363, study PRJNA577476) | soil metagenome | isolation source: 40 cm soil or saprolite under grassland replicate 1 | place: USA:California | collected 2016-06-15
GTTCAAAGATGAAATGCGTCGCGAACTTATTGGTCGCGGTGCATACGCTTGCCGCCGCAGAGGCCATGGTACTGAGTACGAAGGCAGGTCTTGACCCTGAGATGGTGATGAAGGTGATCAATCCAAGTATCGCAGGGTCCACGATGTTAGCAGCACGTGGACCGATGATGGCTGCCAGGCGCTATGAGCCACCACTGGGTTCCATACACCAGGTGCAAGAATTTATTCCACTCATCAAATCGCTTGCCAGGGAATCCGGTTGCCCGACCCCCTTACTCGACTTAGCATCAGGATATTATGACCGTGCCGCGGAGGAGGGACGAGGAGAACAGGATATTGCCGCCATGTTCTCGGTGTTGGGGAAAGAGGCAGGCATCGAATGAAGTACCAACTTGGCAGCGGCCTGGTCTCTGGGAAGGAACGTATCATTCTCCATGTCCAGGGGAAGTATATTGATATATTAACCGTCTTGAACGATGTTCGTTTCACAGAAGCACTTTGCCTGCATCACGCGAAGCCTGCCTCGCTACTGCAAATGATGCAGCATTGGCCTTACTGGCAAACAACACTTTCCAGACTCGTTGAGTACTGGTTTGACTCTTCCGAACAGGATAGGCAGCAAAGCCAACTCAAGGCAGATGACCTTCACTGGCTCCCACCTCTGATGTATCCCAATAAGCTCATCTGCCTTGGGGCAAATTATAACGACCATAATGCAGAAATGGACAATACAAAACCACCGAAGTTTCCTTACTGCTTTTTAAAGCCTCCAACCACAACGTTGGTCGGTTCTGGTGAACCCGTTCTCCTTCCTGAGTATGCGAAAATGATCGACTGGGAAGTGGAATTGGCGGTGGTTATCGGACAGAAGGTCCACCACGTGCGCGGTGAGGCAGCGATGGCGAGTATCGCGGGCTATAGCATTTTAAATGATATTTCTGCACGTGACTGGGTTCCCAAAGAAGAACGCTCTTATTTTGGACTCGATTGGGTAATGCTGAAAGGCTTCGATGGAGCTGCTCCCATGGGTCCCTTCATTACACCTGCTGAGTTTGTGCAAGCCCCACAGGCGCTCACGCTGACGTTAGCAGTGAATGGGCAGATAAAGCAGCACTCGAGTACAGCGAGTATGGTATTTTCGATCCAAGAAATCATAGAACACCTTACTACCATTATGACACTCGAACCTGGGGATGTCATCGCAACGGGGACTCCATCGGGTGTCGGGTACGGAAGAAAGCCACCAGAGTTTTTGCGACCAGGCGATCGCATGGTTGCAGAAATTGAGGGGTTGGGGAGGTTGGAAACCGTGATGAAGTGAATGCAATCCAGGAATAAGTATCGGCAGTATCGTTACTGTTCGGATATTCTGAACGATAGTATTGACTTAGGCGTAGCGTTTATAACCCATCGCTCCAACGTCGTTCACAACATCTCGACTCAGGAGCAATGAAAGGAGGCAACACCATGTTTACCATGACTCGATCTGTTCCCGTCAACGACAGGAGTGACCCCGGCATCCCGGTCCTCAACCGCGACCAGGTATGGAAAGGATTGGAGCTGAAGGCGGAGAATGCCCTGCCTTTCGTCCCCAAAATGACGAAATGCGACACAGTCGAGCGCGGCGACAATTACCTTGTACGAGACATTGTCTTTCGTGGCGAACCCGCCCGTGAGCGCGTGACTTTCTATCCGAAACGAATGGTACAGTTCGACCGTCTCTCAGGAAACACCCTTGGCACAATCAAAAACGAGATCGAAGAAGATGCCAGCGGAGAACTCTCCTTGCGCTTCACCTTCTCGCTTGAAAAAGAAGGGATTCCGCCCGATTCACCTGAAGAGCAGGCATACGCCAGGCAGATGGAGGGTGATTACCTGGGCGCAGTCCAGGCTACTCTCTCAGCGATCCGCAAATGGGTAAAGGAAGGGACGCTGGAGTCGCAATCAGCAGTCTAGACTGGCAGCATGCTCTTCGCCGATGCCGGCGACATGGTTGGCTAGCTATTTTTGTATGATCGAACCGGTACTTGGTACAGACGTACCAGAGAAGGAGGATTTTATGTCTGACTGGGTAAAACACTACTATGCAGTAGTCGATTCCATGGATGTGGAGAAGTTTGCAACTCTCCACACGGAGGATGTGCGCCTTCGTTTCGGCAATGCCGAGACAGTTGTTGGCCGTGATGCCGTAGTACGCGGCATTGCCGATTTCTGGGGAGCGATTAAGGGATTGCGCCACAATTTTGTGCAAACGTGGGATGAAGGTGATGTCGAGATTGTGGAGGTGCTCGTCGACTATACCCGCCATGATGGCAAGGTGGTGACTGTTCCTTGCACGTCGATCTTGCGCAAGAGGGGCGATCTGCTTCAAGACCTCCGTATCTATATCGATATCTCCCCGGTCTTCGCCTGACGCGCACGATTCGCACAACATCAATCGACCCACGTGCTCGATAAATCGGCACTCTACCGGTCGCTCTACCGATTAAACGGACTTGGGGAGCCGACTCTTAACCCTATTGCCTATTTTTGCAGGAACCGATGAAGTACTCCTGTCAAGTGGGTAAGGAAAAATAGGATGGCCTGTTTTTTGCTTTTCATCAAGCGCACAAATTCCCTGACCACAGAAGCCGAGCCGTGTCAAGGCTTGCGCAGCGGAGCAACCCGTAGGGCTTGGCCTTGACGCGGCGAAGTGTTCTGGTATCCTCTCAGGTGCTTGATGAAAGAGCAAGCAGTGCCCCAATGAGATCAGCTTGGGCAGGTCTTAGGGTGCAGAAGCTGATGCCGGCAGGTGACACATTGCCTCATCCTAAAATCGGCTACACCTTTCTGCGTCCCAATGCCTTTATGCAAAACCTGGGGAATCGGGAAGCCACACGGATCAAGCAGCAGAGTTCGTTTGCCAATTCGGTTGGCGATTGATTCAGTGACACCGAACGATGAAAGTGACAAGATGGATAGCCAAACAAAAACCGCAATTGCATGATATGCTATACTAGTAGATACGAACATCTAATAAGTCTGAGCTAATTTGGAGAAGATTGTGAAACACCTAAACTATCAAATGAATAACTGCACCTGTCCTGGCGTTCGCAGAGGAAATTTGGGTAGCTCAGCCCTCTGCGAACGTGATGACGTGCCCTCTATGCTACAGTAACAGGCATGTTCTCCCGCACGTCTCCCCGTCTGAGCTACTACCTCCAGCAAATTTAATCGCTTTAGAACGCACTATAAAGGAGATATAAGCTCATGACCAATAATCCATCGGCCTGGCCGATTTACCTCTATAACACACTGACCAGAAGTAAAGAGCTGTTCACACCGCTCAATCCACCACGGGTGAGCATTTACAACTGTGGTCCCACTGTTTACCGGCATATCCATATCGGCAACTTCCGCACTTTTATGACGACAGACTGGCTACGCCGTATGCTCGAGTACAACGGCTATGATGTCCTCCTCGTACGGAACATTACCGACGTTGGGCATCTACAAAATGATATCGAGGAAAGCGGCGAAGATAGGCTGGAGCACGAGGCACGCTCGACTGGTCGCTCTGCCTACGAGATAGCTGACTACTTTACGCAGCAGTACCTCATGGATCAGGCTGAACTGAACATTCTACCTGCTCATATCAATCCCAGGGCGACCGACCACATCCCTGAGATGCAGGCAATGACTGAAGAGCTTGTTCAGCGTGGCCTGGCATACGCTGTAGATGGCAATGTCTATTATGATGTTAGTCGCTTCCCCGATTATGGGCAACTCTCGGGCAACACGGTTGAGAATCTGCGAGCAGGAGGACATGGTCGCCAGCAGATGGAGATAGCCGAAGACAAGGATGCGCCTGAGGATTTCGCTTTGTGGAAGCATGGAGATGCAAGCCGGCAAATGAACTGGCCCAGTCCCTGGGGCCTAGGCTTTCCTGGCTGGCATATCGAGTGCTCCGCCATGTCGACCAAGTACCTGGGCGAGCAGTTTGACATTCACACCGGTGGCATTGACCTGGTCTTCCCGCATCATGAGGATGAGATCGCCCAGAGCGAGGGCGTGAGTGGTAAACAGCCTGTACAGGTCTGGGTACACAACGAATTCCTGATCTTCAGTAACCTCAAGATGTCACGCTCAAAGGGTAATGTCGTACTGGTCAGTACTCTCAAAGAGCGCGGCATCGACCCGATGGCTTATCGTTACCTGCTGCTCACGGCGCATTACCGTTCGAAGCTCAACTTCACTGATGAGTCAATCACCGCGGCACAGAATGGCCTGAACAACCTGCGAGCCGATCTCGCTGCGCTTCCTGCTGTTGATGAAACAGACTTACAGAAAGGCTGGTCGGAGGAAGCTGAGCTGGTACGTGATGCGTTCCATACGGCCATCAATGACGACCTGGATTTGCCGGCTGCGCTGAGTATCACTCGCGAGGTAGCTCGCAACAATAAGATTGCACCAGCGGAAAGACGCCGCCTGATACTCGACTTTGACCGGGTGCTTGGTTTGCGCCTCGACACCGTTGAGGCAAAAACGCCAGTTGTTATCAGCGAGGAGGTAAGGGCGCTAGTGCGCGAGCGTGACGAAGCGCGTGCAGCGCGCGATTGGAAGCGTTCCGACAAGTTGCGTGATCAACTGATTGCGCTTGGCTTTGAGGTACGTGATACGCCAAAAGGGACAGAGTTAGTATAGTCCTACCAACAAGGCGACCGCGCCGGTCGCCCTGTTGGTCTCTAGAGTGTCTTCTCAGGGTTGCCAACAACTGCCAAATTTGTATAACTATTGTATGCCCATTAGTATCTTTTTCGGCTCTTCAAGGCCCGGTCAATTCTTGCTAAAAATGAATCGAGAATAGCGACAAAAGACGAGCAATGTCACAAGGACCATCCATCCGCTTTGTAGATTGAACCTGTGTTTTGTTTCAGGTGAAAGGATGTGTGACGCTTCAAAAAAGCGTTTCAGCGTTGGTCAATAGACTCACGGGGCGAACCGAGGGAGGAAGGAAGCCTGAGCCATGTTTGGCTTCTACTCCATTCATTATCCACATCCTGAAAAGGAGGAGCCATGGATGCAGAAGATGCGCCAATTTTTGGTGTGTGTACTCAGCAGTTTCCGAGGCGTAAGAACCAGAATAGAGTTCAAATAGTATAATAACGAGAGTTGCTCATCAAGATTTCTGACGAGATCTGAAAAAGTAGCTCTCTGTTCAAGCATGCCTTAAGAAAAGGTGAGGAACAGCTGAGAAAAAGGGCTATCAATGGGAGAAAAGAGCTATGAGAGACTCCAACCGCTACCATACGATTGTTGTGGGTGTAGGAGGCATGGGAAGTGCCACCTGCTATCATCTCGTTCGCAGAGGGAAGCGCGTCCTTGGGTTGGAACGCTTTGACATCCCTCACACGAAAGGCTCATCGCATGGCTTCACCCGGATTATCCGCTTGCCTTACTTCGAACACCCCTCCTACGTACCTCTCTTGAAGAGGGCCTATGAGCTGTGGGATGAGCTAGAGCAGCTGGTCAATGAAAAACTTCTCTACATTACAGGTTCCATCGATGCAGGACTAGCCGAAAGCTGGGTGTTTAAAGGGGCCCTGCAAGCGGCCATTGAGCATAACCTGCCGCACGAAGTGCTCAGCAGTGCGGAAATCACACAACGGTTTCCAGGGTATCAGTTCCCATCCGATCTGATGGGTGTGTACCAACCGCAGGGTGGTTTTTTGCTGCCCGAGCGGTGTATTGTGTCCTACGTGAACACCGCCGTGGCACTGGGGGCTGACATTCATGGGCGCGAGCAGGTCCACGGGTATGCACCCACGCCATCCGGTGGAGTGCGGGTGACGACCGACCGGGCTACCTATGAAGCCGACAGTTTGGTCATGACAGCAGGAGCCTGGAACGCACATCTTCTGCCTTTCCTGAAGCACTTGGCCGTGCCGGAACGGCAAGTGTTGGCCTGGTTTCAACCCCAAAAGCCTGAGTACTTTGTCGCGGAACGCTTCCCGGTTTTCAATGTGTTAGTACCAGAAGGCCGCTTTTATGGTTTTCCGGTGTTTGGTATCCCTGGGTTCAAGCTTGCCAAATATCATCACTTTGAGGAGACTGGCGATCCAGATACCCTTCTCACAGAGCCGACGCGGAAAGATGAAGAGATGTTGCATGCCTTTGCCAGCCGCTATTTTCCTCTGGGGAGCGGCCCAACCATGAGCCTTGCCACCTGTATGTTTACCAACACCCCGGATAGCCACTTCATTATCGATCTGCATCCCCAGTACCCCCAGATCTCCTTCGCGTCGGCCTGTTCTGGGCATGGTTTCAAGTTTGTCAGTGTCGTGGGCGAGATGATGGCGGACCTTGCTGAACATAGGAAAAGCCGATACAACATTGAGCTCTTCCGACTGGAAAGGTTCAGACATGAAGAGGATGTCTAAGTGCCCTCGGCAGATCGGAAAGTTATTTTTTTACGACTACTTAGGATAGTTCCAGGTTTTAGCAGCGGTAAGACTGCCCCGAAAAAATTACCGCGCAAAATGAGCGCTAGGTGCACCATTTTTTCGCACGCTAAGAACATCCAAGACACTACCCGCTCCACCAGGATAATAACAAACCAGTGCAAAACAACCCGATTTTTGCGAATATCAACAACCATACATAGTTGGCAATGCTCGAAGCATTCTGATATACTACTGCTTGTATACAGTGAGAATCGATCTGTCACTCAGATACCTATTCCGATTAAAGCACTTCCCAAAGTAACCACCCAAGCAACAAAAGGAGAGCAAGCAATGGCGTCCTGGTGGCAAAAAACTTTAGCAGCGGCAGTTGGTCTGGCAGGATTAGCTGGCGGAGCATACTATATATTGATGCGCCGTCCGCTGCCCAGGAAAAAAGGCGAGTTACACCTGCGAGGCCTGCATGAGCCGGTTGAAGTGATCACAGATCGTTATGGCGTGCCACATATTTATGCACAAAATGAAGACGATCTATATTTTGCCCAGGGCTATATTCACGCACAAGAGCGACTGTGGCAGATGGAACTCAACCGCCGAATTGGGTCTGGCCGGCTCGCTGAGATTTTCGGCGAGGTAGCGATTGAAACCGACCGCTTCGCTCGTCGCCTGGGAATGCATCGCGCCGCAGCCGCGGCAGCAGGGCAACTCCCAGAACACAGCAAGCATATCCTGGATGTCTATACGGCCTATGCGCAGGGTGTAAATGCATACATCAAACACAACCGCAACAATCTTCCCATTGAATTTACCCTGTTACGCTTCAAACCAGGACCCTGGGAGATTAAGGACAGCATTCAATGGTCCAAGGTGATGGGTTGGAACCTGGGAGGAAATTGGGAAACCGAAGTGATACGTGCTCGCATTGTTGCCAAGCTGGGCTCCGAACGAGCTGCAAAACTGGAGGCGGGGTATGATCCTAACCATCCATTGATTATCCCACCGGGAGTTGAATATCAAGGTATAAACCTTGGAATGTTGGAACAGTACGAGCAACTTAAGCTATTAAGTGGCTTCGGTATGCTGGGAGCCAGCAATAACTGGGTGGTTGATGGGACTATGACGACAACTGGTTTGCCTATCCTCTGTAACGATCCTCACCTGGGACAGCAAGCTCCATCAATTTGGTACGAATGCCACCTGGTAGCTGGCGATATTGATGTGATTGGAGTAAGTTTCCCTGGCACTCCTGGTATTGTGATTGGACATAACCAGGATATAGCCTGGGGACTTACTAATGCCGTCTCTGACGTTGAGGACCTGTATATTGAAAATTTCAATCCCCAGAATCCCTATCAGTATGAGTATATGGGCAAGTGGGAAGACGCGCAGGTGCTTCGCGAGGAAATCAAAGTAAAAGGTGCCATAGCTCCTATAATCGAGGAAGTACGTATTACCCGGCACGGACCCATCTTGACAAGTATATCTCAACCAGTGCAAAAAGACCTGCCAAGCCAGGATGGGAAACAGGGCACAGGTGGCGAACCAGTCGAACTACCGTTGGCGATCCGCTGGACAGGCCTGGAAAAGCACGACATCATATCGGCTGTGCAGAAGATGAATCGCGTCACCAACTGGGGAGAGTTCCATGATGCCTTGCGTGAATGGGATGAGCCACCACAGAATGTGGTCTATGCTGATATTCAAGGTAATATCGGCTATGTAATGGCTGGAGCCATTCCTATTCGAGCCAGGGGACAGGCGCTACTACCATCCCCTGGTTGGACCGGTGAGTATGAATGGGAGGGCTATATTCCTTTCGATGAGCTACCCCAGACGTTTAATCCCGAGCAACATTTCATTGCCACTGCCAACAACCGCGTGGTGGACGATACCTATCCCTACTACATCACGAATGAATGGCGGAACGGCTATCGCGCACAGCGTATACGTGACTTGCTGACAAGCAAGGGAAAGTTGGCGCTTTCCGATATGGCAAATATTCAGGCCGATCAGTATTCACTTCCTGCAGTCGAGATCGTACCCCATATACTGAAATTGAAAGGGGATACCGCACTCGAAAAGTCCGCACTGGATGTGTTGCGGACCTGGAATTACATCCTTGCGCCTGATAGTGCCGCTGCAGCAATCTATACTATGTATCTATTTAAGCTAGAGCGCATCGTCTTCAGTGCCTGGCTTGGTGATGAAGAAACGCTGATGCACAGCTATCTGGGAGTGAGTACTACTGTCCTGGCTTTAGAGAACTGCTACTCCAGCAGAAGCAAACCGCTGTTGATACGCTTGCTGAACGAGCACAATGATAGCTGGTTTGCTGATTCCGTCATCTATAATGGTCCAAATTCATGGGATGAGGCTCTTACCAGAGCATTTCAGGCTGCCATCGAGGAGCTGCAAGAGAAACTTGGAAGCGATGTTTCACGTTGGAAGTATGGAGCGATTCACAAGATGACCTACAGCCATCCACTTGGTATGATCAAGCCGTTCGATAGAATTTTCAATCGTGGCCCATACCCTGTAGGTGGTGATATCGATACCATCAATATGGGAGCTTCGTTACCAAATCAACTGGATACGGTAATAACTGTGCCTTCGTATCGCCAGATTGTAAATCTGGCTGAGCTGAAAGCCTCGCTTTCCGGGCTTGCGCCAGGGCAATCCGGTCATCCCGCCAGTAAGCACTATGCAGATTTCATTAAACCCTGGTTGAACGTAGAGCATCACCCACAGCTCTTCGAGCGCACTATGATTGAGGAGAATGCGGAGGGTAGAGTGCGGATGATGCCAGAAAAAGGCTGATGGGTAGGAGATGGCACGAACAAATTGGAACCAAAGGTTTTTTTCAAGTACACGCGGGAGAATCATCACCTTGCTTCGTAGATCCAGCCGCACCGTAGAGGAACTGGCACAAGCCCTTGACCTGACCCATACGGCTGTGCGCGCTCATCTTGCGACCCTTGAACGAGATGGATTGATCCAACACCACAGTGAACGTCGTGGCAGTGGGAAACCCTCTGCGGTGTATGACCTGGCGCCGGCAGCCGAGTATCTTTTCCCGAAGTCATATAGCCAGCTCCTGTACCAACTCCTGGAAGTCCTCCAGGGGCGGATGACACCTGAGGAGGTAGAAACGCTCCTGCGTGAAGTCGGGCGGCGCATGGCTGCACAGTGGAAGGCCCCACGTGGAGAGCTGCGCGTGCGACTTGAGGCAGCTATCGAGGTCCTCAATGAACTGGGCGGTCTGATGGAACGAGAGACAGGGGAGGAAACATTGTATATCCGCGGGTATCGGTGCCCATTCGCTGCGGTAGTGCTAGAGCATCCAGAGGTATGTCACCTCGCCGAGACGCTGCTCACGGAGTTGGTTGGCGTGCCAGTTCAGGAACAATGCGAACGAACTGGTCCAGTGCCATGCCGCTTCGTCGTGCCCGTGTGAGTGGCACACCGCTCCTGGACACATGCAGATAACGTGGCGAACAATTGCTTTTCAGCACGAAATGAGGTATGCTCTTCGTGGAGAAGAACACTTCATCGTCTTGCAACTTGTCTCCCATAGATCAAAAGGAACACTGAGCTTTGTTGAGCAGAAGCGGTTCTTCGGGGGAGAGTAGAAGCGTTTGAGCGAATACAACGGGAGAAGTCTCTATGGATGAATCGAAGCTGTTCCAAGACCAATTGCTCACGACCAAATTCTTTGTGCCTGCCTCCTCTCATGCCTTGATCTCTCGCACTCGTCTCTTTGCGCTGCTCAACGAGGGACTTTCACGTCCTCTCACACTCGTCTCTGCCCCCGCCGGCTTTGGCAAGTCGACGCTAGTCGCGGCCTGGGTGCAGTCCAAACCAGTGGAGAGTCCCCAGGTCGCCTGGGTCTCCCTCGATGAGGGGGACAATGACCCGGTACGCTTCTGGAGCTATGTGCTTACCGCCCTCGAGCGCTGCCAGCCCGGAACGTATCAACCTTTGTTGCCTGCTTTGCGCAGGCAACACTGCTCTCTGCCATACTTGCTCACCGCACTGCTTAACACGTGGGTGGAGCACAACGAGCCGCAGCTGCTCGTCTTAGATGACTATCATGTGATCACTGAACCAGCTCTCCATACCTCCCTCACGTCTGTCATCGAGCGTCTGCCGCCCCAGGTCCACGTGGTACTCATCACCCGTGTCGATCCTCCCTTGAAGTTGTCCCGGCTACGCGGGCACGATCAGGTGTTCGAGATTCGTACCGACAGCTTGCGCTATACCCCTGAGGAGACACACGCCTTTCTTCGCGATGTGATGGGCATCCACCTGGAACCTCACGAGGTGGAGCAGGTGGCGGCGCGAACGGAGGGGTGGCCGATGGGGTTGCAGTTAGTAGGTCTCTCCCTGCGAGGGCATGTCACGCCGCAAGCCTTGCTCGCGCAGATGAGCGGCACTCAGCGCTATATCATGGATTACTTGACCGAGGAAGTGCTTCAGCAGCAAACCGCGGAGATCCAGGCGTTTCTGCTTCGGACCTCGATTCTCGTGCAGCTGACCTCCTCGTTGTGCGACGCAGTTATGGGTCAGGCGGGCAGCCAGCAGATCCTGGAGACGTTGGAGCGAGCGAATGTCTTTCTGGTGCCGCTGGATGGAGAGCGGCGCTGGTATCGCTACCATGCACTCTTTGCGGAGGCCTTGCACGCGCGTCTGGAACAGGGAGAAGAGAGACAAACGATCCACGACCTACATCGGCGAGCCTGCGACTGGTATGCTGGACATGGTTCTGTACGCGAGGCGATCGAGCATGCCTTTCAGGCTCAAGACTGGCCGCGTGCGGCGGACCTCATAGAATTGGCCACCCAGGTGCTTGTATTGGGCACGAGCGGATCGCCCACGGCGCTCTCCTGGCTCCGCCAGCTTCCGGCAGCCGTGGTGGGCCAACGTCCTCATCTCTGCCTATTCTATGTGCGCATGCTGTTCCTGGCTGCCAGATTCCAAGAGGCGCTCTCCTGTCTCGATGTGACTGAGGCCGCGTTGACGGATGCGGGAACGACGAGTCGTTCCGGCTTGCCGGAACACGAACGAAAGGTATTCCTCGGGGAACTGCTCTCGTATCGGGCCGTGATTGCAGGCCATTACGGAGAAAGCCAGAGAGCGCGTTCCCTGAGCCAGCAGGCTCTCTTGTCTCTGACTGACCAAAATGTCTATGAACAAGCCAGTATTGCCAGCGCTCTGGCTCTGGCCGCACTGGCTGAGGGGGAGATCAGCACCGGTATCCATCATGCTTTAAAAGTGAGTACGATGATGCAGGCAGTGGAGAGCATGGGAGCAGCGATCAGCTTTCTGTGCATCGCGGCCTCCCTCTTGCACCTGCAAGGGCAGCTACGCGCAGCGTGGCAGACCTACCAGGATGCGATCGCCCTCGGGAGGGGACCGGAGAATGTGCCATTTGTGGCTGTGGGGCTGGCGTATGCCTACCAGGCGGACCTCTTACGCGAGTGGAATCGCCTCGACGAAGCACTCGAGTTCGCCTTGCGAGGACTGCATCTGGCTGAACAGGGAGGCTACAATATAGTATATCTCGGCAGAGGCTACCAAGCGCTGGTGCGCACCTATCTGTCCCAGGGTAAACTGGAAGCGGCCCAGGCAACGCTTCAGGAGATGCTCCAACTCCCCTTGCTCGTGCAGAATCCATACCAGCAGGCCGCCCTCACCTCTGTAGAACAGGTACGACTGTGGATCGCAGGTGGGGAGGGAGAACGGGCCGTTCACTGGGCGGTGGGACTGGATCGCAGGGAGCGCCCCCGCGCTCCCCTAGCCTCTGAGCGGGAGGAGGTCGCCCTGGTTCGTGTCTGCCTTCTCCAGGAGCAGTCGGCAGAGGCCCTCACACGGCTAGAGCGCGTGTTGAAGCGAGCCACGGCGCAGCAGCGTTGGGACCAGGTGATCGAGGCTCGGCTGTTACAAGCGCTGGCCTACCAGGTGAACCAGCAGGAACACGAGGCCCTCTCCGCCCTTGCTGAGGCAGTGCGTCTGGCCGAACCAGAAGGCTACATCTGCTCCTTTATTGACGAAGGCAATCCAATGGAGACGCTGCTCTCCTCACTCCGAACACAGGAACAGAAGCAGGGGCCAACTCCATACCTCGATACTGTGCTTGCCTCGTTCTCCTCTTCAGCTCTCCATAAGGAGCAGCCGCATCCTGAGTTCCATACAAGTCCATCGAGTCTACACCTTCCACACGAGCAAGCGTATCCGCTGCTCGACCCGTTGAGTGAGCGAGAACTAGAGGTGCTCCGTTTGCTGGCACAAGGCGCTTCGAACCAGGAGATTGCTGAACAACTGGTGGTGACAGCCGCGACCGTCAAGTTTCATGTGAGTCATATCCTCTCCAAGCTCCAGGCGCGCAACCGCACGCAAGCCGTGGCACGGGCGCGCAGCCTTGGTCTGCTCTCCGCAGAACCATAAATTGCTCCCTTTGCTTCGTTTGGCTCACGCATATTCCCTCTTCATCTCCTGTATGCGCACAAGCGTGTTCTCGCACGAACACGCTTCTTGCCGCGTATCGGTATGCATTCTGGCCTCCTCTCGACTTTTGGCGAGGACGAATGAGCAGCTCCCCCTCCAAAAGTCGAGGTCGTCGTCCTGCTGTACTCCTCTACTTTTGGGGCGTGTCTTTTTCCCTCTCTGCGTCTATACTTCCCCTATGGAAGAAACTGGGAGGAACACCTGGAAGCAAAGAAAGCGAGCACGCCCGTGATCGACAGCGAGCGATACTATGTGCAACGGCAAGAGATGCAGGCATTTCTTGTACGTGAGCTTGCCTCTTCTGAGCAGGATCCAAGCGAGGAAGACCGTATTGTGCGTATGTTTCCCGATCTAGAGAGCGCCTATCATTTCGCGGATGCGGCCAATGGCATCCAGCGCAAGCTGGATGCGCACACGGCCACGTCCTGGAGCGTACGAGCTGTCTAGAGAAATGAGAAGGAGAAGAATCATGAACCCTCAACTCAAACACGCAGGTATTGCGGGAATCTTGACTGGCCTGGGGTTAGTCCTGGAATTTACGTTTTTTGTGCTTGGTGGCTACTCGGCTGATACTTTTGGCAATGCCGTTGCTGCCGTAGCTTCCTTGCAGCAGCATGGCGACCTCTTCTTGAGAGTAGCCGGGATTTTTGGGGCAGGAGGCGCTTTTATATCGGTGATCTACGTGGCTGGTTTAGCCTCGAAGCTGCACTCCAAGGCTCCCACACGAGC
>WNFX01004491.1_pt1 | contig 13672 bp, 16 predicted proteins | sample 5400111 | NCBI WGS metagenome assembly WNFX01 (sample SAMN13153363, study PRJNA577476) | soil metagenome | isolation source: 40 cm soil or saprolite under grassland replicate 1 | place: USA:California | collected 2016-06-15
TCACCCAGACACCGTTTATGGCAGCGGGCGCCGGACTGAGTTGAAATCACAAGTCGGTCGCAGAATACGCACATGTCGATCGTTAGGGCAGGCAGGGGATCACGAGACCAGGCAGTCACTAGCGCCCCGGCCGCACGAGCCAATCGGTTGCGTTCCGATACGCGCTTGCCAGAAACAGTCTCGTGTGTGCGTCGACTCCCAACCTTTGAGGACTCCGCGTCCCGTGGAATAAGTACGTCAGCCCACTCCTTCGCTATCATCCGCCTTTGCTTCCCAGTCCGAATTGATTCAGTCGTTTGTGTGATGTCCCGTAGTCGTAGTTCTAGTTGTGTGGTCGCGAATGATCCCATCGCGCACCGGCCGCAGCGCCAGGTTCCCGTCTCTTCATCGAGAAACCCTCGCTGCCAGGACAGCGGTGCATATTGCCCCTTACCCCATGACGTCCGACTGCCTGCCTTCTTGTCGTACTCGCTCTCTTGTTCTCGGATCTCGCCGGCCGTGAGCGATACCGTTCCGACGCATCGGTTCGCGTGGCGATTTACTCCGTGATCGTCGTAGCCGACGCACTGGAACGCGACGCGCGGTGAAAGTGGACGTCCGTGAGTACCAGCCTCCGCATTACCCCGCTTGAATTCCTGGCGCCTTGCAAGGATACGCTCACGGTTCGCCCGCCTATATTCTCTCTGTTTGAGGGCACCGTCGTTCTGATCGTAACGTTGTCGGTTACGTTCCCGAATAGTGAAAGGATGACGGGCCCGATATCGACGCTGCGCCTCCGCTGCCGTCATTAGAACCGCCACACCGGTCTTATTAGGTTTGCGTCGAACGTATTCCGGCCCTTCACCGCTGCCTCAATAACGACGTGGTCAATGACAACGGAAAGTACGGCCCGCCGCCAATCCAGCGGACGTGCCCCCCACTTCTCCCGTAGCTTCTCCCCGGCCATCAGCGCACCGAGTACGCCATGCCGTCTGTCCTCCGAGGCCCGCCCCCTCTTCTTCGACAGCCGCTCCTCAAGTGCGGCCCTCGCCGTCAACCACTCTGCACGGCTGATAATCCTGTCGACCTGATGGTCGATGATGAGCTGCTCCAATGCCGCTTCATCGGCCCGGATGGACTGCTCGATCTGCATGATGTCCCGCCGCTCACGGCCCCGAAGGAACCCGCTCAGGTCCGCGTCCTCCAAGCTGAGGAACAGCATCTCGGATACGACTTCCTCGACGGGCTCGGCCAACCGAGCCAGCTTGCCGCAGTTCGCCTTTCCCGGCTGTCTCGCGCAGACGTAACGCCGCTGCTTGTCGTCGCGCGGTCTCGCCACAAGGGTACTCCCGCAGCGCCCACACCGTAGGAAGCCCGACAGAAGATAGCTCCTGCTATTCCCCGACGACTTCCGCCGCGCCGGATCAAGGAGTAGCAGCCTGAGCCGCGCTGTCTCTTCCGCCGACAGGATGGCCGGCCATTGCCCCGAGATCAATGTCTCCTTGTATACCCGCTGCCCCGACAGCATCGGGTTAGCGAGCAGGCGCCGAAGCGGCCCCTGCGTCCACACCTTGCCAGCCGGCGACAGGATGCCCCGCCGCTCGAAGTCCATGCAGACGCCGCGCACGCCTTCGCCTGCCAGGATGCGCGCCGCCGCCTCGCGTATCAGGTCTGCTTCCCCCGGGATAGTGCGTCTGCGGTCGACCGTGTACCCATAGGCTCGCGTCCCGCCCGTCGTCGGCTTTCCCGCCTTCGCCATCTGCTCGTGAGCACGGGCGATACGGGTGCTCATGTTTTGGCTTTCCATCCTTGCCTGGGCGACCAACAATTCGGCCACGAACCGGCCTGTAGGCTGCCGGGTATCGATGTTGTCCTGCACCGTGCAGATGAACGCGCCCATCTCCTCACATTCCTCATCGAGTCGCACGAGGTCGCGCTGTCTACGCGAGATTCTGTCAATTTTCCAGGCGACTACACCATCGATGTCGCGCTCGCGCACCGCCGACAGCATCCGCTCGAACTCGGGCCGCTTGACGGTCCTCTTGAACGCCCCTACGTCCACGTCCTCGAATACGTCAACGATGTTGTAGCCGCGGTCAGTCGCCCACTTCGTGCAGTCCTCTAGCTGGCGCCGAGTAGCGGTCTGAGAGCCGTCTTTGTCCTCGCTAATGCGGAGGTATACGCCAAGCCGTTCCATCGAGTGTCATTGTATACCGAGTCTTGGCTAAGTGTAATTTCGCCCGGGCGCGGCTGCCGGCCGCCGCCCACGAGTCCGGCGTGCGAGATGGTGTGATGAGGCGCCCGGAACGGCCGCCGTCGTATCAGAGGCGTGTCCGCGGGCAGCATCCCGGCCACGCTGTATATCTTCGTGACCTCTAGGGACTCTTCCATCGTCATACCGGGCAGGATCGTGGGCGTCGCCCGCGCCAGCAGCGTCTTCCCTGCGCCTGGCGGCCCGACCATCACCACATTGTGCCCACCCGCCGCTGCAACTTCGAGTGCTCGCTTCACATGCTCCTGGCCTCTGATGTGCTGGAAGTCGACGCCTTCCGGCGCGTCGCCGGGAGGCAATGATTTGTACCCGTTATGCGCGAAGGGGGCGATCGGGTCGAGCGCCTGTAGATGCGCCGCCAGTCTGCCGAGCGATTCCACCGGCACGACGTCTAAGCCGTCCACCAATGACGCCTCGCGCGCGTCAGGCTCCGGTACGTACACGCTGTGAAACCCGCGCTCCCGCGCAAGCCCGACCATCGGCAGAATTCCTTGTGTGTGCCTCAGCCGCCCGTCAAGTGATAATTCGCCGAGGAACAGAGCGCGCTCCAACGTTTCCGGCACCTGCCCGGACGCCATGAGTATGCCGACTGCAATCGGCAGATCGTAGGCGGGACCTTCCTTGCGCAAGTCCGCGGGCGCAAGATTCACTGTGATTCGCTGGTTCGAGAAGCTGTATCCCGAATTACGAATGGCCGCCCTGACCCGCTCCCTCGCTTCCTGTACCGGTTTCTCCGGCAGCCCCACTACGTTGAACGCCGTGAGCCCGTGGCTGATGTCGACCTCTACCTCGACTATCTCTCCGTCCAGGCCGATGACCGCGCAGCTGTTCGTCTTCGCCAACATCGCTGCGGCGAATATAGATAGTATGTTCTACATCTGTAAAGGGGCAGCTGGCACTGTTTTATCGAAGTGCTAGGCCCGCTTGCGCGCGCCCTCGACGCGCCGGCTCACCGAAACCACACCCCGAATACCCTCGAGCTTGGTTAGCAAGCGTGTAAGCTGCTCCACACCCGCCATTTCAAGAGTGACGTAGATCGTGATGTGCCCGTCGGCGGCACCTTCCGTGTGGACGCCCACCATGTTGACTTTTTCTTCCGCGACCATCGTGCTGATGTCTCGCAGCAGACCGACCCGGTCCCACGCATCAATGTGGACTGCCACAGGGTATAGCTGTCCTCTGCGTCCCCACTCAACATCGACGAGCCGCTCTTTTTCGTCCTCATTCAATAAGTTGCGGCAGTCCGCTCGATGGACGGAAACACCCTCGCCGCGCGTGACGTAGCCCATGATCTTATCGCCGGGTACCGGATTACAGCAGCGGGCGAGTCGTGTCAGGAGGTCTCCCGTCCCCAGCACGCTAATGCTCGTCGTATAGGTTGATCGCGCCGGCGGGGCAATTTCTTCGACCGGTTCCGGTGTCTCCTCGACAAGGAGTGACGCCAGTTTCGTCGAGATGTGCTGCGCGCTGATTTCGCCATACCCCACGCGCAGAAAGAAGTCCTCGAGGTCATCGAGCTTGAAGAGCTTAAGGACTTCTTGCTCCATGCCCCCAAGGCTCGCTCCCAGGCGTCGCAACTCTTTCTCGACCATCTCCTTGCCGCGCGCGATGTTCTCCGCTCGCTCTTGACGCTTGAACCACTGACGAATCTTCTCCCGTGCGTGCGTGGTGCGAATGAACCCGAGATTCGAGTTCATCCAGTCCCGCGAAGGCCCCTTCGATGACCTGCTCGTCAGCACCTCAATGACTTCGCCGTTCTTGAGCTGATAATTCAGCGAAACTAGCCGGCCATTCACCTTCGCCCCGACACAGTGGTGGCCTAGATCTGTGTGAATCCGGTAAGCGAAATCCAGCGGCGTGCTGCCGGTCGGTAGATCTTTGATCTCGCCCTTCGGCGTGAACACGAACACCTGGTCCTGAAAGATGTCCGTCTTCACTGCCTCCACCATGTCCTCCGGCTGCGCTATCTCCCGCTGCCAGTCGAGAAGCTGCCTCAACCATGCGAGCCGCTCCTCATGACGGAGGTCACGCTTCGAGCCTTCCTTGTAGCGCCAGTGTGCGGCGATACCATATTCCGCCGCGCGGTGCATCTCATACGTCCGGATCTGCACTTCCAGCGGCTGCGTGTTCAGCGCCATAACCGTCGTATGTAGCGACTGGTACATACTCTCCTTCGGGTTCGCGATGTAGTCATCGAACGACCCGGGTAGCGGCCGCCACAGCCCGTGGACCACGCCGAGAGCTGTGTAGCAATCGGTCACGGTCTCGACAAGGACGCGCACGGCCAGCAGATCGTATATCTCGTCGACGCTCTTCCCCTCTGCGGCGTACTTCTCCATCTTGCTGTGGATGCTATAGATGTGCTTCGCGCGCCCCTGGATCTCTGCCTGAATGCCGTGCTTCTTCAACTCCTCGCGTATGAAATCGGTAACCTGTGTGACGTACGTCTCTCGGACCCCCCGCTTGGCATCGATGAGATCGGCGACGAACTTGTAGTCATCCGGCTGCAGGTACCGGAAAGACAGGTCTTCTAGCTGCCATTTGATGTCCCAGATGCCCAGCCGCGCCGCGAGGGGTGCATATATCTCCATAGTCTCCCGGGCGATCCGCCTCTGGTCATCGGGCTTTAGCGCCCACAACGTTTTCATGTTATGCAGGCGGTCGGCCAGCTTGATGATGACGACGCGCAGGTCCTGCGCCATAGCTAGGAACATCTTGCGCAGGTTCTCTGCCTGGGTATGCGCCTCGCCGCTGCGCGCTTCCGCCGCCTGCCCGCCGATTAGCCCGAGCTTCGTGACCCCCTCTACCATCACCGCGACTTCGGAGCCGAACCGCTTTGCGATCTCCTGATTCGTCACGCCGCAGTCCTCTTGAACGTCGTGGAGCAATGCGGCGGCGATTGTGCTCGCGTCGAGCTGGAGATTGGCAATCGTCTCTGCGGCGTGCAGCGGATGCGTGATTGCCGGGTCCCCGCTCTTGCGCAGCTGCCCGGCGTGCCGCTCGGCCGCAAACGCATACGCTTCCTGAACGAGATCCCTGCCTTTCGGCGCGAGATAGGAAGCGACGCGGCTGAGGACGGCCTGCCCCAGCTCCTCAATCTTTACCGTCATCGTCCTCTATCAAGTGTAGCACCGCCATCTCAATTCCACGAGGAATTTACCGGTTTTGCGTGAGTTCGTGCCCTTCTAGTATCCTCACCTCATCTACCTCCATGACAGCGCAGCACAAGGCCCCTCGCGGCACCCGCGATACCCTCCCCGAAGACCAGCCCTACTGGGAGTTCGTCCGGGAAGCGGCCTCTCGCACTTCCACCGCGTTCGGGTACGAATCCATCGAGACTCCAGTCTTCGAGGAGGCATCATTGTTCACTCGTGGCGTGGGCGAGGTGACCGACATCGTCCAGAAGGAGATGTACATCTTTAAGGACCGTGGCGGCCTCGATCTCGCCTTGCGTCCAGAAGGCACCGCGCCTGTCTGTCGCGCCTATCTCGAGCACGGCATGCACAACCTTCCCCAGCCCGTCCGCCTCTGGTACTGGACGCCCATTTTTCGCTACGACCGCCCACAAGCGGGACGCTACCGCCAGCATCATCAGTTCGGCGCAGAAGCGATCGGGGAGGCCGCCTCTGCGGTGGATGCCGAGGTCATCGAGCTGCTATGGCGCCTCTACGAGGAGCTTGGGCTCACGAACCTGACGCTTCAGCTGAACTCTATCGGCGATAGTAAGTGCCGGCCCAAATATCTCGAAATCCTCCGCGACTACTATCGCGACAAGCTCGACAACGTCTGCCTCGACTGTCGCGCCCGCTTCGACCGCAATCCCTTACGGCTGCTCGACTGCAAGCAGGAGCGCTGCCAGCCCATCATTGCGGGCGCGCCCCCGATCACGGACTACCTCTGCGAAGACTGCGCCGCCCACTTCAGCGAACTCAAAGCTTTGCTCGAAACAGCGCGCATCCCTTTCACCCTCAGCCCCCGCCTCGTACGCGGCCTCGACTACTACGCGCGGACGGTATTCGAAGTAACTCCGCCAGATGAAGGGGCGCAAAGCACCATCGGCGGCGGCGGTCGCTACGACGGCCTCATCGAGCTGCTCGGCGGTCGCCCGACGCCCGGCGTCGGCTTCGCCACCGGCATCGAGCGCATCATCCTGAAACTTCAGCGCCAGGGTGTGGCAGTTCCCCAGCGAGAGCGGCCTCAAGTCTACGTAGCCGTCCAGACACCCGCCGCCCGCGTCCCCGCGTTCCGCCTGGGCTCGGAGCTCCGCCGCGCAGGCATCTCTGCCATTTCGGCCGCTGGCGAGCGCTCCCTGAAGGCTCAGATGGGCCACGCAGATGCCATCGGCGCAACTTACGTCGCTATCCTTGGCGAGAGGGAGCTGGCCGAAAAAACCGTCACCCTGCGGCAACTCGCCGGCGGGGCGCAAGAAACGGTTCCCCTGACTGACGTTGTGTCGAGAATACGCCCGTCGCGCTAGTAGCGTGATATAATTCCCTCAGCAGGCCCCCTCTCGGGGGCCGTCTTTACGTCCGAGACACGAAACTATGTGGGAGAAGCTCGAAGAAATCGAACGACGCTACCGCGAGCTCGAGGCGGAGATGGCACGCCCCGAGGTAGCCGCCGACTACGACCGCCTCCAGTCTCTCGCGCGCGAACATGCCTCGCTTCAGGAAGTCGTCGGAATCCTGAACGAATACCGGCACCTGCGCGAGTCACTCGACCAAGCGCGGGCCATCCTCGACGACGGCTCCGATCTCGAACTGGTCTCGCTAGCCCGCGACGAGGTTGAGCGCGATGAAGTAAGGCTGGACCTCCTCGAGGATAGACTGCAACGAGCCCTCGTTCCCACAGACCCGTTCGACGAGAAAGACGTCATCGTCGAAATCCGGGCGGCAGCCGGCGGTGACGAAGCGACACTGTTTGCCGGCGATCTCTTCCGCATGTACAGCCGCTACGCGGAGCGACGGCGCTGGGCGGTCGAGGTCCTCGACTCCAACCAAAGCGACCTCGGCGGCTTCAAGGAAATCGTCTTCGAGGTGCGCGGCCGCGGCGCCTACAGCCGCCTCAAGTACGAGAGTGGCGTCCACCGCGTCCAACGCGTCCCGGAGACGGAAGCCCAGGGCCGAATTCACACCTCTACTGCAACCGTCGCCGTTCTCCCGGAGGCGGACGAAGTCGACGTCAACATCAACGAGAACGACCTCCGCATCGACATCTTCAATGCCGGCGGTCACGGCGGACAGAACGTCCAGAAGAACGCCACTGCCGTCCGCATCACCCATATGCCGACCGGTATCGTCGCCGTATGCCAGGACGAGCGCTCCCAGCTCAAGAACAAAACCAAAGCGATGGCAGTTCTCCGCGCTCGCATACTCGACCGTGAGCAGAGCCGTCAGCGACAAGAGATCGATTCCAACCGGCGCGCCCAGGTGGGAAGCGGAGACCGGGCAGAGAAGGTGCGTACCTACAATTTCCCCCAGGACCGCATGACCGATCACCGCGCTGGCTATACACGTCACAGCCTGCCCTCTCTGCTTGACGGCGATATCGACGATGTGATCGACGCCCTAGCCGAACAGGAGCAGTCGCGCTTGTTGGAGGCGCAACTGGCGTGAACGTCCTGGAGGCGCTACGCCAGGCCCGGCGCCTCCTCCCACCGGTGAGCGACGAGCCGGAGCTGGAGGCGGAACTCCTCCTTCGCCACTGCCTCGGCGTCGACCGCGCGAGTCTTTACCGCCTTCTCACTGCCGAACTCTCGGAGGAGGAGCAGCTGCGCTTTCGCGAACTGGTCCGCCGCCGCCTCATCCATGAACCTACGGCCTACATCATAGGTCGCAAGGAGTTCTTCAGCCTCGACTTAGAGGTCACACCCGAAGCTATAATCCCGAGGCCGGAAACAGAGCTCCTCGTTGAACTCGCAATCGAAGTCGCGCAAGAGAACCCTTCCGCCCAGGCGCTCCGTATAGCGGACGTCGGCACCGGGTGTGGTGCAATCGCGGTCGCCCTCGCCATCGCCCTGCCGGAAGCAAAAATCGCTGCGGTCGATAGCTCGGCAGGGGCACTGGAGCTGGCTAAGCGCAACGCGCGTCGCCATAGTGTCGAAAGACGCATCCGATTCATCAGCGGCGATCTCCTGAAGACACTGAATGAGCGCGTAAACGTCATCGTGGCCAACCTGCCTTACGTGACAACCGCAGACTGGAAAGCGCTCCCGCCTGAGATCCGGGAACATGAGCCGCGCCTCGCCCTCGACGGCGGAGAGGATGGCCTCCGCGTGATAGAACGCCTGCTCCAGCAAGCGCCCGGTCGCCTGACGCCTTCAGGAGTCCTGCTCGCGGAGATCGGCCACAATCAAGGCCGGGCGGCCAAAGCGGCTGCGCGAACCGTCTTCGCGCGGGCTGCAGTCAAAATCGTGCCGGACTTGGCCGGTCGAGATCGGGTTCTCGCTGTTCACATTTGATTCCTGTATGCCACTAACTGGTTGACCCGTCAGCGAACGGGTGTTCTACTAACCTCATGGCATCGGGAGTCACCTTCGAAGAGATCGAGTGCAAGACGATCATCAACAGTACGAACACGCCTGGGCTCGGCTTCCGCTGGAGCATCAACCCCTATCGCGGCTGCCAGCACGCCTGCGTCTATTGCTTCGCGCGCGGCACCCACGAGTACCTGGGGTACGACGCAGGACGTGACTTCGAGTCCCGAATCGTCGTGAAGACCAACGCCGCCGACCTACTCCGCCAGCAACTGCGCAAGCCGAGCTGGAAGCGAGAGCTAATCGTTCTCGGTACCGCCTGCGACCCTTACCAGCAGGCCGAAATGAAGTACGAGATCACCCACAAGATCCTCGAAGTAATGCTCGACTTTCGCCAGCCCGTACACATGCTCACCAAGTCGCCCTCGGTCCTGCGTGATCTCGACCTCTGGTCACGGCTCGCTGACGTCACCGACGCCCAGATCGCGTTCAGCATCCCCACGCTCGATGAAGCCGTCTGGAAGAAGATGGAGCCGGGCACAGCTAAGCCGATCAAGCGCTTCGAGGCCCTCCGCGAGCTGACCGATGCCGGGGTCGCCTGCGGGATCATGATCGCCCCTATAATCCCCGGCGTCACGGACGACGAGCCGCACCTCGAAGCCGTCATCAGCGCGGCCCGTGAGCACGGCGCGAACTTCATCGCCCCAAACGTCCTCAACCTCAAGCCAGGCAGCAAAGAATGGTTCATGCCGGCACTCCGCGAGGCCTACCCGCACCTTATGCCGCGCTACGAGAAGTACTACCGCGGCGCCTACGCTCCAAAGGACTACACGCAGCAGGTATTGGCGAAAGTCAGCGAACTACGCGAGAAGTACGGCTTCCGCGCGCGAACGCACGCGCCCGCGCCCCAACGGGAGCACTCGGGCCAGCTCCAGATGGCGATCTGATTTGCGCGGCTTCGGCAGGTCGTCCCGGCGGATGTAACAGTGCACTGGTGTACTGGTGGACCGACGTACTGTTCGGCAGGGCCCCTGGAGTTCCGTTGAATCTTGCCTCAGGGGACGGTTGCGGATGCGTACTGATCTACTGGCTAACTGGTATACCGGCGTACAGGCCTGCAAGTCTAGAAGCCTCCCCGCCTGCTGTATAATCACAGGCGCCTTCGTTCAGCCATCAAGTTACTCGGCGAGCAGCCGTATAGCCATGCGGACCAACGCGCTCTTGCTCGAACCCCTGCGCCCACTTCTGCGCTGATCGAGCCACAACCTCTCCAGCAGTTCGATCGTCTCGCGATCAAGGTAGAACGTCGCTTTTAGCAGGGACGAGTCCGCCTCTCTAGCTGGTGCACCACCCTGCCCGTATACGTCTACACCAGCAGTCCTGCGTACTGGTGCTGTCCTATATTCTCCGTAAACCGCCTCTAGGCCGCGCCCCTTCATAGACACCCTTTTCGCCATGGTCAATCACCTCCGTTATCCGGCGAAACGCCTCCGCAGCGTCGCTCCTCGGATCGAATTCCAGGATCGATTTCCCGCTGATGAGGGCGTCAGCTACTTTCACCCGCTGCGGAATAATGATATCGCTGACCAGCGGGCCGCATATACGACGGAGCTCGTCGAGCGCCTCTCGTGCATGAACAGTTCGGGGTACCTTTACCGGCAATATCGTGGCGATCTTAAGCCTGGGATTGAATCGTGCCTGGATTCCCTTGATGGTGGCAAGAAGACCGCTGAGCCCCCGAAAGGCAAGGAAACTGCATTCAGCAGGTACGACTACCTCGTTCGCGGCAACGAGGGCGTTCACGGTCAGAACACCGAGAGAGGTCGGACAGTCTATCAGGATGAAGTCGGCCTCCGTCTTGATCGTTATGAGCCTGCGGCGCAGCGTCTGTTGCCAGTCCGGTGTTGCAGCCAGCTCGAACTCCGCGCCCGCCAGGTCGATGCTGGCCGGGGCCAGCACAACTTTGCTCCGGACCCGAAGGAAGACCCAGTCCAGTGGCGTCTCCTCATCGATGAGTGCGTCGTAGGTAGTGGCCGACAGGGAGTCCGGGTCGATGCCAAGACCTTGCGTCAAGCTGCCCTGCGGATCGAAATCGATCAGAATAACGCTTCTACCGCGCTCGGATAGCCCAATTCCAATATTGATCGTCGTCGTCGTCTTGCCGACTCCGCCCTTCTGGTTTGCGATTGCAATCACCCGGGCCATGACAGCAGCATCATGGCAGCACGATAGCGCGCCCGCAAGCCGTTCCCTCGGGCCGTGATACCCTGCTGTCTGTCCCAATTCGCACATACTCTCAGCGGCGCGCCGATTTCTGGCCTTGAAGCTCGCGTATTGACCGAGAAAGGTTATCTGCTCATCATGCACATCAATGACGTCCTCGTTACGCCGGGCAAGCTACCTGGCTTTCACGTGAAGGGAGACAACCATGACCCGACTTATTGCGGCCGTCCAGCGCGCCAACAACGATGAGCGGGGCCACGTCGAAGTTGGCGTGCCCGCGCTAGTAGCCGGGATAGCAGCTATTGTCCTGGCGATTGGCGCGGCGGCAGACAGCGACGTAGTCACGATCATCAGCGGAGTCGTTCTCGGCGTGGCGCTCCTCGGCGCGAGCATCGCCCGCCACAGACAGATTGACTACGACGTCTGGAGGCGCCTCGACAAGCTGGAGAAGTAATCGGTCATCGAAATAGGTTCAAAAGAGCGCAGCATCGAGGGACTTGTGCAATGCACGCCAGACTCGTCAGATTCTCGTTTGGCCCGGGAAAACATGCTGAAGCCCAATCAATCGCCGACAACATAGCACCCCTAATTGCATCGCAGTCGGGGTGCCAGAGTGTGACCGTGTTTGGCGATGACACGGACGGCGAGTACGGGATCTTCGTGCTGTGGGATTCGGAGGAGAAAGCCAACGCCGCCGCCCAGGTGGTACGCCCAAGACTGGAAGAGCACTTCGCGGGAAACGTCCAAGGCACCCCGGACGCCCGCCTCTTCAAAGTCTTGTCTTAGGCGTAGGCGGGTAGAATCGCTACCTTGGGCTGGGCACCGGTCCGGAAAAAACGGCGATCTCGTTGGGCGGCCTACCGGCTGAGCTGGTAGACCTTGCCTTCCGTCTTTCTCAACACAACGTACTTTCAACTACGCTGTGACTCTGCCGCTGGCCGCCTAGCGCGTGCTCAGAACGTTTCTACCGCGATTCTCCGGCCTTAGGCCCCACAGGTTGGTATCTGGGCCAGGCGCGCCAATTGAGGCCGGATTCCATTGCAGGCGAGCGCGGGATCCTAACGGCCTGAGAGCGATCCTCGCTTACCAGCGAGGGCCGAAAGTGCGGATACGCAGGATTCCGCCCGGCAGAGGTTTTGGCATTGAGACGCCACGCTCGTCCAGTACGAGGTCGCCGGACTCGATCCGCCGCCATCTCTCCTGGACGTAGCGCCTGTGGCTCCGAACCTTCACGAGTGCCGCGTGCTTGAACCAATAGCGCCCATACCAGATGTCCGGCTGCGCTCGCCGGTTCTGCGCATTGCGTAGCAGTGTCCACGACCTGAACTCCGGGTCTTCAGCATAGCGCCGCCGCCCGTATCGCTGGCGTGCACGCCGTCTGGTCTCGCGCACCCGTGCAGTCTCGGGTGCCTGGCGCTTCCCCGATCCACGGCTATGAGTTCCCACATCCATACCCTCATCCTACTGCCTCGAGCCTTGATTGGCTCTCTCACGCCGAACACGAGGAAGGCATTATCTTGTATAAGGTAAGCCCTCGCGTCCCTCACCTCCCCTGAAGGCCGCTGCCCACTGTAAGCTTGGTCTCACCCCCGCTATGAACACGTCTTCTGCCTTCAAGGTTCTCTTCCGCTTCCTCGACCGTGAAGCAACCGCCGCCGCACCCTCCGCCTCCTCCAGCGTGTCGGCGAACTTCACGCCGCCCGCCTTCATCCGCCCCCCCGACAGCACCTGCGACTTCAACACCACCGGCCCGGCGACTTCGCTCGCTAGCAGGCGGGCCTCGACCGGCGTCTTCGCCGTCCCGCCCGCCGGCAGCCGCACCCCTGCTTCGCCAGCAGCTTCTTCGCCTCGAACTCGTAGAAACGCATCTACGAGGCCTGCCCCAAGGCCGCCTGTGCCTGCGCTATATGCATCCTGTAGTGCATAGGATGGACGGCCCACCACTGCCCCATATCCAGCTCTCCGAACAGCGGATGCGGCATCCGCAACTTGCGTGGGTCCAGCGTCGCCAGAGCCTCGAACGATGCTCTCGACACAGCTTCCATAGATTCGAGCGCTTCGATCAACTCCTGCGCCGCAAGTTCCTTCTGAGGCCGAATGGGCGGTGGTGCTTCCATGCCCAACGGCTCAGGCAGCGAATCGAACGCCTCAAGCTCCGGAGGAAATCCCTTGGCCTCGCCGGCAGCTTGCGCCTGGCCCACCATCCCCATCGTAAACTGGTTCGTGAATCCCTCCGCTAGCAGCAGATGATCAACGACTTGTGCCGCGTTCCATTCGTTCGCCCCCGGTGAGCGCAGAGTATCGTGAGCGGCCAGGCCCTTCAGCGCTTCGATCAGGATAGAACGCTGCTCACTAAGATCAGCCCAAATATCCGCCAGTGGCTTCGCCAGTACCGTCATAGTTCACCCACCTTCTCGAGCTTCGAAGCGGTAGCCAGCCGTAACCGGCACCCACGGTAGCGACCGGCGCTCGCGGCTTATCTCGTCCCGCAGTCGCGTGAGCTCTTTCTCGCGTTCAAGAAGATGTACTCGCGCGTCGAGCCACTCCTCCCGGCTGGCGATGGGGTGTGATGTTTGCATGGGTCCTCCCTTGTGGACTAGCGTGAGCCGGCATTCTCGCTTTCAACACTTAGACGAATGATCTCCACGGTGACGGACAGGCCACTCTGTCAGGAGACTCACGACTCCTGCAACGTTGTGACCTCCTTTAGCCGCCGTTGGAGG
>WNFX01009885.1_pt1 | contig 13671 bp, 9 predicted proteins | sample 5400111 | NCBI WGS metagenome assembly WNFX01 (sample SAMN13153363, study PRJNA577476) | soil metagenome | isolation source: 40 cm soil or saprolite under grassland replicate 1 | place: USA:California | collected 2016-06-15
GGCCGCACGAGACGCTGGCGGTTGTCGGCGAATCCGGCTGCGGCAAGAGCACGACCGCGCTCTCCATCATGCGGCTGATTCCCGATCCGCCGGGCAAGATCGTCGCCGGCGAGGTGAGGCTCGACGGCAGGGACCTGCTGGCGCTCGACGAGGCGCAGATGCGCGACGTGCGCGGCAACGACATCTCCATGATCTTCCAGGAGCCGCTGACCTCGCTCAACCCGGTGCTCACTTTGGGCAGCCAGATCGCGGAAGCCGTCGAGCTGCATCAGGATCTCGCCAAATCCGCCGCCATGGAGAAGGCGGTGCACATGCTCGCGCTGGTCAAGATCCCGGAGCCGGCCCAGCGCGCCAAGGAATATCCGCACCAGATGTCGGGCGGCATGCGCCAGCGCGCCATGATCGCCATGGCGCTCGCCTGCAATCCCAAAGTGCTGATCGCCGACGAGCCGACCAGCGCGCTCGACGTCACCATCCAGGCGCAGATCCTGGATCTGATGCTCTCGCTGCAGGATGAGCTGGGCACCGCGATCATCCTCATCACCCACGATCTCGGCGTCGTTGCCGAGACCGCGCAGCGCGTGATCGTCATGTACGCGGGCCGCAAGGTCGAGGAGGCGGAAGTCGAGCCGCTGTTCGAGGAGCCGCTGCATCCCTACACCCACGGGCTGCTCGCCTCGATTCCCCGGCTCACGATCATGGCCGGAGGCGAAGCCCCGGAGCGTCTGCGCGAAATCCCCGGCATGGTGGCGTCTCTCGCCGACCTGCCGCAGGGCTGCGTGTTCGCGCCGCGCTGCGCGTTCGCCGATGAGCGCTGCCGCGCGCAATATCCGGCCTACGAGGAGAAGCGGCCGGGGCACTGGGCCGCCTGCTGGCATTCCGACAAGCTGAGTGCGGCGCGATGACGGTCGCGCCCGCAAGAGAGCATGCGCTCGAAGCGAGCCGGGTCGCGCCGGTGATCGAGGTCGAGGATCTCAAGAAACATTTCCCGGTGAAGAAGGGATTGTTGCGCCGGACCGTGGCGCAGGTGTTGGCGCTCGACGGGGTGAGCTTCGCGATCGGGAGCGGCGAGACGCTCGGCCTCGTCGGCGAAAGCGGCTGCGGCAAGTCGACCTTGGCCAGGACCGTGCTGCGCCTGATCGAGCCCACCGCCGGCGCCATCAGGGTCGGCGGCCGCGACATCACCCATTTGCGCAAGAGCGAGCTGCGGCCGTATCGGCGCGAGATGCAGATCATCTTCCAGGATCCGTTCTCCTCGCTCAATCCGCGCATGTCGGCGGGCGACATCGTCGGCGAGCCGCTGCAGATCCACGGCATGGCGCCCGACAGGCGGCGCGAGCGCGTCGCCGAGCTGTTCGAGCTCGTCGGCCTTGCGCCGGCGCAGATGGCGAGCTTTCCGCATCAGTTTTCCGGCGGGCAGCGCCAGCGCATCTGCATCGCCCGCGCGCTCGGGCTCGACCCGAAGCTGATCGTCGCCGACGAGCCGGTCTCGGCGCTCGACGTCTCGATCCGCGCGCAAGTGATCAATCTGATGATGGATCTGCAGCGGCAGAAACATCTCTCCTATCTGTTCATCGCCCACGATCTTGCCGTGGTCGAGCACATCAGCCGCCGCATCGCCGTGATGTATCTGGGAAAAATCGTCGAATATGCGGACAAGAAGACCCTGTTCCTCGAGCCGCTGCATCCCTACACCGAAGCCTTGCTCTCAGCGGTGCCGGTGCCCAATCCGAAGCTCAAGCGCGCCAAGCGCATTCTGCGCGGCGACGTGCCGAGCCCGATGCATCCGCCGCCGGGCTGCGCGTTCCACACCCGCTGCCCCTATGCCGAAGCGCGCTGCCGGGTCGAGGTGCCGCAGCTGCGCGAGGTGCGGCCGGGCCACTGGGTGTCCTGCCATCTGCGCTGACGATCGCATCGCGCACCGGCAACACGTTCCACGAGTTGCCACATACCGGCCGCGAAATTGTCGTATCCCCTTGATCAGCTTGGGCTTCGGCTCGGGCGGGCACGGGCGAGGGGCGGGGAGGTCCGTGCCAGGAGGGCAGCCATGTATCGCGTATCAGCCATCCTGATCGTACTCCTGATCTTCGCCGTGCCCGCTCGAGCTGCGCCCTCGCGCATGGGCGAGCTCTCTACGCTCGAGTCCGTGCAGAAATGGATGTACGGCTATCGGGCGAAACCCGATCCCGCCCGGTTGCCGGAAGCGCTGCGCACGCTCAACCAGCTCGGCGCGCTCAAGGATCCGGAGACTTCCGGGATCTACGTCGGCTTTCTCGCCGGCGTCATCGGCGCCGCTCCGGCCAAGGCCGATGAGCTGCTGGCAAAATTGTTCCCGGTGCCGCCGGCGGAGCAATGGCTGATCGTGCGGGCGATCGCCTATTCGGGCCATCCGCAATGGAAGCACCTGATGCTGAAATACGCGGCCAGCATGCCGGCCCGCAAGGTGATGATCGAAAAGTATCTTGCCCGCGAGCTCGCCACCCTCAACGAAGTGCCGCTCGAGCATCCCGACCCGGGCCTGATGGCCAAGCTGCGCGGCTATTTCTCCTTCGGCGGGCACAACAAGCCGCCCGGCAAGAATCTCACCTTCGAGAACAATCCCGAGCTGCTCGACACGCTGTGGGGCTATTATTTCGCCAGCGGCGCCTACGGTCCGATCCTGCGCGTGGTCAGCGTGCTGCCGTGGTCGAAGGACCGCGACAGCGTCGACAAGCTCAACGTCGGCAGCATGGCGAAATACACGCTTTCCATGTACGCGATGCGCGACCCCGGGCTGCTCGAATTGCTCAAGAGCGAGCTCGCTCATCAGCCCAAGGAAGTGGTGGCGGTGCTCAAAGAAGTGATCGAGGGGGCCGATACCGCCGACATCGGCCGCATCCGCAAGGAGGCGCTGGCCGCGGTCGAGGAGCTCAAGCGCAAGGGGCCGGGCTACAAGCGCGACATCTCGTTCTGGGGCCAGGTCGGCGAGGGCGCGATCTCGCTCGGCTGCGTCGCCGCGGCGGCGCTCGGCCAGATCGAGTTCGGCATCCCATGCGTGCTCGGCGGCGCGGCGACCTCGGCGGCGGTGCGCTACTGGTCCTCGCCGCAGTGATAAACCGACATGCGGAGCGCTTCAGCCCTCTGGCTTTGACTAGATTAATTTCTCAGACCATAAATTTCAGTTCTCAAAATCTGTCTTGTCGCCTTGACGGGGTCCGGGACAGCTAGTTGAGGTTCTAGTATTAAAATAAAATGTGCGGTAGCATGGGGATCCGATCGGCCGGAGGATCTCCGCTCACTGCGCGAGATTTTGCCACCACGACTTGCAAGGGGAGGGTGTCGATGAGGAACGTGTTCAGCACCGAATCTTTACCTAGCTACCACGAGAACCTGTTGATCGTCAGCGTTCGAAAAGAGGCATTGTCATCGGCGCCGACGGGAGGTCCGCTGGGTCAAGGTCAATCTGCGATGATGGCGGCGGTCTCGCCCGCTACGACCGGCTTGGGCGCGCTGGCATTCTATGAGCGGGCCGGCATGGTGAAGCGAGTGGTGCCGCTTCGAAAAGAAGATCCGCGCGAGCAACCCCGGACTCCATCTGCATCGGTCTTATCGGCTTTATTCTTCTCCGCGGCCGCGCCACGGAAGAATGATCCCAATCACGGCGTCAGCATCGTGGAAATCGAGCATGGACACGACACCACTCCTCTTCGGACCGCACTAGCCAATGATCCGAACATTGTTGCGGTGGCCAAAGTGCCGATCCGATATTTGGCCGCCCGGCGGACGGCGCCTCGGCGGAGTTCGGTTGCATCTCGCGTGGCCCGTCCCAGGGCATCAAGCAAACCAGCTGCGACCATTTCCACAGTGCCGCCGCTGGGCTCAGGCAAGGGCACAAAGCGGCTTTCGCGATGCCGTTCAAATCAGCGTCGCGGTCCTGGACAGCGGAGTCGATTTTGATCATCCGGATCTGAAGGGGCAGATACTTGGTTATCACTGGAACTACCCTGACCTGTCGAGGCCAGCTTCATCTCAGGACCTGATTGGACATGGAACGCACGTTTCCGGCTCAATTGGCGCAATAATAAACAACGATGTCGGGATCAATGGAATATGCAAATGCAATTTGAGTGTCTGGAAAATATTTGACGACGAACCAACTTATGCGTCAGGATCGGGTGCATTCGTGTATTATGTAAATCCTATCATGTACAGGAGAGCGCTGGCCGATTGCGTGCAGACCCCGGTCGATGTCATGAACTTGAGCATTGGCGGTCCGGGCGAACCCGACGCTCAGGAAAAATGGCTGTTCGAGCAGCTCCTCTCGGCCGGGACAATCATCTGCGCTGCAATGGGAAATGAGCGCCAATACGGCAGTCCGACATCGTATCCAGGTGCCATTCCTGGAGTGGTTGCGGTAGGCGCCACCAGCTTGGATGACACAGTGGCGGTTTTTTCTAATCGAGGGAACCACATCGCCGTTTCGGCCCCTGGAAAGGCGATCTGGTCTACTCTGCCCACCTATGCCGGTCAGACGGGATTCTATGCCACGATCGGCTCCGATGGGTCGCCTCGTCAAGGGAAACCAGTGCGCCGCGAAACGGATTATGATGCTTGGGATGGGACTTCCATGGCCACTCCGCACGTCACCGGCGCGGCGGCACTCATGGTTGCAAACAAAGGTAAATTGACGCCCAGCAAGGCGCGGGACCGTCTGATGTAAACGGCCGACAAGGTGCCCGAGATGAAAGACGCCAAATTCAGTCCTGATTACGGCGCAGGCAGGCTTAACCTTGCCAAGCTGCTTGCATGAGCAACAGGCCGTGACTAACGTGTTGTTCGTTTTCCGGGAGAACGCATCCGAAGAAGAGCAGGACCGGGTGGTTCGCGAGATTTCGAGCACTCCCGGAGTGCTGACTGCCGGCCGTATCAGTCCGACAGCGACGAAACCGGCTGTCCGTAGGCTGTGGTATGCCGAAGTTGCCGATGACTCGGTTGCGCAGAAGCTGGTCACGATGCTGGGTAGCAATGATGCGATCCAGTCTGCCGAGTTGCCGGCACAACGCGGACTAGCATAGGCCGCTGGCGTACAGTTCGGGTCCGCCACTTGATCTACGGCGCGCAGGTGCGGAAGCCGGCGATCACGTCGTTGCGCTCGGGCGTGAAGAAATTGCGGTAGAGCGGCCGGGCGAGGCGCGCGCTGGTCGCCCAGGATCCGCCGCGCAGCACTTTGCGGGTGCCGAACCACGGCTGCGAATAATCCTCGTACGGGTCCGCGGCGAGCGAAATCGAGATTGGCGTGCCGGTGGTCCGGCGACGCCTCGCCCCACGGCCAGCGGCGCTTGACCGCGGCGAGCCGCGTTGCGTCGCGGCTCGGCTCGCCGATCGCCGCCGCCTCCCATTCCGCCTCGGTCGGCAGGCGGCGTCCCGCCCAGCGGCACCAGGCTTGCGCCTCGTGCCAAGTGACGAACACGACGGGCGCGTCGGGCGGGAGTTCTTCGGTCCTTGCATGGCGGCGCCAGGTCCACCTGCCGTCCTCTTTGGGCAGCCAATAGACCGGCCGTTCGGCGCGCTCGCGCTCGCGCCAGGCCCAACCCTCCTCGCTCCAAAACTCGCGCACGCGATAGCCGCCGGCTTCGAGGAAAGCCGCGAACTCGGCGTTGGTCACGGGCGCCTTGGCGATGCGGAAGGGTTCGAGCTCGACCGCATGGGCCCATTTCTCGTTGTCGAACACGAAGCCGTCCGCGGCGGTCGAACCGAGCTGCCAGCGTCCGCCCGGCACCTCCGCGTCGCCCGGCCATGCGCCGGCGCGCGGCATCGGAGCGTTGCCGAGATTCGCCGGCGCCGGATAACCGAGCGTCTGGCGCGTATAGGCCAAAGCCTCGACGTGCATGTCCTCGTGCCGGATGGCCAGCTCGTAGAAATAGCGGCCCGGCGCCTCGACGCCGCGGCCCAGGCGGTCGAGCTGCCGCTCGAGCACCTGCGAGAGGAAGCCGAAAACGCCGTTGCGGTCCGGCAGATCGAGGTCCCACCGCGTGTCATGCGCGACGGTGCTCGAATTCCACAGCGCGTCGGCGCGCTCGAGAATCGGCCCCGCGCCGTGCACGTGGCGCAGCGTCCAATATTCGTGAAACCAGCCGACGTGACCGATTTCCCAAAGTACTGGGTTGACGATCGGCAGCATCGGCCCCATCAACTGTTCCGACGACAGATCGTGCGTCAGGCCGTGGGTCCGCGAGCGCGTTTGGCGAAGCTCCTCGGCGAGCTGGGCGACGCTTGCGCCCGTTGTCGGTCGGTTGGGTTCGGCGCTGTTCATGAACATCGTTGTTATCACGCCCGCACGTCCCTCGTCACGGTCCGGCAACCGGACCACGGCGTTGCGCTGGGCGCGGATCTTTCGGCGTCTCGGGCATTCCGCCCGCGTCGCGACCGAATACGACGGTGCGCCGGCGGAGCTGATGGTCGCCCTTCACGCCTGGCGCAGCGCCGGCGCCGTGCGTCGCTTTCGCGAACTGCACCCGGATCGACCGCTGATCGTTGCTCTCTCCGGCACCGATCTTTACGAGTATATCGATCGCGACCCGGGGCGTACGCTGCGCACGCTCGAATCCGCCGATCGGCTGGTGGCGCTGCAGGATCTTGCGCGGCATCGGCTTGCGAGCCGATTGCGGAGCAAGCTTCGCATCATCCATCAGTCGGCGCCGCCGCTGTCGCGCCGCGGTGCGCCCGCGCCGCGATTTTTCGACGTCGCCGTGATCGCGCATCTGCGCAAGGTCAAGGATCCGCTGCGCGCGGCCCAGGCGGCCCGCCTGCTGCCGGCCACGTCGCAGCTTCGCATTGTGCACGTCGGCGGCGCCCACAGCCCGCGATGGGCGGCCAGGGCGAAGGCCGAGATGAAGCGCAATCCGCGCTATGTCTGGCGAGGCGAAGTGACCGGCGCCGAAGTGCGGTATTTGCTCGCCCGCGCCCGGGCCTTGGTGCTGTCGTCGCTGAGCGAAGGCGGCGCCAACGTGATCTCCGAAGCCGTTGCCGCCGGGGTTCCGGTGCTCGCGTCGCGGATCGACGGCTCGCTCGGATTGCTCGGCCACGACTATCCGGGTTATTTTCCGGTCGGCGACACCGCGACGCTCGCCCGTTTGCTCCGCCGCATCGAGACGGAACCGAAATTCCTCGACCGATTGCGAGCGGCGATTGCTCGACGCAGCGATTTGTTCAGGCCCGCGCGCGAGGTCGCCGCGTGGAAGGCGCTGCTCGATGAGCTGGCGCGACCATCCGCATCGGGCTCGAGTCGGCGCCGAGCACGATCGTCCTCTCGGCCGCGAATGCCTCGATGCGAGGTTGTTGCGGGACCACGATTTTGAAACAGCCTCCGGCCCCGCGTCTGACGGGTCGTCACGTTGCGTTGGACGGGTGAGGCTCGCGCCACGTTGCGCGTCACGCGCCGAAACGACGCAGAGCTTCGGCAGCAGCAGCCCGCGGGAACCGGACCCGCCTGTCGGCCGTTGCGCGTCTGCGTAGCTCTCACTGGAGTGTGAACTTCCCCCCGCCAAAAGTGATAGGCTCGGATCGATCGATCTGCCAGGATTTCCGGCTTCTGCCGACAGACAGGGAGGATGTCGTGGGTCGAATTGGCCTAGCTTTCGCCGCCGTGCTCGCGCTGACGATGTCGGCGGTCGCGCAGACGAAGCCGACCTTCGTCTTCACCGCGATACCGGACCAGGACGAGACCAGGCTGGTCGAAAAATTCACCCGCGTCGCCCAGTATCTGGAAGGCAAGCTCGGCCTGCCGGTCAAATATGTTCCGGTCAAGAGCTATCCGGCCGCGGTGACCGCCTTCATCAACAACGACGTGCAGTTGGCGTGGTTCGGCGGTTTCACCGGCGTTCAGGCCCGCAAGGGCGCCGCTGGATCGGAAGCGATCGCGCAAGGGGCACAGGACGTGAACTTCAAGAGCCTGTTCATCGCCAACGCCAAGATCGGCCTCACGCCGACTGCGGAATTCCCCAAGCAGATCGCCGGCAAATCCTTCAGCTTCGGATCGCGCGCCTCGACCTCGGGCCGCGTCATGCCGGAATTTTTCATCCGGAAGGCGTTCGCAGGCAAAGCGCCGGATGAGGTATTTTCCCGCGTCGGCTTCTCCGGCGATCACAGCCGCACCATCCAGCTCGTGCAATCCGGCGCCTACGAGGTCGGGGTGGTGGACTACACGGTGTTCGATCTCGACCATAAGGCCGGCAAATTCGATCCGGACCGGATCACCGTGCTGTGGGAGACGCCGACGTATCCGGACTACCAATGGACGATCCGGGGCGACGTCGATCAGACCTTCGGCGGCGGCTTCAAGGACAGGGTGCGGGCCTCGCTGCTGGAGATCGACGATGCGACCATTCTCGGCTATTTCGCCCGCTCCAAATTCATTCCGGCAAAAAACTCGGACTACCAGCCGATCGAGGACGTCGCCAAGGCGACGGACCTTTTGAACTGACCGATCGATAATCTGCGGATCGACCGTGAGCGTCCTGATCGAGCTTGCGAAGGAGACAGCCGGATACGGCGGGCGGCCCGTTCTGCATGGGATCGATCTGGCGATCCGGACCGGCGAGCGCGTCGCCGTGATGGGCCGCAGCGGCGCCGGCAAGACGACCCTGCTCAATCTTCTCTATGGCCGCCTGGCGGAGCGCGTGGCGCTGGTTCCGCAGGGCAGCGCCCTGGTGAAGACGCTCTCGGTGTTTCACAACGTCTACATGGGCCGGCTCGATCGGCATCCGACCTGGTACAACGTCCGCACCTTGGTCTGGCCGGCGCGGCGCGTCGTCGGCGAAGTCGCCGCGGTGCTGGATCTCGTCGGCCTGCGCGATGCGCTGTTTGCCCGCGCGGGCGAGCTTTCCGGCGGGCAGCAGCAGCGCGCCTCGGTTGCGCGCGCGCTCTACAACGGCAGGCCGGTCCTGATCGGCGACGAACCGGTCTCCGCGCTCGACCGCGTCCAGGGCGCCGAGATCCTTTCGCGTCTCGCCTCGCGCCACGAGACCATCATCGTGGCGCTCCACGACATCTTTCTCGCACTCGATCACACCGACCGTATCGTCGTGCTCGATTCCGGGCGCATCGTGCTGGACGCGCCGTCGCGGACGCTCACCGCCGCGGATCTGATCCCGTATTACGGGGGCTGACGTGACGACGCGGCTCCTGGTCCTGCCTCGGCTCAGCTACAGATCCATCAGCTTGCTGCTGCTGATCGCGGCGCTGCTCGGCCTGGCGGTTGCGGACCTGCGAGTGACGGCGCTCGACCCGTGGCTCGAGCTGCAGCATCTGCTCGCCGGTTTGCTGCACACCGATGTGCTCGCGGTCGAGGCGAGGGGTCTCGTTCTGACCGTCGCCTTCGCCGTGCTCGGCGTCGGCATCGGCGCCTCCGCCGGCCTGGCGCTGGCGCTGGTGTTCCCGCATTTCGCGCCCGTGCGCGTCCTGTGCGCGTTCCTGCGCTCCGTCCACGAGATGTTCTGGGCACTGCTGCTCATCAATGTCACCGGGCTGTCGCCCACGACCGGCATTCTCGCCATCGCGCTGCCCTACAGCGGCATCTTTGCCAAGGTGTTCGCGGAGATGATCGAGGAGGCGGATCTCGCCGCCGTCAGGGTGCTGCCGAAAGCCACCTCGACGGTCTCCGCCTTCGCGTTCGCGCGGCTGCCCGAGCTCGCCGAGCAGTTCAAGAACTACACGCTCTACCGGCTGGAATGCGGGCTGCGCTCGACCTTGGTGCTCGGCTTCATCGGCCTGCCGACGATCGGCTTTCAATTGGAGAGCTATTTCCGGCAAGGCCATTACGCGCAGGCCTCGGGCCTGCTCCTGAGCTTCTATGTGCTGGTCGGGACGCGCAGGCTGTGGGCCCGGGCGGCCACCCTGCCGTTGCTGATCGGGGGAAGCATTGCAGCGCTCGTATTCCTGGCCGACACGGTCGGCGGCGGGTCGATCGCCGCCAATCTCCTGCGTTTCCTCGGCGACATCGTCCCACGGCCGCTGCGCGGCGATCTATTCGCGCTCGCCACCTGGATCAGCTTCGGCCAATGGCTGTGGCCGATTCTGATCCATCAGATCTTGCCGGGTCTCGTGCAAACCCTGGTGCTCGCGCAGATCGCCATGGTCGGCATGGCGCTGCTCGCGCTTGTGTTCTTTCCCGTCATTTGCGAGCGGTTCTGCGGACGCCTGGGCAAGGCGCTCGGGCGCGTCGTGCTCGTCGTGGTGCGCTCGACGCCGGAATACATGCTGGCCTACGTGCTGCTCCAGCTGCTCGGTCCCTCGATGCTGCCGGCGGTCATCGCGCTCGCCTTTCATAACGGGGCGATCGTCGGCTATCTTATGGGCCGGCACGCCGACGTGCTGGAATATCGGCCGGACGCCCCGCGGGGTGCCGACCTCTATTTGTTCGAGACCGTGCCGCGGCTCTACGGTCAGTTCCTCGCCTATGTGCTGTATCGGTGGGAGATCATCCTGCGCGAGAGTGCGATTTTCGGAATCCTGGGTGTCGCCACGCTCGGCTTCTACGTCGATGCGGCGATCTCCGAGCTCAAGCTCGACGTCGCGGCCGTGCTGATCCTGGCGTTTGCGGCTCTATCGATGCTGGTCGACGTATTCTCGCGCCGGCTGCGAAAAGGGCTGAGGATCGACACGATGCCGACGCGGCTCTCCGCCGCTCCGGTCGAGCCGAGCTGACGAGGGGCCGCGCGTTGCTCTCCACGCAAAATCCCATCCTCAAGGACGTCGTGCTGCTCGGGGCCGGCCACGCGCACGTGACCGTGCTGCGCAAGTTCGGCATGAAACCATTGCCGGGCGTGCGTTTCACGCTGATCACCCGGGAGCTCCACACGCCGTATTCCGGCATGCTGCCCGGATTGATCGCCGGGACCTATGGGTTCGACGATTCCCACATCGATACCGGGCCGCTGGCGCGCTTCGCCGGCGCGCGGCTCTATCAGGACGAGGCGATCGGGATCGATCTCGACAACCGCCGCGTGCTGTGCCGCAACCGGCCGCCGATTCTCTACGACCTCTTGTCGCTCGACATCGGCTCGACGCCCAATGTCGGCGACGTGCCGGGCGCGGCTCAGCACGCCATTCCGGTCAAGCCGATCGACGGCTTCCTCCGCCGCTTCGAGGCGTTGCGCGCGCGCGTGCTCGCCGCAAGGGGCTGCGTGAGCATCGGGGTCGTCGGCGCGGGAGCCGGCGGGGTCGAGCTCCTGCTCTCGGTCGAGCGGCGCCTCGAGCGCGAGGTCGCGGCCGCCGGGCACGATCCGGCCGGGCTTTCGTTTACCCTGGTCGGCGCCTCGGACGAGCTGCTGCCCGCCTTCCCGCCCGCCATGGGGCGCCGCTTCCGCGAAATTTGCGAGCGCCGCGGCATCCGGGTCTTTACCGGCGCGCGCGTGGATCGGGTCGAGGCGGGCGCGCTCCATCTCGAAACCGGGGAGAGGATTGCGCTCGACGAGATCCTCTGGACCACGCAGGCCGCGCCCGCGCCCTGGCTGCGCGATACCGGCCTCGCGCTCAACGACCGCGGCTTCGTGCGGGTCACGCCGGCGCTGCACTCGGTCTCGCATCCCGAAGTGTTCGCCGCCGGAGACATCGCAGCGGTCGACGGCCACCAGCTGCCCAAATCGGGCGTCTATGCCGTGCGCGAGGGCCCGCCGCTCGCCGCAAACATCCGCCGCATCCTCACCGGCGCGGATCCGGTGGCGTACCGACCGCAGCGCCAGGCGCTTTATCTGGTCACCACCGGCGAGAAGGCGGCGATCGGCTCCCGCAACGGCCTGACGTTCGCCGGCCGCTGGGTATGGCGGCTCAAGGATTGGATCGACCGCCGGTTCATGCGCAAGTTCAACGAGCTCCCGGAGATGGCGGCGCAATCCACCGCCTTCGCGAGCCCGATCGCGGACAGCGCCGCGCTGAAGGAGATTTCCGCGATCGCCATGCGCTGCGGCGGCTGCGGCGCGAAGGTCGGCGCGACCGTGCTCTCCCGCGCGCTCGGCAAGGTCACGCCGGCCGAGCGGGAGGACGTGCTGGTCGGGCTCGATGCGCCCGACGACGCGGCGATCGTCGACACCGGCGGGCCGCTGCTCTCGGTGCAGACCGTCGATTATTTCCGCGCCATGATCGACGATCCCTATCTGTTCGGAAAGATCGCCGCCAATCACGCGCTCGGCGACATTTTTGCCATGGGGGGCACGCCGCAGACCGCGCTCGCCATCGCCACCATCCCGTATGGGCTCGAGGCCAAGGTCGAGGCCGACCTTTCGCTGATGATGACCGGCGCCAACGAGGTGCTGCGCGAAGCCGATTGCGCGCTCGTCGGCGGCCACACCAGCGAGGGAGCGGAGCTGGCGCTGGGCTTCGCGGCCAACGGGCTCGTCGCGCGTGCGGCGGCGCTGCAGAAAAGCGGCATGCGCCCGGGTGACGCGCTCGTCCTCACCAAGCCGATCGGCACCGGCACCCTGCTCGCCGCCGACATGCGCGGCAAGGCGAAGGCGCGCTGGGTTTTTGGCGCGATCGATCACATGTGCCGCTCGAACCGGGCGGCGGCGGCGGTGCTCGCCCCCCACGGCGTCCGCGCCGCGACCGACGTGACCGGCTTCGGCCTGCTCGGGCATCTCGTGGAGATGGTGCGCGCCTCCGACGTCGACGTGGCGCTGGCGCTCGATCGCATTCCGGTGCTCGACGGCGCGCGAGAAACCATTGCCAAGGGCGTGTTCTCCTCGTTGCAGCCGCAGAACGTCCGGCTTCGGCGCGCCATTCGCGATCTCGAAGGGGTCGCGGCGCATCCGGATTATCCGCTGCTGTTCGACCCGCAGACCGCGGGCGGGCTCATCGCCGCCGTGCCGTCTGCGCGCGCTGAGATCTGTGTTGCCGAGTTGCGCCGCGCCGGCTACGCGCAGGCCGCCGTGATCGGGATGGTCCGGGCGCGCAGCGGCCGGCTCGAATCCGTCGAGGTCATGGCGGCGGGAGCGGATCTCGATGCCGCCCGGCGGCGCGCGGAGGAGCTTGCGGCGTCGGGAGGAGACGGCCACGCGCCCGAGCCCGTGCTTTGACGCCCGGCTGTTTGCGATCGGCTCGACCGATTGATCATCGCCCGCTCGGCGTGTCGGATGTCCTGATGCCGTGGAATTTCCGCGCTGAGCCCGAAACCGTTCCAGCGCAGAAGCCCTTATGGCGATTCGCCAGATCAACCTGCGACGGCGGAAGGTTCTCATTGGTCGAAGTTACGTTTCCACTTCGTTGTAGCGTCCGCATTCCCGGCATCTGACGATGAGACCGTGAACTTGGTCGTCATCCGCAATCACCAGCAAGGGGCCGCACTGACCGCAGAGATAATGATTGATGTTTTCAGCCACAGTTATCGGGGGCGGGGCTGGGACGACATGGCCAACTCCCGGCGGCGGAATCACTCGCAACGTGAGCGTCCGCCGTTCTTGCACGGCGACGCCTCCGCAACCCTGAATACCAATCCAGTGAATGGAGAGGGACTTGGTTCCCTTGGCGTTCGGAACTCGGGCTTGAGATCCCGCGAGCCGCCTACTGGTTAGCGACTGCGCTGCCCCGGCTCGTCATCCTCCAACAGGACATCGCCCCGTAAGCCTGTCCGGTTTCCAATCCGTTCCACTTGGAAAGCGAGCCGCAGCCAGCGTTGGGCGAGTTGGAGGAGACTGACCT
>WNFX01004776.1_pt1 | contig 13670 bp, 10 predicted proteins | sample 5400111 | NCBI WGS metagenome assembly WNFX01 (sample SAMN13153363, study PRJNA577476) | soil metagenome | isolation source: 40 cm soil or saprolite under grassland replicate 1 | place: USA:California | collected 2016-06-15
CTTGATTAAGGATGAAGTTTCTGCTGTTGATTTAACATTTCAACAAACTTCTGTATTTTAGCAGAGCGAGTCTCAGGTTTTTTTGCTGCATGAATCCTGAACAGGAAGGCATAGCGATTTGCGCTATCTAATGTACTAAAGAAATCCTTCGCCTTCGAGTTTTTGTCCAGCTCTCTTTGAAAATCGGGAGGTATTGTTATCTTGCTTTGCGATTCGTAAGCTCTTTCCCAGCGTCCATCAGACTTAGCTAGCTCCACCTGTCGCAGTCCCGCTGGTTGCATTCTCCCCTCAGCAATAAGCGCTTCTGCTTTGCCACAATTGACTTTTGACCAGATGCTTTTAGCGCCGCGTTGCGTAAATTTTTGTAACCAGTACTTATCGTCAAAAGCGGCTTTTTGTCCATCAATCCAACCATAACAAAGGGCGGAGTCTAAGGCTTCAGCATAAGACACCGAAGGCGTGCGTGCTTCTTTTTTGGCTATTTTGAGCCAGATGCCCTTTGTATCTATATGATATTCTTTGAGCCATGCTTCCCAGTCTTGTTGGGTTTCAAAAGACATGATTGGTACATTATCTGAATTCTTCACGAACGTATCACTCCTGACTTCAAGAAGGAAGATCAATTCCTTTGCAACGCTGTTACTCTTTGTGACATGATACATTCTTAGCAAGACCCAATACAACTAGTGCTTATGGAGAAGATGTTATTCTGACAGCAGCAGATGGAAACCGCTTTGCTGCCTACTCTGCCTTTCCTGCAAACCCTAAAGCAGCACAGGTACTCATCTATCCCGATGTACGAGGGTTGCACCAGTTTTATAAAGAACTGGCATTACGCTTCGCCGAGGTAGGTTTTACTGCGTTGGCACTCGATTATTTTGGTCGTACCGCTGGTATCAGTTCGCGGGATGAGTCATTCGAATACATGCCGCACGTGATGCAAATACAACTCACAACCTTTTTCCAGGATGTCAGCGTTGCTCTTGATCACTTGCGTTCAGGTGAGGGTGTGGCTCGTTCGATATTCACGCTTGGCTTCTGCATGGGAGGGACTCTTTCGTTTAGAACAGGCTTAAATGATGACTTTGACCTCGCCGGGGTTATTGGCTTCTATGCTGGAATGAGCAGGAAGTCTGCAGGCGCCACTAAAACCTTGCTTGAAGAAGCCAGCCACATTAAGTACCCTGCACTCGGTCTCTTTGGAGGCGATGATCCAGTTATCCCTCAGGAAGAGGTGCGCGAGTTTGACGAGGAATTGGATAAGGCAGGGGTAGCGCATGAAGTAGTCATCTATCCTGGCGCCCCACATAGTTTCTTTGATAAGCGGGCAACCGATTTTGCCGATGCATCAGCAGATGCCTGGCAACGCGTGCTGAGCTTTATCGAGACGTATACAACAAAATAAGCTGGACATTTGTATGAGTAGTCACTGTGATCAGGTTTTAAATTCTTAAGGCAAGGTCCAATTTTTGGGACGAATTGTACTTGACCGTTTGAACTGACACACCGTGTCACCCTGAGCGAAGCGAAGGTCTCTTGCGCTCGGCGCAGAGATGCTGAGTGCAGCGAAGCATGGCAGATCTGGGTCTTTGAGGAGAAGTGTGTTGCAAACACCTGATCCTGAATTTGCTGCAGAAGACGAGAATGAGGTCGAATTCACCGACCTGGATTCACCTTCTAAAACTGGCAAGGTCCCAAGGACGTTTGCGAGTCAGAGGAAGGTGCACTTATTCCGAACGCGTTCGCGGATGACAATAGCCATCATTGCGGGCATAGCACTTCTTGCCTTCACTGTCCTGCTAAATGTGTCGCATGTGCCTAAAGCAGCAAGAGTGGCCGTACAACCTGTACAAATCAATTATCCAGTCTCTCTGTCTGTGGTCGACGGGGTCTGTTATGCCAATGCACCCAATGGAGTAGTGACAGCATTTCGGGTCAGAGATGGAGTACTCATCTGGCGTCATGTGGGTGGAGCAAAGGGTGAAGAATTAGCTACAGTGGTTGATGGAATCATCTATCTTTTTCCTATCCTGCGCTTTGATAGCCATGTCACTACTGTGACAGTCAATGCCTTACGCGCCAGAGATGGGACCTCGCTCTGGTCTCGCACCCTATCGACAGATGCTCCTGCGTTTTTTCAGCTCACAGTCGTGAACAGAGTTGTCTACGTCAGGTCAGCATTCGAGAGAATCGATGCCCTGCGTGCCAGCGATGGAACCTTGCTCTGGCACTACACCTCGCGCTCACCTTTTGTCTCGCTGCCGACTGTGGCAAATGGGATGGTCTATACAAGTACTCAGGACGGTCATTTCTCCGCGTTGCGAGCCAGCGACGGCTTTTCGCTCTGGAACTACACCTCGCACAATCCTCCCCAACCACTTCCCGCAGTTGTGGTGAGCAGCATGGTTATTCTGAGCCTGCAAGATGGCAGCATGGATGTATTACACGCCAGTACTGGCGTTTTACTCTGGCGATATACGCCGCGTGTTCCCGCTTTGCAACTGTTCCCACCAATACTCGTCACGAATGGAGTGGTCTATGCAGGTACTCAGGATGGTCATCTCTATGCATTGCGAGCCAGTGACGGTTTCACAATCTGGTCCGTAGTACTCTATCCTGGTGACAATCCTTTTCTCTTGAACGTGACAGGTGGAGTGGTATTTGTGGCGGCATCGCTCAGCGGCAGCGTAGACGCGCTAAACGCGAGTTCTGGTTCTGTAATCTGGCAATATGCAAGTAAAGCAGGGGGATCGGTACCAATCACAGTCGTTCAAGGAGTGGTCTATCTCGCCTTATATGCAACAAGTGGTGTGAATATTTTAGCAAAAATTACAGCGTTACGAGCCAGCGATGGCATATTACTCTGGAGCTATACTCCGCACACAGCCTACAGGCAACTGTTACCGGTAGCAGGGAACGATATTGTTCTCATTGCATTGCAAGATGGAAGTGTTGAAGCCTTACGTGCCAGTAGTGGCTCATTGCTCTGGCGCCGCGCAAACAATAGTTGACAAGGTATAATTGTGAGCCACTTGTGACCTTCTGGGCTACTCTTGTGATCTGTGAGTGATGAACACATGCTATACATCTATTAGTGAGGATGGTGGAACAGATTTACTTTGCATTAAAAACGTGAACGAAAAGGACATCCTATTCCATTTCCTCTTACAGTAGATGTGTTGAACAAGAAGCGACCGCCATAGGTGGTATGGGTTAATACAATGTCAGCCCAGATTGAACATGCACCATCTCAGATTACTGATGCAGTAAATACTGATCGCAAGATGCCAACTAGCGCATCTCAAAGCTCGCGCATGTTGTATATCGATAACCTGCGTATCTTGCTGATCAGCATGGTGATTGTGGTTCATTTGGGAGTGACGTATGGAGCCGTTGGTTTATGGTATTATCATGATCCCGTAACAAATCTCCCCACCGCGATTATCCTGACGTTCATTACCGGTCCCGGCATGGCCGCAGGTATGGGGTTCTTTTTCTTACTAGCTGGCTACTTTACACCAGGCTCGTATGATCGAAAGGGTCCCGGTTCTTTTCTGCGAGATCGGCTCGTTCGACTAGGAATTCCCCTGCTGATCTACGATCTGCTACTTGATCCATTGGTCGTTTATATCGCGAGTGGTTTGCAAGGATCCTACTGGAGTTTCTATAGCAACTACCTTCTCCATGAGAGAGGAATTGCCAGTGGACCAGTCTGGTTCATAGCAGTACTCTTAGTCTTCACCCTTATCTACGCCACCTGGAGGTGGCTGACCAGACATCGAACGCAGACGAGCGACAGAACTGTGAAACTACCCGGCTATCGAGCAATCTTTGGCTTCATCTTTGCGCTTGGTCTGGTAACCTTTGTTGTGCGTATCTGGTGGCCAGCAGGCTGGATTTTTCAACTGCTAAACGTGCCTGTTGGCTATCTTCCCCAATACATCAGCCTCTACATTCTAGCTCTCATTGCTTATCGTCATAATTGGTTCTTCAAACTTACTCCGAAAATGGGAAAGGACTGGTCGCGGATCGCTCTCATTGCTAGTCTCATCTTCGTATGCCTGGTGTTTCCCTCGATGATGCAAGCTTCGGGTGTAGCAGGAACGCGACAGGCTAGCTTTCCCATCGCGGGTGGTTTCCAATGGCTTGCATTTATCTACGCGTTATTGGGAATCGTTCATGGTTGTAGGGGTATGTATAGGCATACTTGTCCTCTTCCGTCAGCGCTTGAATCATCAAGGGAGGCTGGCGAAAAACCTGGCTGCTAATGTCTACTCCGTTTACCTGATCCATCCACTGGTGCTGGTTGGTTTCGCTTATGCATTCCACATGGTGGCGCTGTATCCACTGCTCAAATTTGGCATCGCGGTGATCATCACTATTCCACTATGCTTCCTGCTAATCAACCTCATTCGCAAGATTCCTCTGGCTAATAGGGTTTTGTGAGAGGTTTCAGGTCAAGCACCCCTTGTTAAGGGTGCCTTGGGTGACTTTGTTACCTTTCCTTTCAACTTGAGATCTGGTAGTACCTCGTCGCTTCAAACGGGAGTCACTTGATGGGCACATGATTCAGGTATTGATCAGTAGATATGGTTCACGCTGAACCATTGATTACAGCAAGTCTACTTTGTTCCAGCCAATAGGGTATCTGTAAAATAACGTGGACAATAACATATTTCTTCAATAGAGGTGATAGGTAGGCAGAGTGGAAGGTCTACGTAGTCACATCGGAGTGAGGATCAAGTTGCTTTGGAGTCAAGCATGGTGGTCTGTCTGGAACGGAGAAGTTTGAAGGAGAATGATCAACGGAGATGCTGTTGAATGCGCACCACTGGTTAAGCGAGTCGTTGCTTGATGGCAAAGTGCGCTGCCGCGGCGCGCGAGTTGATGCCGAGTTTGTTGTAAATGGAAGTCAGGTGGGCGTTGACCGTCCGCGGGCTGATCACGAGTTTCGCGGCCACCTGAACATCGGTCAGTCCAAGTGCTACCAGCTTCAACACCTCCACTTCTCGGGTGGTCAGTCCTGCCGGATATATTGACAGGGGTGAAATCTTATCGTTGGAAAGGGGCAAGCTCTCTTCGAGAGTTGGTTCGAGCATGATGATTTCTTCTGGATTTCCCAAGATGTGTTCTACTGTCATGGTGCGTCCCTCAGACCATGCTCTTTGGAATGCCTGTTTACCGAGCCGTGTACGCAGGTTATTTAGCGTCCGTTTATAATTATCACGTTCATGGGGGCCAAATGCTTTGTTGATGTCGAGTCTTACCTCGAAGGCTGCGTATAATCGTGCGGCACGCATGAATTGCTTCTGTGCGATAGCAACCTTCGCTAATCCTACGAGATGCCAGGCAATGTGAGTTTCGCGTTCGAGTTCCAAAGAGTGACCTTCCGTGATGTGTGTTTCGTTCCCGAGTTCCTGTGTCTTGGAATAGCCCTCGGTAAAGCATACCACTGCCTGCTCCAGGTCATCTTGAGAGCATAAAATAGACCCCAACGTTTCAAGGAACGATATGAGTAGAACCTTATCACCCAGTTCCCGGATAAGCTTAAGCCCCTCTTCTGCATGTGCTCTGGCTTGCACCAAATCGCCCTGATCCCAGAATAAGTGTCCCAAATTGTTTAATGCATGGGCGATTCGGCCCTTGTCGCCCATTTCTCGAGCAAGCATGAGGCTCTCTTTTGTCAGAGCTATTGCCTGCTTCAGGTCACCTTGAAGCCATGCTATGTACCCTAACGTGAGCAACGAACGCGAAAGCTCCCAGGTGCTGCCTGACTTGCGACACAGCGTGATGCACTCTTTCAGCAAGGAAGCCGCTGCCGCATGATCACCTTGTTGTGCCATGACCCGGCCCAACGTGGACATGGGGAAAACTACTCCGTGATCATTATCCAACTCCCGGCAGAGCGCCACACTTTCAGCGAGGAGCACATGTGCCTCTTGTAGGTCACCCTGGACAGCAGCCAGTTCTCCTGCTGCACTCAACACTATGGCTCGCAATGTTGTACGTTTTCCAGCCTCCGGTAATGCAAGCGCAGTTTTCAGCCAGCGCCGTCCCTCGCTCCAATATCCACGTGTTTGCCAGAATAACCACAGCGATACACAGAAACGTAACGCCTTCTCCCCCTCCTCGTGTGCGATCAGCCAGCCGAGCGCGGCCCGCAAGTTTTCCTGTTCTCGGTCCAATCTTCTCAGCCACTGGAGTTGCTGCGCTCCCTTGAGGTGTAGCTCTGCTTCTTCTACCAGTGCCAAATAATAACTGGCATGTGCTCGCAGAATGCTTTCTTCCTCTCCGCTCTCGCGCAAGCATTCCCATGCATACTCGCGGATCGTCTCAAGCATCCAGAGGCGTGATTCGTTATCCTCTTGTTCTGTACATTGCAACAAGCTCTTGTCGATGAGGGAGGTCACTCCATCTACGACCTGCACCACATCTGGCTCCTTTTCGAGAGCAGTTTGAATTGCCTCTATTGCTTCAAGCGTGCAACCACCGTTGAAAACAGAAAGTCGCCGGAAGAGTTGCTGCTCTTCCGCCTTGAGCAGGTTATAGCTCCATGCGATGGTGTTACGTAGCGATTGCTGCCGCGCTGGTGAATCCCGAACACCGCTCGTCAGGATCTGAAGTAGCTGACTGAGCCGTGCGAGGAGAGCCTGAGGCGAAAGGAGTTTCATGCGAGCCGCAGCCAACTCAATCGCCAGTGGTAACCCATCCAGGCGAATGCAGATCTCCGCGATAGCACGAGCATTGGCGGGTGTGATCTGGAAATCGGGCTTCACTGCCATGACTCGTTGATGGAAGAGATTGACCGCAGCATAGTGCAATAACTCTGTCTGCTCTGCCAGGGAGGTACGATCGGGCAACGCTAAAGGCGGAACTACAAACTCGTGCTCGGCTCGCACTCGCAGCACCTCTCGGCTGGTCACAAGCAGCTTCAGCTTTGGGCATGCAACGAGTAGATCCGTCATGTGCGGCGCTGCGCTTACTACCTGCTCGAAGTTGTCGAGCACCAACAACACTTTTTTCTGTTGGAGTTCTTCTCTCATGTGTTCGAGCAAGGGCTTCCCACCTCCTTTGCCGATCCCGAGTGTCTGAGCAATGGTTGGTAGGACGAACATTGGATCACTGAGAGGTGCCAGGTTCACGAGAAACACCCCGTCTGTGAACACCTCGCAGAGTTCTGCTGCCACTTGCAAGCCCAGGCGCGTTTTGCCCGTACCACCAGGTCCCGTTAAGGTCACAAGGCGCACATCTTCACGGAGAAGCAGATTCTGAACGGCTGTTACTTCCTGCTCTCGGCCAATGAGCGAAGTCAATTGAACTGGCAGGTTGTGGAGGCGACTATCGAGCGTCTTGAGGGGAGGGAAATCAGCGAACAGGCCATCAATGACTAGTTGGTAGAGATGAACTGGACGTCCTAGATCCTTGAGGCGGTAGTCTCCCAGATCTCGCAGGCTTACTCCCTCCGGTAGGCCATGTCCTACGAGATCGCGTGTTGTTTGAGAAATTAAAACCTGTCCTTCATGTCCGACACTCATTAAACGGGCAGCACGATGGACATCCAGGCCCATATATCCCTCGGTAGACAACTCAGGTTCACCGGTATGCAGGCCCATGCGCACGCGTACTGTCATACCATCTGGCCAGCTCTGGGTGAAAAGGGCACATTGGGCAGCCACCGCAGCTGAGGCAGCATCGGTGGCACGCGCAAAGGCTGCGAAAAAGGCATCACCCTGCGTGTCCACCTCGTGACCGTGGAACTCGAGGATTGCTGAACGCAGGAGTGACCTATATGTTTCCAGCAGGATGGCATAGCGATCACCGAGTTGTTGGAGCAGGCGCGTCGATCCCTCGATATCGGTGAAAAGCAGAGTCACAGTGCCTGTGGGGAGTTCACGCATGCAGCACCTCCTACTGCTGATGCTCAACACATCCCAGATGCGTCGTTCAATGATGACTATGATGGTTTTGATTCTCTTTGTACTAGTATACCTCATCATTCGACTATTCAAAGATCAGGTCTTTTTTATAATCCACTGGCCCAACCCACACCTCATATCAACTATCCCAACGCCAACCAGCTTCTGCAAGGTCGAGTGCTATTGGCAGGCGCGGCCAACCTGCTGTAATGCGTTCAACCGTTTCAGGCCAACTTCGTATGCCACTTAAAGCGTCAACTGCCTCGACATTATATATATTCACTCTCACTATGAAGTTGAACAACCTGTTTCAGTCGATTGGATTCGAGCGCGGCAGTCATTATACGATGGCTTTGCTCAGTTTCTTCTGGTGTCACACAGTAAAATGGTTGATGCATGCTATCAGAATGAGCGAGTTCGTCACAGAATGCTGCCCACATCTGCAAGATCGAATCGGAGAAGCCAAACTCGAAAATGCCACCTGTAATCGTTGGATATGCTGATTCAGAACTGAGATCTTGTGATTGCCAGGCCTGTGGACCCCCTGGTGTATAGGCCATTGTACGCAGCGTCTTTGGATACTTGGTACTGAATTCGGCCGAGAATTGCGTGCCAAGCACGCGCAAATACCAGGTGTTCATCTCCCCTGGCGCCATGCGCTTAATCTCAAGCAACATTGGGAAGTGTTGTCTATCTCTAGATATTTCGCATGCCAGCACAGCATTATCCCAGGTCTCACATGGCACCATCGTTCCATCGCGCCCAGGTCGTTCAGTAACGATCTTAGAGAGTATAGCGCGGACATTGTTTGGGACCCAACCAGCACGTAATGGAATGTGCAGTACATGCATGCCTAAATCTCCCATACAGCCGTACTCGCCATTAGTAGCTACCTGGCGCTTCCAGTTGATTGGTTTATGTGGATCGAGATCGCTACTATGCAGGAAACCCGCCTGCACCTCTAAGATCCTCCCAAATCGTTCCTCACGAATGAATTGCAGTATCTTCTGCGCACCTGGAAAAAATGGAAATTCCGAGGAGCTGCGTACCAGAACCTGTGGGTGAGCATGAACTGCGGAGAGAATGTGGGCATTGGCGGCTTTGTCGATGCCGAAAGGCTTTTCACCAAGCAGGTGTTTTCCAGCCTCTATGATGTCTATATAGAATTGTTCGTGAAGATTGTGAGGTACTGCGCAGTAAATCGCATCAATTAGAGGCGAGCTAAGCAACTCATGATAGTCCTGTGTCGCTACTCGGATCGTATCAACGTTATCGGTGAACCAATCAAGCATAGCAGGGTTAGTATCGCAAGCGCCAACGATATGCGGCACGACATCTTGATCGAGTAGGTGGCACCAGCGTGCTGCTGCGCTAGCGAATTCGCGACCCATTAAGCCGCAGCCAATAATTCCGAAATGTATTTCACGTTTCTGCATCATGCTCCTCGACCTCTCTAACTATGCAATATAGTTAGCGCTTGTTCTGGTGTCGCCTCCTCATGGACTAAGGCCATGAGCGCCCGCGTCATCTTGGCAGGGTGCTCATTTTGAATGACATTTCGCCCGTAAACAATTCCTGCTGCCCCCTGGCGCATAAGCTGATAGGTGCGTGTCACAATCTCCTCGTCAGAAGTCTTGCCGCCACCGCGCACGAGCATAGGTCGACCAGATGCTATCTCAATCACCTTATGATACTGGGACACATCATCGCATGGATCAGCCTTGATTACATCTGCACCAAGTTCGACAGCCTGGCGTACCAGTGGAAGGATTTTGTTGAGATCACCATCAACCATGTAGCCTCCACCTTTGGAGTTTTTTTGCATCACCAGAGGCTCGATCATCAGTGGCATACCGTAGCGGTTGCACTGCGGTTTCAGACGGCAAATATTATCAATGCATTGTGCATAGAGTTGCGGCTGATCTGGCAATAAAAATAAGTTCACCACAACACATGCCGCGTCAAGTAAAAGCGCCTGCTCTACAGCATCCTCAACTAGTCGGCTGAACGAGTAGCTGGGCAATGACTTGCCATAAATATTAGCTACATCAGTACGTAAGACGAGTGACGGCTTACCTTTTCCCGGAATATGTTGCAGCAACGGTGCCAGGCCAGGACTTAGCTGAACTGCATCAGGATTCGCTTCAATTATTGTTGAAATGACACGCTTCATATCCTCAATATTATCCAGGAAAGCTCGCTCATTGAAGAAACCATGATCAATAGCGACATCAAAACAGCGCCCATCATCAGCAAGCAATCGGTTCAAACGCGGTATAATGCTCATAGTGATACTCCTTATCGCGCCCTCACAGGCTTCTTCAAGAGTTAGAGAACGGTACGAATGGCCTCTACGACGGCTTCAGGTGCTTCAAAGGGCACGAAGTGACCAATCTCAGGCAAGAACTGTACTCCAAGCAAGTGGGAAAACGTGTCGCCGAGTCGATCTGCCCATGCTGGTGGCGCAATCGGATCAGCCGCGCCCCAGAGAATCATCGTCGGATGCGTGATGGGAATAGGTGGGATGTTCCCAGCGGCTAAAGCAACTTGCCCGGAACCAGCTCCTGCTCGATACCAGGCAATACTTCCTCGTGCCGCTCCAGGTTGCGCATACATATTGACGATCTCCTCAAACTCGTAAGGACGGAGAGCCTTCTTATTGCCAACCCAATGAGTGTAGAAGTGTGAGAGATACAAGCGAACCGTTTCCTGATCGTGACCGATAAGTTGATCAGCCTGGGGCAAGAGGTGAAAATGCTGATACCAGCGCTCCTGCTGTGCCTTGGGCTCCAATGGGCGTGTGCCAAACCCTGGATAGACGGGAGCAGAGAGTACAAGGGAGTGAACACGCTCTGGAGCCATGTGAGCTAACATTTGCGCTACTCGTGAGCCAATATCATACCCTCCCAGGATGATTCGTTCGACGTTCAATTGGTTGAGGAGGGTGAGGACGTTTTTGGCTTGAGCTTCAGGAGAGTATGCCGAATGGACGGGCCAGTCAGGTTTGGCTGAGAAGCCAAATCCACGCAAATCTAGTGCGATAACCGACGTGAACTGAGCCAGACGAGGAAGGACACGTCGCCAATCGTACCAGAAGCCAGGCCAGCCATGCAGCAAGATCACCTGGGGAATTCCTTGCCCCCACCTCACATAATGCAACTCCAGTCCATCTGCATCCGAGGCCGTTGCGTGCCTCCATGAGGCATCTTGCACAGGAACATCAAACATCTGATCAGTGTTCATCTCTCTCTCCTTTATCGGGATGTGAAACATTCATCCAATCTCATCAAAAAGAAAGGGGAAGGTCACACCGTTTGCTCATCCCCGTGTCCGTGTCCATCAAGCCCTCCTGAAAATCCTCCTGGCCACTTCACAAGCAACGCCATCCCCTTCAGCCCCATGAGAGTGAGAGCGAGAAGGAAGCTGATTCGATCATGGTCTGATCGATGGAACACCAGCGCCCATTCTCATCAGGCTGAAAGCATTGGATGGTTGGTGGCATGAACGTGTTCGGTGGCGCGCACGAAGAGTGCTATGGGTTCTTGAGTTGGATCATGCCCACGCAGTTCTGGCCCGGGTCGAGGAACCAGGCCATCCAGGCGAACCCGATATCGGCAATGCCGTCGTCGGTCTGTAACCCTGGCGTGTCGTAGTCTTCGATCTTCACGCCGCGCCGGCGCAGTTCGCTCACCTCGGCCCGCACGTCGGCGACGCGGAAGGCAGCTTGTGTCTGCTCGTCCTTGGTCCCCACGCTGCTCTTCGTGACCACTAAATGGGTGTCGCCGCCACATTGAAATGTCACCCCACCCGGGGTCTCACTGAGCACTCGCAAGCCAATTTTGTCTGCGTAGAAGTCTTTGGCAGCCGCCAGGTCCATGGCTAGCAGCACCACGTCAATCGGATAGTTACCTAGCATCGTATTCTCTCCTCCTCATACTGTTGGTGGTCATCTACTTTGCTCACATACTCTGACGAACTCACCTGGCTCGGCCCCGTGGAGTTGCCAAGGAGAAGGCGAAGACGCCTCTCCTTCGAGAGATGAGCAAACAGAGCATTCAAAGACAGGAGTCCCTCCTTGCCTCCTCATCATATCACACAACTCCCCATCACAAACGGGTTCACTTTGATGCTGCTATCTGAGCTGCGTGCTCTTGGAAGTGGCTCGGCAGCGTCTGGCACAGGTCTAGTATGGTTTTGTATCCCGCTCCGAAGCAATAGGCACCTCGTCCCCATTCGTCGTCCTGCATCCCCTCAACCGTCGCTACCATCGCCGTGTGGGCTTTGTCGTACCGGGCGAGGATCGATGCACGAGTCTGGTTACGGGCGCTCTGTTGGACCAGTCTGCGATTGATCAGGGGACCGAGCCAGCTCAGGAATGATGGCGGATTCAGGTAATTCTTCCCCTGGCGAACATGCTCAATCGCCTCTGGTGTACCAGCGAGTGCATCCGCAAAGTGTGTCAGCACTTCCCCTATGGTCCATGCCGTCGAGCTGGTTTTCCGGTGCCAGTCAGCATCGGTAAGCGACTCCACTACTGCATGAAAGGCGGAACGTGTTTCCTCCAATTGGCGACGTAAAACCGTACGATCAGGAATGAATGTCCTTGTGGTTGATGATCTCGATACATTGGTGCTCATACTTAAATCTTCCTTTTTAAAACGTCTTTTCCTTTGCTATCGAGCAAGGGAACAGGGCAGAGGGCCTGGAAAACGCGCTTCTGATGGAACAGTACACCGTGCCATAGAAGTGAGGCTGAGCTCGCCCTTTTACTTCTTTCATGCGCCTAAAAACAGGCTTTCTCTCTGGTTCTGGTGGTTCTGGTGATTGCTTCCATCAAGTCGAAGATGGTACAATCTCTACACCTCGACTGGAGCGTAACACATGAGCGGGAAATCATCGTGAGAGAGACGTGAAATGGGCCAATTGATTCTCAGATTGCTCGGGACACCAGAAGTGAGCCATGCGGAGCAACCGCTCACCTTTCAAACTCGCAAGGTCCTTGCGCTGCTAGCTTTCCTTGCCGTAGAGCAAGGAGTCCACTCGCGTGACAAGATCACGGCCCTCCTCTGGCCAGAAAGCGATGAAGAGCGCGGCAAGGCTTCGTTACGCCGAGCTCTGTCCTATTTGCGGGAGAGCCTTGACGAATCCTCTCACGAGCACTCTGGTAATGTGCCGCTGCAACCCCCACATGTGCTGATCAAACACCATACGCTCAGTTTCAACCTTGCTTCTGACTTCGAAATAGATACGCAGTCCCTGCAAGCGGCGTTTACGCTTGCTCGCCGTCGCTCGTCAGGTGATCCTCGCACGCATCTTGCCCACCTGCACATGGGGGCTTCCTGCTATCATGGCAACTTCCTGGACGGCCTCTCTTTGCCCGATGCTCCAGACTTCGAGGACTGGCTGCTACTGCAACGCGAAAGCTGGCACCGCCAGGCGAATACCGTTTTCGACCGCCTCTCCCAGTGGCAGACCGAAACAGGAGAACTAGAGAACGCGCTTGAGACTACCACCCGTTGGGTCGAGCACGATCTGCTCAACGAGATGGCCCACGCTCACCTGATGCAGCTGCACTCTGCGCTCGGGGATCGCGCGGCCGCCCTACGCGCCTTTGAGCGCTGCCGGGCCATCCTGGAGCGTGAACTGAGCGTCGAACCTTCATCAGAGATCGTGGGGCTGGCGGAGCGCATCCGTTCCCAGGCTTCTCCTGTGCTCGAATCGGCGCGGCATGAAGCGCCTTCGCCACGGGAGGCG
>WNFX01014456.1_pt1 | contig 13668 bp, 12 predicted proteins | sample 5400111 | NCBI WGS metagenome assembly WNFX01 (sample SAMN13153363, study PRJNA577476) | soil metagenome | isolation source: 40 cm soil or saprolite under grassland replicate 1 | place: USA:California | collected 2016-06-15
CATCGATCGCCGCGTAGCAGGTGATCGATGGGTGTCGCCGGCGCCGGCGAGATGAGTGATCGGCAGCGCTGAGACGATGTCGCGGCTGTCGAGGAACGTGGTCTGGAACCTGGTCGGGCAGGCGGCCCTGGTCGTGCTGGTGCTCGTCGCCGCCCGCTTCGTCCTCCGCCGCCTGGGCGAGGACGCGTTCGGGCTGATCTTCTTCGCCCTGACGCTGAACAGCGTGCTGGTCGGCCTGCTCGACCTGGGGATCTCGGCCACCACCGTCAGGGTCGTCGCCGTCACCGGCGCGGGCGGGGACGGCGCGACCGGCTACCTCCGCACGGCCGCCCTCTTCTACTGGTGCGCCTACCTGGTCCTGGCCGGCTGCACCTACCTGGCCGCGCCGGTCGTCGTCGTGCGCTGGACGCACCTGAGCGGCATGGCGCCGGAGCCGGCGGCCGACCTGGTCCGGCTGCTGCTGCTGGGCTCGCTGTCCACGCTGCCGCGCAGCCTCTACGCGAGCTGCTTCCGAGGCATCCAGCGAATGGAGTTCAACAACGCCATCGAGGTCGGGATGAACGCCCTGCAGCAGGCCGGCACGATCGCGGTGCTCCTGCTCGCGGGCGGGCCGATGCAGGTCGCCGGGTGGTTCGTGTGCTGCTACGCGGCCGCGATCGCCGTCTACGCCGCCGCGCTGACCCGCTTCCTGCCCGCCCGGTCCCTGCTCCCCGGCTACTCCCACGCCGCGGTGAGGGCGCACTGGCGCTACGCGGCCCACCTCTCCGGGATCTCCGTCCTGTCGATGGTCCACACCCAGGCCGACAAGGTCGTCATCGCGAACCTGCTCCCCATCGGGTCCTTCGGCTCCTACGCCGTCGCCGCCGGCATGGTGTCGAGGGTCTCCTCGGTGGCGGCCGCGGTGGCCCAGGCCGCGTTCCCGTCCCTGTCGGCGCTGTTCCGGGACGGCGACCGGGAGCGTGTCCTCGGCCAGTATCGGAGGCTCCAGGACCTCGTCTGCTACGGCGCCGCGTTCCCGATGGCGGCGATCGCGTTCGCGGCGCTGCCCGCCTTCACCTACCTCTTCGGGCGCGGCCTGGCCGAGCAGCTGCAGGTGCCGACCGCGCTCCTCTGTCTCGGCTACTACCTCAGCGCCTCGGTGACCGCGCCGTACGTCGCGTCGCTGGCGGCCGGCCGGCCGGCGCTCGCCGCCAGGCTGAACGTGCTCGCGCTGTTCACCTTCCTGCCGGCCCTGGTCGTCCTCGTGACCCGGTTCGGGATGACCGGGGCGGCGCTGGCCTGGATCGGCTACCAGCTGCTGTCCTACGGCTACTTCGTGCCCCGCGTCTGCCGGACCTGCCTGGGGATCGGCGCCCGGGCCTGGTACGCCCACGTCGGGAGGGTCCTCGCCCTGGCCGGCGCGACGTACGGCGTCGCCTGGCTGCTGGCCATGGCCGTGGGCGGCGGCGGCGTCGCGGCCTGGTCCCTGTCCTTTCTCGCCGCCACGCTGGCGTTCGCCACCGCCGGCTACCGCATGATCGGGGAGCCGCTGCGCAGCCGGCTGGTGAGCCTGCTGCCGGCCCGGTGACTCGCCGGGCGCCGTCATCTCGCGGCCAGCCGGCGGCGCCAGTAGCCGACCGCGTCGGCCAGCCCCCGGTCCCGGTCGTAGCGTGGCGTCCAGCCCACCTCCCGGGCCAGCCGTCCGACGCGCGCCACGAGCAGCGGCGGCTCGTCAGGGGGGGCTGGGATGGCGCCCAGCCGCACGAGCCCCGGCCGGCCGACCAGGTCGGCCGCCCTGCGCACGAGCTCCTCGATCGTCGTCGGGTGCCCGGAGGCGATGTTGACGGGGCCCGTCACACCGCTCTGCAGCAGCGCGGCGAACGCGTCGCCGGCGTCGGCCACGTGCAGGAAGTCCCTGACCTGGGCGCCGTGGGAGCAGCGCGCCGGCTCGTCCCGCAGCAGCGAGGTGACCACCGAGGGCAGCAGCCGGGTGGCGGGCTCGCCCGGGCCGTACAGGAAGAAGACCCGTCCCCAGGCGGCGCTCAGCCCGGAGACGCCGGCGAACGCCTCCAGCAGCCGGCGCATGGCGTCCTTGCACACCCCGTACGGCGTCCGCGGCGCCGCCGGGGTCAGGAGCTCGTCGCACCAGCCGCCGTCGCGCCAGTCGTACTCGGCGCAGGTGCCCGCCATCACCACCCGCCGGCCGCCGTGGTCGCTGAAGCCCTCCAGGATGGCCAGCCCGGCCGCCACCCAGCGGAAGTTCTCGGCCGCGGTCCAGTACGCGCCGTGGGCGACGTGCCAGGCGAGGTGGAGGAGATGGGACGGGCGCACCCGGCCCACCAGGTCGAGCGCCTGGCCGCGGTCCAGCAGGTCGGCGTGGTGCCACCGCACCGCGCCGCCGTCCGCTCCGGCCGCCCGGGACGAGACGGCGTGCACCTCGAATCCGCGCGCGAGCAGGGGCGCCAGGCTCTGCCGGCCGATGAAGCCGCTCGCGCCCGTGACGAGGACCCGCGGTGCGTCCGGGCCGGAGAGGACCATGTCCACCTCCGGGTTACGTGCGAGCCGGCGCTCTCGATCAGGCGGGGCGCCGTTTCGATCTGGCGCGGCGCCGGCATCGCCCGGTCGAGGGGCAGGCGACGAGGGCTGTAACTCAAAGTTGACGCCGCGCCGGGGGGCGGCCGATAGTCTACGTGCTTGGCTGCGGGTGGCGGCGTAGACCGTCGCCCGGTCCTGTCGGGCTGCGGATGATGAATGGACCTGCTCACATTGCTGCAATCATGAAAGGGCAAGGGGAACCAGGGTTCCCCTTCCAGAACCCCTCCCTCGGCGCAGTGTGTGGGTGGCTGGGAAACAACTCACACGGCCCGGGAGACCCGGGCCTACGCGCTGCGTCTGGGTCCCTTTTCATCCTTCGTGGTGCCGGCAGGCATGGGTCACTGAGGTGAGACGGGCAAGGGGAACCAGAGTTCCCCTTCCAGAACCCCTCCCTCAGCGCTACGTGTGGGCGGCCCGGGAAGCAACTCATCCGGCCCGGCAGAGCCGGGCCTACGCGCCGCACCTGGGTCCTTTCATCCCGTCGTGGTGCCGCCAGGGATGGCCGGCTGACGCTCGGCGGTCGGAGACCGGGCCCGGGTGAAGGTCCTGGTGACGGGTGGAGCGGGATTCATCGGCTCGCACCTGGCGCACGCACTGATCGAGGCCGGACACGAGGTCAGGGTCCTCGACAACCTGTCCACCGGCAGGCGGGCCAACCTCGCCGGTGGCGCCGACGCCGAGCTGGTCGAGGCCGACGTTCGCTGCCCCACCCCGCTGGGCCGCGCCATGCGGGGGGTGGAGGCGGTCTTCCACGTCGCCGCCCTGCCGTCGGTGCCTCGCTCGTACCGCGACCCGGTCACCACGCTCGCGTGCAACGCCCACGGCACGGCCAACGTGGTCGAGGCCGCCATCGTCGCCGGCGCGCACACGTTCGTGTACTCGTCGTCATCGTCCGTGTACGGCGACCAGGCCGCGGTCCGCAAGTCCGAGCAGATGGACCCGGCGCCCATCTCGCCGTACGCCTACTCGAAGCTGCTCGGCGAGAAGATCGCGCACGCCCACGGGCGCCGCGGCGACCTGCGAGTGGTGACGCTTCGCTACTTCAACGTCTTCGGCCCCCGCCAGGACCCCGATTCCGCGTACGCCGCGGTGATCCCGCGGTTCATCAAGGCGGCGCTGGAAGGGCGACCGGTCACCGTCTACGGGGACGGCCTCCAGACGCGCGACTTCACCTACGTCAGCAATGTCGTGAGCGCGAACCTGCGCGCGCTCGACTCCCCGGCATGCGACGCGGTCTTCAACGTCGCCTGCGGCCGGGCGGTGAAGCTGACGCACCTGGTGGAGGCGATCTCGGGCCTCCGCGGGCGCCCGCTCGAGGTCGTCAGGGCGGAGCCCAGGGCCGGCGACATCCGCCATTCCCTGGCCGACTGCCGCCGGGCCGAGGCGCTGATCGGCTACCGGCCCGAGGTGGACTTCGACACCGGGCTGAGGCTCACCTATGAGTGGTTCAGCGGTCGATAGCGCGGCGGCCGAGCCGCCCGTGCGGATCGCGCGCGTCATCACGCGGCTGAACGTCGGCGGCCCGGCGCGCCACGTGGCGATCCTCAGCTCCCGCCTCGGGCCGGACTTCGAGAGCCTCCTGTTCGTCGGCACGCCGGACGGCCGGGAGGGGTCGCTGCTGGACGCTGCCGTCGGCGCCGGCGCCACGGTCGTGCGGGTGCCCGGCCTGCGCCGCCGGCCGTCGCCCCTGCAGGACCTGAGGGCGGCGTGGTGGCTCTACCGGCGGTTCCGCCGCCTGCGCCCGACCATCGTGGCCACCCACACGGCCAAGGCCGGTGCGCTGGGCCGGCTGGCGGCGGTGCTCGCCGGCGTGCCCATCCGGGTCCACACCTTCCACGGCCACGTCCTCCAGTCCTACTTCGGCCCGCTCGCGACGGCGCTGGCGCGGGCCGCCGAGCGCGTGCTCGACCGGTTCACGACGCACGTCATCGCCGTCAGCCCGGAGATCGCGTCCGACCTGCACCGCATGGGCATCGGCCGGGGCAAGACGACCGTGGTGCCGCTCGGGCTGGACCTGGAGGGGGCCGACGGTGGCCGCCCCGGCCGGCTCCGCCCGGCCCTCGGCATCGGGCCCCGGGCGCCGCTGGTCGGCATCGTGGGCAGGCTGGTCCCGATCAAGAACCACGAGCTGTTCCTGCAGGCGGCGCGGCACGTGCTCCGGGCGCAGCCGGGCGCCCATTTCGCGGTCGTCGGCGACGGCGAGCTGCGGCCGCGGCTCGAGGCGCTGACGGACGCGTTCGGTCTCGGCGACCGCGTCAGGTTCACGGGCTGGCGCCACGACCTGCCCGACGTCTACCGGGACCTGGACGTGGTCGTGTGCTGCTCGCTCAACGAGGGGACGCCGGTCTCCGTCATCGAGGCGAGCGCCGCCGGCCGGCCGGTCGTGGCCACCGACGTGGGCGGCATGAGGTCCGTGGTCCGGGACGGCGTGACCGGCCTCCTGGTCCCGAGCGGCGACGAGCGCGGGCTCGCCGAGGCCGTCGGGCGCCTGCTGGCCGACCCCGACCTCGCCGGCCGCATGGGCCGGGCCGGGCGGGACCTGGCCCTGAGCCGGCACGGCAGCGGGCAGATGGTCGGTCAGCTGCGCGCCGTCTACCTCGCGCTCGCCGGGGACGTGCGGCCTGCCGGAGCCGGGGCATGAGCGCCGGCTCGCGGCATGCCCTCGTGACGGGCGGAGCCGGCTTCATCGGCTCCCACCTCGTGGACGCCCTGCTCGCCGGCGGCTGGTGCGTCACGGCGCTCGACGACCTCTCCACCGGCAGCCGCCGCAACGTCGAGCACCTGGTGGACGAGCGGCGGTTCCAGCTCGTGGAGGGCTCGGTCCTGGACCCGGCCTGCCTGCGCGCGCTGACGGCGGGAGCCGACTGCGTCTTCCACCTGGCGGCGGCGGTCGGGGTGAAGCTCATCGTCGGCCACCCGCTCCAGTCGATGCTGACGAACATCCGCGGCACCGAGACCGTGCTGGAGGCGGCCCAGCGCCGCGGGGTGAAGGTCCTGCTCACCTCGAGCAGCGAGATCTACGGGAAGAGCCAGGACGGGCCCCTCAAGGAGGACGACGACCGCCTCCTCGGCCACCCGCGGAAGCTGCGGTGGAGCTACTCCACGGCGAAGGCCGTGGACGAGGTGCTGGCCTACGCCTACCACCGGGACCTGGGCCTGCCCACGATCGTGATCAGGCTGTTCAACACGGTCGGCCCCCGCCAGACCGGCCGGTACGGCATGGTCCTGCCCCGGTTCGTCCAGCAGGCCGTGCGCGGCGAGCCGCTCACGGTGTACGGCGACGGCCGGCAGACGCGCGTGTTCACGTACGTCGGCGACGTCGTGCAGGCGCTGATCCGGCTGATGGAGGCGGCGGCCGCGGTCGGCGGCGTGTTCAACGTGGCCGGGCACCGGGAGGTCAGCATCGAGGAGCTGGCCAGGCTGGTCGTCGAGCGGACCGGCTCGCGCTCGCCGCTCACGCACGTGGACTGCCGGGACGTCTACGGAGAGGGCTTCGAGGAGTCTGCCAGGCGCGTCGCCGACACGAGCCGGCTGGAGGCGGTGACCGGGTACCGCTGCGAGACCGGGCTGGAGGAGATGATCGACAGCGTCATCGCGCACCTCGGCATGGTGCCCGGCGCCAGTAGATGAGTGGCGTCCCCTCCTTCTGCGCCGCCGCCGCGATCGCGCTGGCCGCCGTGTGGCCGCTGCGCCGCCTCGCGCTCCGCGTCGGCCTCGTGGACCGCCCCGGCCCGCGCAAGGCGCACCGCCGGCCGACGCCGTACCTGGGCGGGTGCGCGGTGCTGGCCGGCGCGTCGGTGATCGCCCTGGGCCAGCCGTGGGAGCCGGCGGCGCTCGTCCTCCTGGTCGCGATGGCCGGGCTCGGGCTCTGCGACGACGCCCGCCCGGCCCCCGTCCGCACCAAGCTCCTGGTCGAGCTCGCGCTCGCCATCGTCGCGGTGGACCTCGGCTTCTCGCTCCAGGTCACGGGCCTGCCGGCTGCGGACGGCGCCCTGACCGTCCTCTGGCTGGTCGGCCTGACCAACTCGTTCAACCTGCTCGACAACATGGACGGGCTGAGCTCCACCGTCGCCGCCTCGGCGCTGGTCGCGATGGCCGTGGTCGCCCCCGGGACGGCCGGCGTCGCCCTGCCGCTGGCCGGGGCCGTGGCCGGGTTCCTGGTCGCCAACCTCCCACCGGCCCGCGTCTTCCTGGGCGACGCCGGCAGCCTGATGATCGGGTTCGGGGTCGGCCTGGTCGGCGTCCGCGCGGCCGCCGGAGTCGGCGGGACGGGCGGCCTGGTGGTGCTCGTGGCGCCGGTCTCCGTGGCGCTGTTCGACACCGCGCTGGTGGTCGTCTCGCGCCTGCGCAGCGGACGCCCGGTCCAGGTCGGCGGGACGGCCAGCACGCCGCGGCAGCGGTGTGGCTGGCGCTGCCGCTCGGGGTCGGCGGGGCCGCCGCCTGGCTGCGCTGCGCCCGGATCGACCCCTACGCCGCCTCCCCGGTGGAGGTGGCGGCCCGCGGCGAGCCGGCGCCGCGGCCGCCGGCTATGCCGGCGCGTCCCGTCCCGGCTCCCACTCGACAGGGGAGGGGCACCTGATGTCCGAGGATCACAAGCGGGCCCTGCTGTCGCGGGTGGCCCGGCGTCAGGCCGGGGTCGCCGTGGTCGGTCTCGGCTACGTCGGCCTGCCGCTCGCCACGGCGATCGCGGCCGCCGGGTTCCCCACGGTCGGCATCGACCTCTCGAAGGAGCGGGTGGACTCGATCAACGCGGGGTGCTCCCACGTCGAGGACGTGGACTCCCGCGAGGTGGCCGGGCTGGTCGGCTCGGGCCGCCTGCGGGCGACGACGGACAGCTGGGCCGCGTCCGACTGCGACTGCGCGATCATCGTCGTGCCGACGCCGATCGACGAGCACCGGACGCCCGACATCACCTTCGTCCGCGGCGCGGCCGAGGGGCTGGCCAGGGCGATGCGGCCGGGGAGCCTGGTCGTGCTGGAGAGCACCACCTACCCGGGGACCACGGAGGAGGTCGTCGTCCCCGCCTTCACGGCCCAGGGGTTCACGGTGGGGGCGGACCTGTTCGTCGGCTACTCGCCGGAGCGCATCGATCCCGGCAACCCGATCTGGAACCTGGCCAACACGCCGAAGGTGGTCTCGGGCATGACCGACGACTGCCTGGAGGTGGTCAGCGGCCTCTACTCCAGCTTCGTGCGGTCGCTGGTGCCGGTCTCCAGCGTGCGCGTTGCGGAGACCACCAAGCTGTTCGAGAACACCTTCCGGATCGTGAACATCGGGCTGGTGAACGAGATGCAGATGATCTGCGACGCGTTCGGGATCGATGCCTGGGAGGTCATCGGCGCCTGCTCCAGCAAGCCCTTCGGCTTCATGCCCTTCTATCCGGGCCCGGGCATCGGCGGGCATTGCATCCCCGTGGATCCCCTCTATCTCTCGTGGAAGGTGCGGCTCACCGGCTACGAGGCGCAGTTCATCGCGCTCGCCGACCAGGTCAACCGCGCCATGCCCGAGCACGTGGTCAACCTCGTGGCGAGCGCGCTCAACGAGCGCGGGCGCGCCGTCCGGGGCGCCTCCATTCTCGTGCTCGGCGTGACGTACAAGGCCGACGTCAACGACATCCGGGAGTCTCCCGCCCTCGAGATCATCGAGCTGCTCGCCCGGCGCGGCGGCCAGATCGCGTATGCGGATCCCTTCATCCCCCAGCTCGCCCTCGACGGCCACAAGCTCTCGGCCGTCGAGCCGACCGGGGACACGGTGGCCGCGGCGGACTGCGTGCTCATCCTGACCAACCATTCACGATTCGACTACGGGGACATCGCGGAGCGAGCCTCGTTGGTCGTGGACACGCGCAACGCCATGAAGAAGTTCCGCGGCGCGCGCACGTCCATCGTCAGCCTCTAGGGGAGCTCCCATGAGCACGGTCCTCGTCACAGGCGGCGCCGGATTCATGGGCTCTCACCTCGTCGAGCGCCTGCTCGAGGAGGGGATAGCCGTCCGCATTCTCGACAACCTCTCCACGGGCTCGCTGGGCAATCTCCAGGGGGTGGTGGAGCGCTTCCACGGGCAGGGGGAGGGCACGGGCGGCGTCAAGCCCGGCGGCCAGCTCGAGGTCGTGATCGGCGATGTCCGCGACCGCGAGCTCGTGAGGACGGCCACCCGGAACGTGCAGGCCGTCTTCCACCTGGCCGCCATCCCGAGCACGTTGCTGGGACTCATGAGCCCGGCCGAGCTCGAGACGGTCAATGTCCAGGGCACTCTCAATGTCCTCCAGGCGGCGGTGACGGAGGGCGTGCGGCGGCTGGTGTTCGCGTCCTCCGCGTCGGTGTACGGAACCCCGGAATCTCTCCCGGTCTCCGAGACCTGCCCCCTCAAGCCGGAGTCGCTCTTCGCAGCCTCCAAGCTGGCTGCCGAGATGTACTGCCGGACCTACGCCACCATTCACAAGCTCGACGTGGTCACCCTCCGCTACTTCTCCGTGTACGGGCCGCGCCAGGGGACCGCCACGGGCGATGCCCTGATCCCCGAGCTGATCGAGATTGTCCGGCGGAGGCCCACCGCCTTCTCGCGCGGGGGCACGAGCGCGGAAGATCTCACCTACGTCGACGATGCCGTGGAGGCGACGCGGGCCGCCGCCGCCGCGCCGAACGCCGGCGGTCAGACCATCAATATCGGCTCCGGGCGCATGTCGTCCGTGCTCGAGATCCTGCACATCCTGTATGACCTCCTCAAGGTTCCCCCCGTGGCCGCCTCCAAGCTCACGGCTCCCATCTCGTCCTCGCGCGTGCAGGCCGGCGTCGCCCTCGCCGCCGATCTGCTCGGCTGCACGGCCCGGGTGTCCCTGGCCATGGGGCTCGCCCGCGTGGTCCGGGCCATGACCGATCCCGAGGCCTTCGATGGTCAGGCGCTCGTGGGGAGCCAGGCGGGATGAAGAACGCGCTGACGTTCGACATCGAGGAGTACTTCCACGCGGAGGTCTTCGCCCACGCCCTCCGGCCCGAGGAGTGGCCGGGCCTGGCCAGCCGCGTGGTCGACACCACCGAGCGCCTGCTCGACATCCTCGATTATGCCGACGTGCGGGCGACCTTCTTCATCCTCGGATGGATCGCCGAGCGGTACCCCGCGCTCGTGAAGGACATCGCAGCCCGGAATCACGAGATCGCCTGCCACGGCTACGGGCACCAGATGATCCACCGCCAGAGCCGCCAGGAGTTCGCCAAGGACCTGCAGCGCGCCAAGACCGCCATCGAAGACGCCGCGGGCACGGCGGTGATCGGGTACCGCGCCCCCACCTTCTCGGTGGTGCGGGAGACGATGTGGAGCCTCGAGGTCCTCTGGGAGGCCGGCTTCCTCTACGACTCGAGCATCTTCCCCATCGTTCACGATCGGTACGGTATCCCGGATGCCCCCCGCTTCCCGCACCGCGTGTCCATCACCAACGGACACGGGATCGCCGAGTTTCCCCTTTCCACCATCACCGTGCTGGGACGTCGGGTCCCCATCGCGGGGGGCGGATATTTCCGGCTCCTCCCCTACCGGCTCACCCGGCGCTTCATCCGGCACCTGAACACGCGCGAGCACCAGCCCGCCATCGTCTACCTGCATCCCTGGGAGCTGGACGTCCACCAGCCCAGGGTGCGCGTGGGCTGGCTGAGCCAGCTCCGGCACTCCGTCAATACCCACAGCACGGAGGGCAAGCTCCGCCGCCTGCTCGCCGACTTCCGGTTCGCCCCCGTCCGGGACATCCTCGCCCGGAGCGGCGTCCTCACCCCGGACGAAGCGCATTGAAGATCACCGCCGTCGTCGGCGCCCGACCCAACTTCGTGAAGATCGCGCCCATCGTGGCCGAGCTGCGCACGCGGCCGGATGTGACGGCCACCCTCGTTCACACGGGCCAGCACTACGACGGGCCCATGTCGGATGCCTTCTTCGCCAATCTCGAGCTCCCCGACCCGGACGTGAACCTGCACGTGCAGGCGGGAAGCGCCACCGCCCAGGTCGCGGAGATCATGCTGCGCCTCGAGCCCGTGCTGGCGGCCTCCCGGCCCGATATCGTCCTCGTGGTGGGAGACGTGAACTCCACCCTGGCCGGCGCCCTCACCGCGGCCAAGATGGGGCTTCGCCTGGCGCACCGGCGGCCAACGAGAACCTGGCCCGGGAGGGCGTCCGGCCCGAGCAGATCCATTTCGTGGGCAACGTGATGATCGACACGCTGTTCCGCTACAAGGCCCGGGCCCGCGAGTCCTCCATCCTCACGACCCTGGGCGTGCAGCCGCGCAGCTACAGCCTGCTCACCCTGCACCGGCCGAGCAACGTCGACTCCGAGGAGACGCTGCGTCCTCTCCTCGATGTGATCTCGCGCATCCAGTCCGAGAGCGCCGTCGTCTTTCCCGTGCATCCCCGCACGCGGCGCCAGCTCGAGCGCGTCAACGGTCACATGCCGGCCATGGCCAATCTCCGCATCGTCGATCCCCTGCCCTACCTGGACTTCGTCCAGCTCATGGCCAATGCCTCCTGCGTCCTCACCGACTCGGGCGGGATCCAGGAGGAGACAACGGCCCTGGGCATTCCGTGTCTGACGCTCCGGAAGAACACCGAGCGCCCCATCACGGTCAGCCGCGGCACCAATCGCGTCATCGGCGTCGAACCCGCGGTGATCTACGAGCACTGGCGTCAGGCCGTGGGTGGACAGTGGCCCGCCGGGCAGCTTCCCGAGCTCTGGGATGGCAAGGCCGCCCAGCGCATCGTGCGCATTCTCCTGGAGGCCCGCTGATGCCCCTCGAGGTCCGGCCCCTCGCCGGCGAGAGCATCGAGTGGGACGCCTTCGTTCGCTCGACGCCGAGCGGCAGCCCGTTTCATCTGCTCGCCTGGAGACGCGCGGTGGAGCAGAGCTTCGGCCATCGGCCCCACTACCTGATGGCCGTCGGCGATCACGGGATCGAGGGCGTGCTGCCCCTCTTCGAGGTCCGCGGGCTTCTCGGCGGGCGCGGATTGATCTCGGTGCCCTACGCCGTCTACGGCGGGATCTGCGCGCGGCCGGGGCCGGCGCGTCAGGCGCTCCTCGACCATGCCACCGGGCTCGCGAAGCGCCTCGGCGCCGCCTACGTGGAGCTGCGGCACCGGGCCGGGCAGGAGCTGGAGCTGCCCACCAAGTCCCTGTACGTCACCTTCTCCCGGCCCATCTCCGGCGATGACGAGAAGAACCTGGCCGACATCCCGCGCAAGCAGCGGCGCATGACTCGCCAGGGCGCCAAGTACGGGCTCCGCGCCGAGTTCGGCCTGCAGCACCTCGACGACTTCTACCGGGTCTACGCGCGCAGCGTGCACCAGCTGGGCTCGCCGGTCTTTCCCCGCCGCCTCTTCGGGGCCATGGCCCAGGAGTTCGGGAAGGACTGCGAGCTGCTGACGATCTGGAAGGACGGACGCATGCTCGCGGGGGTGCTCACCCTCCTCTACGAGGATCAGGCCCTGCCCTACTACGGCGGCGCGCTCAAGGAAGCCTTCGGGTACGCCGTCAACGATTTCATGTACTGGGAGCTCCTCTGCCACGTGGCCCATGCCGGCTATCGCGTCTTCGATTTCGGCCGGAGCCGTGAGGGGACGGGCCCCTACAACTTCAAGCGGCACTGGGGCTTCGAGCCTCAGCCGCTCCCGTACCAATACGTCCTGCTCGAGGGCGGCTCCATCCCCAATATCAGCCCGGCCAACCCGAAGATGCGTCTGGCCGTCGAAGCGTGGAAGCGCGCGCCGTTCCCCTTGACGCGGCTGCTGGGACCGTCGCTCACCCGGTACCTGCCGTGACTGGACCTGACCCGGACCGCCTATGACCTGGACCGCTCGATGAACATCCTGATGCTCGGACCGTGGCTTCCCACCGTGCGCCGACAGCTCACCACGGAGCGGCTGCACCGCTTCGCCCGTGAGCTGGCCCGGGAGCACCGGCTGACCCTCGCCTGTACTACGGACCACCCGAATCCCTTCGGGGCCGTGTCCGCCATCCGCGACGAGTTCGAGGACCTCGAGTTCGCCGTGGTCCCCAACCGGTGGAAGCGGCTGTGGAGCGTTGCGCATCTCGCCACCGGCTCGTCCGCGGAGGTCGCCTATTTCAGCGCGGACGCGCTGCGCAACCGCATCCGCGACCGCGCCAAGTCGGCACCGTTCCACCTCGTCTACGTCGCCTCCACGAGCATGATCCCCTACGCCCTCGAGCTCGCCCCGCGCGTGCCCGTCGTCCTCGATTTCGGCGACGTGGACTCGCAATGGTGGCAGGACCGCGCGCGGCAGTTCTCGGGCTTCAAGACGAAGATCTATCGGGCGGAAGCCATGCGCCTCCGCGAGGTCGAGATCATGGGCGCCCGGCGCGCGACCCACTGCCTGGTGGCCACGCCGCAGGCGGCCCGGACGGTCGCCTCCTTCGCGCCGTGGGCGGCCGTGAGCGTGATTGGCGACGGCGTGACCGCCGACGAGCCCGCGGTGCCCACGCGGATCGGCGGGCCACACCTGATCGCCTTCACCCCGTGCCTCGAGGTCAACTCCGAGGCGCAGGCCGCGGCGGAGTTCTGTGATTCTGTGCTGCCCGCCGTGAGCAACGAACTGGGGCGAACCAAGCTCCTCGTGGGCTGCAAGTCGCACTTCCGTCTCGCGAGGCGCCTGGCCAACGTGCCCGGGGTGGAGGTGGTGGCGCCCACCGGCGACCTCCGGCCCCTGCTCCGGCGGGCCGCGGTGGCGGTGGCCCCGAGACGTTTCGGCGCCGAGACGCGGCGGAGTGTGCTCGCCGCCATGGCGGCGGGCGTGCCCGTCATCACCACGATCGAGGGACTGGACGGGCTGCCCATCAAGCACGGACGGGAGCTCTACCTGGAAGACAACGCCCTGGGTTTCGCCGAGCGGCTGATCGACCTCCTCCGCAAGCCGACGCTGAGGGAGGTCATGGGCGCCCGGGGACGCGCCTTCGTCCGCGCCCACTGCTCGACGGCCGCGGAGGGTGCTCGGTTCAGCCAGGTCATCGCGGCCGCGATGAACGGGACTTCCCGGAACGGGAGCGCCCCGGATGGAAACGGCGCCGGAGTCATCGCGTGAAGGTGAGACGGATCGACACGC
>WNFX01006086.1_pt1 | contig 13667 bp, 23 predicted proteins | sample 5400111 | NCBI WGS metagenome assembly WNFX01 (sample SAMN13153363, study PRJNA577476) | soil metagenome | isolation source: 40 cm soil or saprolite under grassland replicate 1 | place: USA:California | collected 2016-06-15
CGCTAAGGAAAGGAATCCTCCATGGATAATCCACTACGCCGTTTACCCTTTGTGTGCATTCTAGCGCTGCTGCTCCTCCTATCTGCGTGTAACTCGGTGAAGAGCGCAGCACCACCAACGGCAGTACCCACGGCTACGCCAGCGCCAGGTGAGTACGTTTCCAGTAGCCCAACAGAAGCCATGTATCTCTCGCTGACAGGCGTGTCGAGCGGGTATGTGTCCGGGCAGCTCCAACTCGCTGAGGTTGCTTATGATCAGAATAGCGGGGGCTATAGTCTCTACGCGAACCACGACTCTGTGACTGGCACGATGCAAAATGGTCAGATCCAGCTCAACACGCAGCGTTGGGGAACCATCACGGGCACCTACACCGACCAGCGTATTATCCTGGCTATCCCGTTGAAGAGTGGGGGCGTTGGTTCATTCACCTTTACGCCTGGCTCAAGTGACCAGTTCAATACTGATGTGGCACACCTGCAAAGTTCGATTGATACCGCCAACGCGAACGCCACAGCCTCAGTCAATGCAACCGCCACGACAGACAGCCAACAGCAGGCCGTGGACACAGAGAATAGCGCCGTCGCACATGACCTCTCGGCCCTCCAGAGCGATACCTCTAACCTTAACCAGCAAGCAACCTTCGACTCAGTCTTCTCAGAGTACGCGCAGAGCTGGCAACAGATGCAGAATGACTATCAAACCGAAGTCAACGATAGTAAAAACGGTTGTGCCAACGGCAACTATGGTACAGTGCAATCTGATGCGGGTAGTGTTCAGTCTGATGAGGGTAGTATAACGAGTGACGATGGTAGCTTCGATAGTCAGAAGTATGGCCTGGACGGAGCATATAGCAACGTTCAGCAAAACATAACGAGCCTCAAGAATGACTGGCAGGCTTTGCAGCAAGCCGTTGCTGCCAACACCTCTGGTACACCTGCATCCAACTATAAGCAAAGCGACATCGACAGCGCCGTTGCAAGCGGCAACAACGCACTCAGTAATGCTGATGGTGTTGTGAAGAAGGCAAAGCAAACACGTGCAGCCTACGACAGTGAGGCAAACGACCTGAACAACCAGGCGCAAGCGCTCCCTGCAAAGATGGGATGTTAGAAAAGAAAAGGAATAGACACATGAGTGGCTATGATAGGATTCCGAGGATGTTTGACAGGATTCCCTTGAATGCTGATGGCAGCATGACGGCCTTCTTGGAGGAGCGTTCGGGCGATGTATGGCTGGCCTATGATAATAGGGAGACGGCAATCCCACTCTCGCCAGGGGAAGCAACGGCGCTGTTTGACTATCTTCTGCTACGCATTGAATACCTACGAGCAGCAGAGCGCGAGAGGAGCAGGCAATAACATGAGCAGAAGAGATATCATTGGGGGTGCACTGGCTATTGTTGTGGTACTTGTTGTCGTAGGGGGTCGTTTTAGGAGTTGCTGCTTACATTTCTCTGACGCATACCTGCACGGTTGGCGTGAGTGGAACCGCAGCGAACATTACCTACTCCGGCCCACAGGCGGATGGCTTTTGCTCCAATCCTGACGGGTGGCAGTATGGCGGAAACCACTTCTATAAACTCGATCAGCCACAAGGAGTGACGCTTTGTGCAGGGCAGGTGACGCTCAATAGGAACACAGTGGACTATACAATACGTGATACAGGAGTGTTTGACATCGTAGGCAGTGGTCTCTGCAAATGGTATGGCGAAGGATTACCAAGCAATCCCTAATGCCTGAACACCTTCGGTGAATAGGCTACAAAAAACGCCCGCGTTATATCCACCCGTGGCAGCCCCGCTGTGGTTTGCCACACCAGGCACAGACGTTTTTGAGGAGAGATTACCAATTTTCTGGACTGACAACCCAGCCGTTTGGATCAATATCCGATGCAAAAGACAGGCCAACGAAGGAGTTCTTCGCCTCTTCCAAACTGTCGTACTCCCCAAGCATAGCGCCATTGAACCCGATTGCCTTCTTTGGCCCTATCGCATAAAAAGTGACAAAGGGTTTCTCTGCTGTACTGGGCAGGCGCTCTTTCACACCGATTTCGTTTTCACCAACAGTGTTGATAGCTGTCCTCTGCTCAGATGTAAACCGCTCTACTGCTTCTTCAAATGTCATCTTTGATATTCTCTCTTTCTTCGGAAAGACGAAGTTACGCGTTTTTCATGGTGTAGCCAGTGCCGAGATTGGCTACGGGTTGAAACACTGTTTTTCACTGTGTCTGATAATTGGTGGTTTGGGCAATGTGCCTCAGTACGTGACGACGTACTCCTGCTGACTCGTCAAAACTCCACCAATATCAAGAGTAAGCGTGTACTTGAGATTGCTTGCATTCGGGTCAACGTTACTCGCGCCACTTGAGTCGGTAACATCGACTAAGATTCGCCCTGCTGTGTAGGGACCATCATTCGCTTCTGTCTGATTATGATAGGCAAATACAACAGACCCACAGGGGTTGTCGAGTTGCTGAGCATAGAAGTAGGCGAGTAAGTCCTCTGCGAGTTGCTGACCAGTCACACTTGAATCAACCGTCACTTCTCGCTTTGGCTGCGGGCAGACCCCAGTAAGTCCCACACTCTCGCCATGGAACTCGTATATTGCACTCGCATCTCCTATTGCGGCAAGACCCCGCAAATCGGCTACCGTTTTTGGCGGATAGTGGACTACCTGAGGAGTCGCCGTTGGAGCAGGTGTATCGGTCGGTGCGGGTGTATCAGTTGGGGCGGCGACAATGATAGCTAGTTGGATTTGAGCGTTTCGCGTAGCAGTAGCTTGAATGTTTAGAGCATCCTGCTGCGTAGCAGTTGCATCGATAGTTGGTGTTGCGGTGGTGGGAGCAGCCGATAGGCTGGCGTTGGCAGCGTACCAACACAACGAGCAGCTCAGGACGAGGATGATGCAGGCGATGATCTGCACCTTTTTGGAGCGCTGGCGAAACCAGCGCCAGAACCGCTGGTGCGGAAGCTGTTTTTGTGGCTGTTGTGGATACGGTGGTTGCATACGTTTTTCTCTTTTTCTACATTAATGCGAATACAGCGGTCTCATTTCACCGCCATGGTAACTACAGGCTCCCCGCTCGCCGCCAGACTGGCTATAGGTTCCATCGTTGCATTCAATAATAAAACCATCGCCTGGGTCATCTGAGCCGTAAAAGCTGGCGATGCAATTGAAATAATTACAAAAGCCACTGGGAGGATAGTTGATATACCCACCCGGAGAAAAATTGTAGCACCATGGGTTATTGTTGACAGCTACACAATGTGGTTTGGGTATTGGCGTAGGCTGTGGTCTGCTCGTCGGTTTAGGTGTTGGTTTAACCGCCAATTGCGTCGGTTTAGGCGTCGGCTTCGGTGTTGCTGTTGGGCTCGGAGTTGGCGACGGCGTGTCTGTAGCAGTTGGTGCTTGGGTTGGCGTTGCGGTCGCGGTGGCTATAGCGACGGTAGGCTGAGCTTGCTTGGTTGGTGGCGCGAATGCACCGACGATCCCACAGGTAGCACAGGATAGAACAAGTATGCCGCCAACAATCGCGAGAATAATCCAGAGGCGACGGCGTGATTTCTTTGGTGAAGGTGGTCCGGGTGGTTGCCATCCAGGTGACGATGGAAGCGATTGTTGTGGTAGTCCCTGCCAAGTTGGTTGATTAGGGTCATACGGTGGTTGCTGCATAACGTTCCCCCTTAGATATGCTTGAAATATAGCTGTAATTCCATACATGGAAACGAAATGAAGCTTTTGCAGTAACAGTGGAATGAAAAGCACCCTAAAAAGCGCAAGAAAAAACACGGCTATAGTTTTCCATAGCCGTGTTTTGTTACCGATCCTAGTCCTGGCCGGGTTTGTGGGCGAGTTTCTCTAAAGCAGGAAGCTGCTCAGCAAGGATACGCTCTATGTCTTGGCACTTTTGTACTACTTCGTGAAAGCGCTCTAGAGCAGTCTCTAAGGACATGCCTTGTAAGCTTGCATCTTCAAAAACCTGCACTATTTTCCAGATGGACCAAACAGGTTCGTTTATGGCACCAGCGATACCCTTTGCTGCGATTATCTGCTTTTCGTTCATGATTGCTCTCCTTGCAATATTGGCGGTCGAGCGCCCGCTCGCGCCTTTGTTCCTTCTCTTGAATATTGCTCGCTTGCAAGGATTTTTTCAAGAGGGCATTTATACTTATTCGAGCGTCAGAGCACTTCCCAAATTTCTTCGAGGTCGTCTATGGAAAATGCGTCAAGAACTGCTGCTATAGATGTGTACTCGTTCTCAATGATGCCTACGCATGTATCCTGTATGGAAAGATTAATCGTAACGGTGATCGTCTCAAGATCGGGGTGTCTCTGCACTGCCGTAGCCCTGGCTTCTGGATGGCACGTGAACACTACTTTTTTACGTTGGTCTATGAGCGTTCCTATTTCCTGATAGCTGTAGACTGTTTTCATGGTTGCACCTGCTTTTTCTATGCGGGGATGACAATGATAAAGTGGATGGAATGTCTATCCTTCGGCAGCTTGATATCCTTTTCCCATGTCGTTGAGACGCTTCTGATGCCTGGGAGTGCGAGAAGTCTATGCACTGCCACATCTGTGGTTTGGCCTGCTATGAGGCTTCTCATGCGTTCCTGTGTGGCATTGCTAAGACCGAAGGCCCAGGTTCCACGGCTAGAAAACGTGATCACAGGCGTCTCATATGGGAAGATTGCTCGAATGCCCGTAACCTGGATGTCCCCCATCAGACTGTATCCTGCTCCAAGTTTTATTATTGCTTGGTGGCTCAAAAGCTGCGTCACCCTTGTGTGAAGCGCTTGGCCGTCATATGCCACACCATTACACGTCATGGACACTGTGACCTGTACCTGACTTGCCTCATCTCCTGGCTGATGGTCGCTCGTCACAGCAGGGCTGCATGGGAGTGCTAGCAGTTCCTCATTTGGCTTCAGTTCACCCTGTAGTACGCCTTGTATGCTATATGAAAGGATAGGTTTCATTGGCGCTGCTGTGGCTTCAATGTCACGTTTTGCAACGACTTGAAAATCCCTTGCATCCTGACCCCCTGTGAATGCATCGAGATTTTTAGCAAACAGACTGCTTGAAGTGGCACTGTTGATGTCAAGCGCCTGAAGGTTCCCATGACTACCCGGAGTAACGGCGTGAGCGGTTACACTTGCTATACCGTCCTGTGGCGGGTTGTTGGCAGGTACGTTGATCGTCGTGTCGGTTCGTATCTGTGCCCCATCGCTGCCTTGAAAGACACTCCCCGCGCTCACAACCTGCGGTGAGAACGAAGCGTTGTAAAAGGTGAGGGCACCTTGTGCTGCGCGGGCATCCTGGTGCCCTTTACCTGTAGCCTGGACGGTCTCTGACTGGTACAGCGTGATGGCATGAGTCAGCCTGCCAAGCGGCAGCGAGCCTGTGAGCGTCACAGTTCTGGTGTCTGGAACAATCGTGACCACTGCAACAGGCGGGTGGAGCATAAAGTACAGTTGCAATGCAATTGATGAGATAACGAGACTCAAGCAGAAGAATACAGTCGCCACGGTAAACAACGCAGAGGGGTACTGTGGTGTTGCAAGGGGAGCCTCTACAACATCTGGCTCCGGTTCCGGTTCCTGCTCCTCTCTGACAAAATAAACGTGGATGGTCTCCATTGGCTCTTGCTGGCTCGTCTCTTCCCTCCTGTCTGCATCGTTGAAAGACTGTAGAAATCGCTCTATCTCGTCATTAAGCTTCTGTTGTTCCATGGTCTCCCCTTCCTGGCTAATACGATGCAACCTGCTCACCTGGCTTGAGAAGCCGAAACTGCCCTCCGTCGTTGATAAAGGCGATGTGTGTGGCTCCAACAACAAGGATCATGTCAGGCTTATTATCGCTATTGATGTCCTTAAACGCCAGTGTCACCGCTGCCAGATCTTGTCCATCGCCGTAAAGTGCTGGTCCCTGGTACAGTCTTGCGTGAGTGGTGTCCCCGCCTGGAAACTCAACAATTATCACGTGAGATCGGTAATTCATGGCGACAAAGTGGGACGGGTTACTTGGGCTATCGTGGTGGCCTACCACTGCATCAACCTGGAACGTGCGAGGTCGGCCATAATGGAAGTCGTCTTGCGTGACTTGCCACCAATGTAACGCCATATTTCCAAGTACCCACAAACCAAGCATGGCTACCATGCCAACGCCAAAGACGAATGACCAGTGCACGCGATGGCGGCGACGTGGACGCACAGGCGGCCCATCCTCTTCAATCTCTGGTTGCACTTGCAACTGTGGGCGCGGTTGTATTTGTGGCTGCGGGCGCGATGGTGGCCGTGGTTGTGGGATGCTCTGCTGGGGTGGTTGTGGCAGGCGATTATGAAGGATGTACTTGCGATTACCACTCACAATGACTGGGGCAGACGGCTCCGTGTAGCGGATCGCGCTTCTTGGCGTCCTAGTCGGCCATGCATCGTCGTATACATCGTTATCGTAGTCGTCGGAGTCTACCATGTCATCGCTGTAGACTTGGTTGTAGGTGGGTTGTGGTAACCCTGCCCGCCTGGGGACAGGGTTTCGCGTGTACTGCCTGTTCATGCCTGCACCGTCCCTTCGCTGTGCAGTGTACACAGAAAGGGCTGCGCATCCCCCCTGTGGATAGGCATGCAGACAGGACAGTATCCCTTGATCCCACAGGACTGGCACAACTTTTCTCCTGACATGCCCGCAGATGCGAAGCTGTGACCATACATCAAACAATCCTGTGAAGTCAGCAATATAGCGGGTTGACGCGATACAGGTTGACGCTTTTTCGGTCGAGGTTGAGGTTCTTCTCCCCACAGGTCGTGCATCGGTTGCTCCTTTCCTTCCCGTTGCTTGATTCGACTCGGCGTGACTACTCAGTGTAGTTGCTAAGAATAGCTACTTAGTGATACTATTGAGAGTGTACACTGAGTAGTCTTGTATGTCAATGCTAATGTAGCTATAATGGGGGAAAAGAGTTGACGAGAGCACGCAGAATGATTCGTTTGAAGGTTAAAGAGGTTGCTGAGTCTAAGCACATCAAAATGGCGAAATTATCCCGTATGGCCGACCTCAATTACGGTACAATACGGGCAATTTACGAAAAACCCAACAGGGATGTGGCTGTGACGACGCTGGAGAAGATAGCAAAGGCGCTAAAGGTTGACGTAACAGACCTCTATGAAATAATACCAGATGACGATACTGAGTGACGATACTGAGTGTGGCTACTTAGCCACGTAGTTGAAATCTGACGCCTGTATGGTTACCGGTCTAGCCGATGACCGACCCCCTATTTTCAGGCCCTCTCTTGGACTTCTCATATTGTCTGGTTTGCGGAGTGGATCATCAAGGTTTATCCTGCTAATTCATTTTCAGTTACAGGCTCCCACCCAGCCGAGCCATAATGCCAGAGTTTACCACTAACTACTGAGTACGGGTGTTCACTATTCATGATCCGAATCGCCTCTCTAAATGCGGCTCGCATGGCGTCGTATTCACTATCGAAAGGGTCTATCCATGGCCGCCCTCGCCACATGTACCCATATCCGCCTGGGTTAATGTGAGGTGCGGTAATGAATAATCCCGCTTCATCCAATAGCTCGCGGATGGTTACTGGTGCCATACTGATCGACTCCTTTACAAACGTGCTACTACATTGTCTGGTCTCTCCTGCCAGGGCGGATCGTTTATGGATTTTTGTTGCATATTAACCCTTGAGCAAGGTTGCGCCTTTGCATGAGTAGACTTTATCGAGTTGTTGTTGCGTGAGATCCTGCGCATTGCTGAGGTCAGCATTGCTAAGGTCAGCATTGCTGAGGTTGGCATTGTTCAGCCGGGCTCCGCTCAGGTTGACTCCAGGGAGGTTGGCATTGCTGAGGTCGGCTTGTTCCAGGTTGGCTCCATTTAAATCAATAATGCTTGGAACCCTTTTACCCTTACCATCGACGAAACTGATTAGATGTGTCTCGTAGAGGAAATTCACTATATCGCTTTTGCGCCCTGGATCCAACCCATTTATATTTGTCAGTGCTCGCGCTCGTGCAAGTATTGCAACCTCATCGCCCGGATTGGATTTCAGCAGATTATGATTGAGCAGCAAGTCTTGTATATTAGCTATAAATGTTTGCACTATTGTTGCACCCTGTTGCTGATTAGCTATCCTCTGGTCGGAGTCATGCTGCTGTTGAGCAAGATTTTGGTCTTGTTGATGTTGCTGGCTCGCAAGATAAAATTGCACAAAGCTGAAACCGATTGTTGCAAGAGCCAAAAAGATAGGAACACCAAGCAATTGCAGCCAATCCCACAGAGTCTTCCCATCGAAGCCCCTTTTCTTTTTCCTTCGAAGGCGATTGAGTTCCTGTTGAGCTTTCTTTTCATCTTCAGGTGAGAATGGGAGTAACTGTTTACGTGAAAGCGGAGGTAGCTGTGTTTTGTCTTCAATAGCCATCAGACTTGCTCCTTTTCTTTTATGCTGCCTGCTGTGGATTCAGTTGCACACGATATTGTTATCGTCAATAATGGACGCCTCATCGCCGGTAAAATCAAATTGCTCCATGTCCGTTACTCCTTATCAGCTTTCTGCCTTACTTTCCTGCGTCGCTAGAGCTTGCCTTGAGGTCGCGAAGCAATCGATTGAACGCCTTCTGGTACTCATCGTGGTTTTTCCAGTGGGTAAAGTCGCCAATATGCCTCATGAGTCGAACGTGAGAGGCCCAACCTGTCTTACTGTCCATGATTGCCTGATCTAATCGAATGGGAAACAAAACATTCGGCTTGCCCTCAAGTTCCTTGCCCATTGCCGTTTCCACCTCATGTTCAACCCACAGACTCGCGACTGAGTGTTCTGAAAGAACTAGCAGGAGCTTATCGTAGAGACGAATGGACTCATCTATGCGAGGTCGAATCTTGTCTCCTATCTTCATATCTTCTGGCGCAAACCAACAACGCACCCCCTTACTTTGCAGATCGGCATGGAGCCGTTCGGCAAAGTCCTTGTCCTTGCTGGAATAGCTAATAAAGCAAGTGTAGTAGTCGATAGGTTTTTTAACCAGTGAGCGGATATAAGTGATAAAGGTATCATCAACACCAGCACCTTTTAGGAAAACTTCTGAAATTTGACCCTGGGAGCGATAAATAGTACTGACGCTAATTTCCGAAGGTCCGAGATGTTTTACACTATCAAGACCCAGGGCTGGGCGCAGATCAACATCTCCTAAAACAGTCCCTGCCAATTTGGCATTACTGAAATCAGCTTTGTCGAGATTTGCTCTTGTAAGGTTGGCAAAGCTGAGGATAGTTCCATTCATAGTTGTTCCACTCAGGTTGGCTTCAACCAGTGCTGCCACATTGAAATGAGCATCATTAAGATTCGCTCCACTGAGATTTGCACCGTTAAGAAAGGCCAAGTTGAAACGTGCAGCACAAAGGTTGGCAGCACTGAAATTGGCACTTCCAAGATCTGCGCTGTAGAGCTTAGCACCAGTTAAATTAGTTCTGCTGAAATCAATCCAAATAGAAGTATCATTTTTTCCAGTTTCAGAGAGACGAACTCTACTGAGATTTGCGTCGGTGAGATTAGGCTGTATGTCCGGATGGTCCTGCCTCCATTGATTCCAAGTATTTACCCCTTGTTTGAGGATATCTAGATGTTTCTGGTTTGCCATCGCGTTGTGTCCTCTTCCCTCGAAAGTTTCCCATCAGTCTACTACAAATGTCAAATCGCGAAGCGCTGATGCTTATGTCAGGACCTTCCACTCTGGTTCCTCTCCGTCCTCAAACGCTGCATCGTCAGCAAGATACTCCTCAAGAGTTTGACCAGTTTCACCATTCTGGATATCTCGCCAAATCGACTGTGCAGCAGATTCGCCAAACTTCGGATTAAAAAATGCAGGAACAATATAGATGTGATCCTGGTATTTGAAGCACATAGCTATATTGTCCCAGTCATCTTCTATGACAGCCCATAGTACCTCACTCTGTTCATTCACATTGCTCATATGTCCTCCCTACATGTCAATACCCCATTCGAGAGGAATTTTCAGATCCATCATGGCCCGCGCCCTTGTGGTCTTCCGCACGGACTCTATATTAAGCAATTGTACGCCTTCCCTGATAAGTCGAAAGGTTTCTGCCTGTTCTTCCCTCTTGGCAAGTGCCTTTGTCGTCTTTCCAACGATTCGCGCCTTTGGTAGAGGACGCCCTTCTTCGAGCCGTTGGTGAAGGTATGCATGCAGTCCTGGTATCCCACTCAATATCTGAGAACTAGTGAGGTGCTGCTGTAGCCGTCTGTCAGGATACATGGACTCCCCAACATAGATAGGAAGCTCGGTTTCGTGGTCAACAATGTGATAAATCAGTGCAGGCTTTGCTCCCCTTTCTTCCCGTATCTCCCTGATGACATCCTGTCTCAACTGCTCGTACTCTAGTTCCTGCACTTCCTCGCGCTGCCGCTCCACGTAAGGTTCGACTGCCTGCCGTCTCACTGCATTGAGCCATGCCAAATCTGAGTAAAAGTCAAAGGTGACAAGCGTATCCCCTCGCATCAGCACAAGCTGTGACGCGTAATAGTCCTTTCCATTCATTTGCGCGAAAATAGAGTCCCTGTATTCGCCTAACTCGTCAGGAAAGTCACCTACGTCTATGATGAGTATGGAGTTATCCATGTCATTATCGACTACCACGCGAAATATTGATTTCTTCGGTGCCATGTTTGCTCTCCTTCTGTCGCCACTACAGTTTTATCCTTTGATTATACCCTCTGACTTTTTGACATAGCCACAACAACGGCAGGCCATCGTCGTGGCGTCGTGTGACGTTTCACGGTTACAGCGCGGGCAGAAACGTTTGACGAAGTACCCCATGGTAGCTACTCCTGCTGCGTGTCCTCTTCCTCTGCACTAATCTCACCCTCAACGAACGTCGCCCCTAGTACCTGCCTTGATTGCTCAGGGACATGCTTTGCTTGCCGTCTCTTATCAATGGCGTCATACAGAAGGAGCAGCCCAAAGGCAGGAAGAAGAAACCGTTTCCCCCAACCCTGTCAGTCTTCGTACTGCTATAGGCAGTTACTGCAATTCCTGCACCTGGACTTTCCAACTTCCCTCACTATTGATTTCGAGGTAAACATCGCCGCCCTGGTGCTCCTCGGTATCACCGCTTGTGTTGCCATTCTTGCATATTTCGTTAATGGCAACATCAGTTGGCGTGTTATCTGAACTGTAGACATAGACCTGCACGTTGTACTGGCTTCCGTAGAATGAAGAAGGGTCACAAGACCAGGTGATTTTCCAATCGTCAGGAGCCATAAAAATGGCGGTCTTTTTGATACCGCTGCCCGTAAAGCTGTGCGTCGTTTTCCACGTAGCTGGCGCTTGCGTTGGCGCTGGCGTGTCGGTTGGCGCAGCTTGTGTTGGCTGTGACGTTATTGGCGTATTCCCTGCCATTGCTGTAGCACCAAGATCAGGTGCCTGTGTTGCTTGTGGCTGCGTAGCAGTCGTGTTTGATACCTGGCTGGAAACAGCAGCATTCCAGGCGTTTCCACAGATGATCAGGGCGACGATAGAACGGTTGTTGCGGATATGGTTGCTTTGGCGGGTCATTAAATGGCTGTTGGGGTTCTTGTGGCGGTTGATTGTCCTGTGGTGGATACTCGTTCATCTTTTTCCCTCTCACGTGCCTAATCTATAATCGTATGCTGTCACATTAATGAAACGAGATCGCATGTTCGCAGTAACAGTCGATAAATAAAGCTTAAAAAGAGGTTATGCTCATTAGATGCAAAAAGCCCCGCTCTGTAAGGAGAACAAACCAAAGCGGGGCCTACGCTTGATGCCTTGTCGATACTTGTGTAATGAGATGCTACAGAGGTACACGCGAGAGAGACGTGGCGTGATTGAAGCTCTTCCAAACCCCTTCGAGGAAATTGCTTCCTCCTGCCTAAGTAGAGTGCCATCGGCATAAAAAACACATCTTTCAAACGCGCTTTCTTTCCCCAGGTTGAGAGATGGGAGGAGGAGTAAACGGTTAGAGCGTATCGTATGTTCACACGAGTCTTTTGCTCCCTTTGAAAGAGAGCGGGACTTGAGAACATCATGACACCATACCTACTAGCTTATTCGATTTTCTCATGCAAGAGTCCGTCGATCTCACCCAGTTTCGCTTTCATCTCAGCACTCAAGGTTTCCTGCTTCCCATCGAGGGTTTCCAGCCTCTTCTGAATCTCGGCAGTGTTGCGTTCTTGCTTCAGTAAGATTTTTCTGATCTCTTCCAACGCGGCCTGCAGATCGTCGGAAGTGGCGCTCCTGTTGTCTGTTTCGCTCTGCTCCGCCGACGCTGGTTTGAGAAAGGCGTTGGCCAGGTAACCTGTGAGCACCCCGAATAAGCCGACTCCGATGGTCATTAAAAATATTCCGACAATCCGTCCTGAGTTCGTTACTGGGTATCGATCGCCATAGCCAACCGTAGTCACCGTCACGTATGCCCACCATAGTGCATCCGAAGCGGTTTTGATGTTGCTCTCTGGGGCATTGCGTTCGGTCACCAAGACGAATATCCCTGCACATTCAAGCACCACAATCGTCAGGAAGATGATACTCAGCAATGCGCTCTGGGCACGACTCTCCAAAAAGGAATGCCAGATGTTCCGCATCCCGATGCGGCGCAATCCATGGTAAACGCGCCACATCCGAAACAGTCGCGCGATGCGCAGGCCTGGAAAGGGCAGGCTCCCGATAAAATCCAGCCAGCCACCCCCTTTGAGCAGGTACCCCTGTTTGCTGGGCGCTTTGATGAGTCGATTGAGAAAGTCAAACAGAAATATCGGCGTAAGCGCCAAATCGATGGTTACGACTAGGTTTTTGACATCCTGTTCAATCGGGAGAATCTCCACGATCAGATTGAAGATCGACAAAAGAGACAGCGCCAGGATGAAAATCTCATAACTGGTATTGAGAGGTTTGTGCTCACTGGTTGTTGCCATTGTCTTCGCCCTTTTACTCACAGCTCCTTATGGGAGTGAAGCGTTTTCCCTTGCGCCACCTCTGTTACAACATGAATGAGTCCAGGCCAGTATAGCAGAGTTAGCTTGTATTGCATAGTCGCAAGGTTACACTGTGAAGCGTTCATTGATCTGTCTCACCTTTCTCTCACGAACCAATCCAAGTGTATCAAACACTTCCCGAAATCGATCTTGTCGTGGCCCTACTCCTCTCTGAGGCTTGAACCAGGAACGTCAACGAGACGCTCTATGCCTGCAATCTTGGCTCATAACGACCTTTTGTTACAACCCATCATTACACAACTTTCGAGATGGCATCCTACGCTTTCCTGGCGAGAAGAGGCGGAACGCCAGGTGGGCGCGGATGCGGCGGCCAGATGTGATCTGGCTTCCCTGCTGGAGCAGCGCCGCTATTTTTTACGCAGCCAGGTCAGCCTTGACCTTGGTGATCGTTGCCTCAAGCTGGCAAGCTTTCGCGAGGGCGGCAGCTAGTTGCTTGCGAGCTTTGCCCATGTGGTCGAATTTCAGTTAGAAGCCATTCCACGGGACGCTGAGGGAGTAGACTGGGAGTGGTTAGATGGGGAAATTTTGCACATGCGCGGCATTATCGAAGATTTTGAGGCGCGTTTTGCGAACCACGCGCCTCCCTATCGCTCACCTGGATGGGACACTGCTTTACTTCAACT
>WNFX01004493.1_pt1 | contig 13664 bp, 11 predicted proteins | sample 5400111 | NCBI WGS metagenome assembly WNFX01 (sample SAMN13153363, study PRJNA577476) | soil metagenome | isolation source: 40 cm soil or saprolite under grassland replicate 1 | place: USA:California | collected 2016-06-15
TCCCCGGCGGCGGCGGGGTCAGCCTGGTGAACCCGCAGTCGGGGCTGTGCCTGGCCGACCCGGGGAACGCCACCGTCAACGGCACCGGCCTGCAGATCGCCACCTGTGCCAGCGCCGCCGGGCAGGCATGGCGGGCCCAGTAGCCCCGAACGGGGCGGCGCGCGGAGCCCGCACCCTGCGACCTTGTGCCTTGCCGGGATTGACGGGCAAGACAGTGGCACGATGAAGCCGTGACGCAGCAGCGGGCGGTCGCCGGCCGGGACCGGGTGGACGCGACGGCACGCGCGGTCGTGGAGAGCGCGGCCGACGCGATCGTGGCGTTCGGCACGGACCGCACCGTGCTGCTCTGGAACCCGGCCGCCGAGCGCATGTTCGGCTGGACCGCGAAGGAAGTTCTCGGCACCGAGCCGGCGATCATCCCGGAGGAGCTGGCGGCCGAGCACAACGCGGTGCTGGAACGCATCCGCGCCGGCGGCCAGATCTCCTTCGCCACCCGCCGCGCCCGCAAGGACGGCACCCTGCTCGACCTGCGCATCGACATCAGCGCGCTGCGCGACCCGGCCGGGGAGGTCATCGGCTGGGTGAACGTCTGCCACCGGACCGGGGCGGAGCAGGCGGCCAGGAACCACATGGCGCAGCGTGCCCGGGTGGTGCGCAAGCTCGGGGACGTCGTCGCGGACATGACCGCCCAGCGGGACCTGGAGGCGGTGCTCGACCGCATCGCCGCCAGCCTGTGCGAGCTGACCGGGGCGGACGCGGGCGGGTTCGTGCTCATCGAGGAGGGGCGGCTGCGCCTGGTCAGCATGGACGGGCTGCCGGCCACCCTCCGCGGCCGCACCGCCGACCTGCCCACCAGCCTGGTCGGCGAGCTGATGCGGTCGGGCCGCACGGTGATGATGGCCACCGGTGAATCGGGCCGGTTCAACGACCTGATCTGGTCCGCGCTGCCGGGGCTGCACACCATCGCGCTGGCCCTGTCCCACGTGGGGGACCGGCCCTACGGCGCGCTCTACGCCCTCTACAGCCGCGGCAAGGTCGGGCATGTCGAGCTGGAGCTGCTGGAGCTGATGGCCGGCCACGCCGGCGTCGCGCTCACCAACGCCATGGCGTTCGAGGAGGTGGTCCGCCAGCGCGCGCACGAGCGGGCCGTCATCGACGCCAGCGCCGACGGCATCGCCGTGCTCGACCAGGACGGCCTGATCCGGCAGTGGAACCCGGCGGCCCGCAAGCTGACCGGGATGTCCGCGGACGAGGTGGCCGGCAGGCCGCCGCCGTTCCCGGTGCCCGAGCCGGGCGGCCCCACGCTGACCTACCGCCTGCCCAGCGGCCGCTGGCTGGAGGTGATGTGCAACGGGCTGAACGGCAAGCGGGAGCAGGTCGTCGACTTCCGTGACGTGACCGCGGCGAAGGAGCTGGAGGAGGCCAAGGATCTGTTCCTCGCCACCACCAGCCACGAGCTGCGGACGCCGATCACCGTGGTGCAGGGGTTCGCCAGCACCCTGGCCAGCCGGTGGGACCAGCTGTCGGACATCGAGCGCCGCACCGCGGTGCAGACCATCGCCGAGCGGGCGGGATCGCTCGGCCAGCTGGTGGAGCAGCTGCTGCTCGGCTCGCGGGCCGGCGCCGACCAGCTCACGGTGACGAACGGGGCGTTCGACCTCGGCCAGCTGCTGCGCGGCGCTGCAGTGGCGTTCCGCCCGCTGTCCGAGCGCCACACGCTGACCGCCGACATCCCCGACGACCTCCCGCAGGCATACGGCGACATGACGGCCACCGATGTCATCGTCGGCCAGTTGCTGGAGAACGCCTTCAAGTACTCACCCGGCGGCGGGGCGGTCACGGTGCGGGCGCGGCCGTCCGGGGAGTGGATCGAGGTCACCGTCGATGACGGGGGGATCGGCGTCGCACCGGGTGATCACGAGCGCATCTTCGAGCGTTTCGTGCAGGGCGAGGCGGGTGACCGGCGCCGGTTCGGCGGCATCGGGCTCGGCCTGTACATCGTGCGGCAGCTGGCCCGGGCGCAGGGCGGCGAGGTGGCCGCCAGCTCGCTGGCCGGCGGCGGTACCCGGATGATGCTGCAGCTGCGCCGGGTCGGCCCGCCCGGCTGACCCGGCCTGCCCGGCCTGGCCCTGCCCTCAGGGGGTCAGGGGGTTCTTGGCGCCCTCGCGGACGAGCGGCTCGCCGCCGGTGGCGGCCAGGTAGGCGTCGATGATCGCCGGAACGTCATCCCCGGCCCGGACGATCTGGCCCTTCTCCAGCCAGATCACGCGGTTACAGGTCTCCTCGATCTGCGCCATGCTGTGGGCGACGATGAAAACGGTGCCGGCCTGCGCGCGGAGTTCCTCGATCCGCTGCCGGCTCCGGACGCGGAACTCCGCGTCCCCGGTGACCAGCGCCTCATCGATGAGCAGCACCTCGTGGCTGCGGGCGGAGGCGATGGCGAAGCGGAGCCGTGAGCCCATGCCGGTGGAGTAGGCGCGCATCGGCAGGTTGATGAAGTCCCCGACCCCGGAGAAGTCCACGATGCTCTGGTACTTGTCCTTGACCTCCCGCGGGGTCATGCCCATGGCCAGGCCGCAGACCACCACGTTGCGCTCGCCGGTGAGGTCATCCAGGAGCGCCGCGTTGACGCCCAGCAGCGAGGCGTGGCCGGTGGTGTAGACGGCGCCCTGCTCGGGGGGAAGCAGGCCGGCGATCGCGCGCAGCAGGGTCGACTTGCCGGAGCCGTTGCGGCCGATGACGCCGACCGCGTCGCCGCGGTTGGCCACGAATGAGACGCCGCGGATGGCGTGCACCTCGCGGACCGACGGGCGGCGCTGCCGGCGCAGCAGGCGCCACAGCGCCGTCGCCGCCGTGCCCTTGTCGGACTTCGAGCCGAACACCCGGTAGACGACGTGCAGGTTGTCCACGACGACCATGGGGTCCGCCGTCGTCTCCGTCAGTGGCTCAGCCGCGGCCATAGGTCACCTCCGCCCGCCAGAAGACGAAGTAGCCGATGACGACCGCGAGCAGTGCCCACCCGACGCCATAGATCCACAGGCTGCTGCCGCCGACGACGAGGTGACAGTGGTCGAGTGCCGCCGGGTTGGTGGTGGGATGCGCCTTGACGTGCGCCATCTGCGCCTCGCACAGGGCGCGGTTGTATGGCTGGTACGTGCTGACAGTGGTCCGCAGCGAGGTCAGCAGCGAGTTCCTGACCAGCGAGATGTAGACCGCCACCGGGTTGATCTGCAGCAGGTAGCTCAGCTTGGCGTGCAGGTAGAGGGTCGCCAGCGCGGGGATGAAGAACATGACCCCGGACGCGTACATCCAGGTCCGCACGATGAACGGGATCAGCTGGCTGACGTCGTCCACGCCGGCGCCGACGCGCGCGAGGATGAGCGCCACCCCGACGTTGAAGAAGGTCTGGAGCGCGAGCGCGGGCAGGGCGAGCAGCCAGTACCAGGTGAGGGGCTCGCCGAAGCCGAGCACGATCACGATCAGCACGACCATCGAGATGGCCATCTGCTGCAGCTCGATCAGCACATAGCCCAGCGGCAGGCAGGCGCGCGGGAAGTGCAGCGCCCGGATGAGCGGCAGGCTGTCGTTGACCACCCGGGACGCGATGATGAACGAACGCTGGGTGAAGTTGAAGATGAAGACGCCGGTGACCAGGAACGGGATGAAGTTGGGCACCCCGCGCCTGGTGTCCAGGATGACGCCGAAGATCAGGAAGTAGACGGCGGCGTTCAGCAGCGGGGTGAGGATCTGCCAGACCTGGCCGAGCCGGGCCTCGCTGTACATCGCCACGTTCCGCGCGGTGGCGAAGGCAACCACGAAGTGGCGCCGCTGCCACAGCTGCTTGAGGTAGGCCAGCGGGGACGGGCGCGCGGCGCTCGGCTCGAGCCCGTATCGGGCGGCGAGCTCGGGCAGCGGCTCGTCCGGCAGCAGGCCCTGCGGAGCGGCCGCGGCCGCCGCCCCGTCCTCGCTGCTCAGGGCGCCGGGCGCGCTCAGGGTGCCCCGACCTCCCCGCCGCCCTGTCTGTGCTCGCTCGCTCACAGTGCGTCCTCGCTCGCTCACCGCGGCGGGCCTGAGTTGTACGGGGCAACTCGCACCCAGCGACTGTACCATCGGTGGAGTTGTACGGTACAACTGTTCATGTGGACCCTTCGGTGGCGGACGCAGACCTCGACCGGCTCCTCGCGCGGTTGCTGCGCGTGATGAACCCGGCCGCCGGGCCGGGGCCGGGGGCCGGTGCTGCGGCCGGCGGCCAGGACCACCAGGAACGGCCCGGGCCCGCCGACGGGCCCAGGCAGCCTGACGGGCCCGCCACGGAGCATACTGCCGCGGCCGAGACGGCGTTCCCCGCGGTCTCCGCCTCGGAGGCCCGCGCCCTGATCGAGCTGCTCGCGGCGCGCGGCATCGCGCAGGGCCAGCTCGCCGCCCTGCTGGGCCTGGAGAAGAGCACCGTGAGCAGGCTGGCCGCCGGCCTGGAGCGCAAGGGCTGGCTCCGGCGCGGCCGGGACGAGGAGAACCAGCGCTTCGTGCGCCTCTACCTCACCCCCGAGGGACGGGTGATCGCCGCCCAGGTGTGGCAGGCCTGGCAGTCACGTCAGGCGCGGATCCTGGCGGGCCTGTCGGCCGAGGAGCGCGCCGGGCTCGCCGCCGGGCTGCGCGGCCTGGTCCGCGGCCTGGCCGCCGAGGGCCTGCTCGAGGACGCCACCGAGGCCGGCTCACCGGGCCCGCCCGGCCCGGACGCGACGCCGGCGACGCCCGAGACCCGCCGGTACACCGAAACGCCGTCCGCCTGGTAGTCGAAGCGGAACCCGGTGCCGGGCAGGAACCGCCAGAGGCCGGGCAGGAACCGCCGGATGGTGGGGCTGTGCACCCAGACGAGCACCCAGCCGATGTGCATCAGCCGCACGCTGCGGCGCGCCGCGCGCAGCTGCGCGGAGGTGTTCGGCCGCAGGCCGGTCTGGAGCCTCAGCAGGGCGGCGTAGAAGGGGCGTTGGTCGATCCCGGCCAGGGTGGCGGACGGGATCCGTGACGCGTACCCGTCGGCCAGCGGGTGGCCGTCCGCGGTGGCCAGCACCATGCTCTCCGGCGGGAACGGCCGGCCGGTCACCGGCAGGCCGCCCCGGATGCCAAACGGGATGTCCACCACGATCGAGTGCGAATGGTCGGCCGCGATGGGTGCGTCCAGGCCCGGCAGGGCGGTCGGCATGACGCCGATCGGCCACATCCGGGTGGTGAGGTTGCCCGACCAGCCCGCCTCCAGGATGCCCAGCATGAGCAGCACCACGAGCACCGGCCGGGCCCGCGCGCTGAGCCAGTTGACCGCCGCCCCGGCGAGCAGGGCGGCGGCGACCAGCCCGAACTCGGTGAAGCGGGCGGACTCCCGGAAGTTGCCCAGGCCGGGGATCCGGATGAACCAGGTGAACGGCATGAGCGCGGACATGGCCACCCCATGCCACTGCAGTGCCAGCGGATGGTAGGCGCGGTTGAAGATCCATGGCACCGGGCCGAGCGCGAGCAGGGTGCAGCCGAGCCAGAGCAGCCCGAGCTGCCGGGTACCGGGGCGCCGCCACGTGGCCACCAGCCCCGCCAGCGCGGCCACGCTGACCACCAGCCCGTAGCCGATCACCACCCAGCCGCCCCGGCCGTGGTAGTACAGCGCCGCCAGGCTGGCCATGCCGTACGCGGCCAGCGCCGGGCGGGGAGGGGCGTGGGCCAAGCAGTGACGGGCGTGCGCCGGGCAGGGAGGGGCGTGAGCCAAGCAGTGACGGGCGTGCGCCGGGCAGGCAAGGGCGTGCGCTGGACTGGGAGGGGCGTGCGCCGGGCGGGATGGGGTGTGCGCCCGGGGGCGGCGGGTGCACGCCGAGCGGGGATGGTTGGCGGCCGGGCAGTGACTGGCGTGTGCCGGGCGGGGAGGGGAGCCGGCCGGGCGGCGATGGGCATGCGCGGGCCCGCGCCTGAGCCGCTCGCGCGAGCGGCAGGGTCTCCGCATCGGTGTGCTCGCCGGCATCCGCGGGATTGGTGTCCACCGGGTCGGCCGTTCCGGTGCCACTGCCCCGGGCCCCGCCGTGACCCTCCCGGCCCATTCGCTGGGCCCCGCCGTGACCCTCCCGGCCCATTCGCTCTCCCCTGTGCCCCCATCCCGGTGACCGGCCATGCCTGCTGGCCCGGGCCCGGCCACAATTTCGTCAGAGGAGTTTTTCATATCCTGTGGCAGGAACCGGTTATGACATTGACAAGCTTTGGTCATAACGACAGCGGGCCTGAAACCGGCCGCCAGCAGGCGTTTCTCGGGCGCTCTTCCGGCCGGAGCGGACCATATACAGCGTATTCACGCGGGAAGTCAGGCCACTGGCTTGCGGGAAGCCGCCGCCTTTATGCAAAGCGGCGGTAACAGATTTACATGGCCGATCCCTATTGCGTTACCGCGCCGTGACCGCCGGGCTCGTACTTGTAGACGAGAACGTTGCCGTCCCTGTACTTATAGCTGAAGCCGGTGGCCTTGAGGTAGGCGAGAACGAAGGCGCTGATGCTGATGTTCCGCTTCCACACCACCGCCCACCCGATCTTCATCCGGCTGGCGTCCCGGCGGGCCGCGGCGAGCTGGGCCGGGGAAAGCTTGAGCTCGCTCAGCGGTGCCACCCCCACCGTCAGCGGGCACCCGGTGGCCTCCAGCTGGTGCCCCCGGAGCAAGGTGCCGGGCGCGGGCAGCGCCCAGGGGCAGGTCATCGGCCGCTGGTGCTGCATGAGGTTCAGGTAGTAGTAGAAGGGGTGGGCCTTGATCGCGTTGATGGCGTAGTCCGGGGCCCGCGAGGTATAGGCGATCGCCCGCGGGTGGCCATCCTCGGTGGCCATCACCAGCGCCTTGGCGAAGAACGGCGAGCCATACACCGGGATCCCGCCCCGCATGCCGAACGGGATGTCCACCACGATCGAGCGCGAAGGGTCGGCAGCGATCTTCCGGTCCACCATCGGGTAGCTGGTCGGCATACGGCCGACCTTCGCTGAGCCCGAGTAGCCGGCTTCCAGGATCCCCAGCGCCAGCACCACCACCAGCAGCGGCTTGGCGTGGTAACGGAGCCAGTTCACCGCCGCGCCGGCGAGCAGGGCCGCCGGCAGCAGCCCCAGTATCGCCAGCCGGTCCGCCTCGCGGAAGCTGGCCAGGCCCGGTATCCGGACGAACCAGGTGTAGGGCATGAGCCCGGACACCCGCACCCCGTTCCAGGACAGCGCCAGCGGCAGGTACTGGTGCCTGCCGATCCACAGCGAGGTGCCCAGGGCGAGGACGGCGCATCCGGCCCAGAGCGCCGCGAGCAGCCAGGCGCTGCGGCGGCGCCAGGAGACGGCCAGGCCGCCCAGCGCGAGCACGGTCAGGACTGTGCCGAACATCGGCAGTCCCTCGTTGTCCCGGCCGTGCAGGAAGGGCCCGGCCAGGCGGCCCAGGCCGAAGTCGGCCACCCGCGGGGTCGGTGTGAACATCCCCGGCAGCCCGATCCCGTACTGCTTGTAGGACACGGCGAGCAGATGCGGGTCGATGGCCAGCCCGCCGCGGGCGTGCGCGAGCAGGGCCTCCTGGGCCATGACCAGGAGCTGCGGGCTGGCCAGCACGGCCCCGATCGCGACCGCCAGCGCGGCCGGGCGCAGCTTGGACCACGACGGGTGGTGCAGCAGCCAGGGCAGCAGGGTCAGCCCGGTCACGATCGCCGCCAGCACCGCAGACTCCTGGTCGGTGAGCACGGCCACGCCCATGACCAGGCCCAGGATGATTGCCTGCCGGCGGCCGGGCGTGCGGCGCAGGCGCACGGACGCCTCCAGCGCCATAGGCAGGAACACCGCCCCGAGCGCGATGTTCACGTGGTACCAGTCCTGCTGGGTGAGCATCGCCGACAGGCCGTAGAACGCCCCGGCGGCGATCGCGCCTATGACCGAGGGAAGCCACAGCCGGGCGGCCCGGTACATCGCGTAACACAGCAGTCCGGGGGTGATCAGGACCAGCAGGTTGTAGGAGACGCTGGGGCCGAAGATCAGGGTGACCGGCGTCAGCAGCAGACCGGGCAGCGGCATCAGGGTGTGGAACCCGAGCGGGACCCCGACCGGCGCCGCCATCAGGCTGGTGAACCAGGGGTTCGCCAGATGGGTCACCTGGCGGGCCATCCACCAGAAGCCCCAGACGTAGGCGCCGATGTCACGCGTCGACGGCAGGCGGCCGCCCGTCAGGTTGGTCGCGAGCGGCCAGGTGACCACCACCCCGGCGGCGATGAACCCGAGCAGCAGCGTTGCATGCCGGGCGAGCGGCCGGGCGGCGGTCCTGGCCAGCCAGCGCCGCCACCGCCCGGGCGGCCCAGGCGGCCCCCCGGGATCCGTCCCGGCCGCGGGCTTCACCGGCGCCTGCTCCGTGATGTCCAGAGTTCCCGCGGTGGCAGGGGCTGCCTGAGCAGACCGATCATGGTCGGCCCGTTCCATCAGGTCACCTCGTCCAGCCATGTCAGCGGGCCGGTGCCCGTTCCCGTGACCCGTCTAGAGCCACCCCATGCTACCGGGATCGCTGCATCCCGCCGCCGTATTGCTCCCGGGGGTTCCCAGAGGGACTGACGGTGCCGCAGGGGCTGTCGGTTTCCGGTGTGGGCTGACGGGGCATCTCCCGGTCGTACCGATCCGGCTGGGCGGGGCGTGCGCGGGAGGTGAGTACGTCGAGCGTCGTGCTGCTGCCGCACACGCCTGCCAGCGTGATCGCCGCGCGCAGCCAGATCAGCACCGACCTGCACGAGGCCGGCATCGTCACCCCGGCGATCGGCGACGCCACGCTGGTGGTGAGCGAACTGCTGACCAACGCGATCCTGCACGCCAGGCCGCTGCCCGGTGCCCGGGTGCTGGTGGCGTGGGCGCTGCGCGAGCGATCGCTCGAGGTGGCGGTGAGTGACGGCGGCGCCATGACCCGGCCGCGGACCACGCGGCCCTCGCTCTCATCGATCGGCGGCCGCGGGCTCGCCATCGTGGAGAACCTGTCCTGGCGCTGGGGGGCACTGCCCAACGACTTCGGGCTCACGGTCTGGGCTGTCTTGCCGGCGCCCGGCGGTGACCGGGCCGGCTACGGCGGCGGCCTGGCCGGCTACAGCGGCGGCCTGGTCGGCTACGGCGGCGGCTACCGCGGTGGCTACGACTACAGCGGCGGTGCTGCCCGCCAGCAGGCATAACCGGTCGCGCCCACGGGCCGGTCGGCCGTGGCTATGGTCCGCGGCGCCCCTGACCCGGTAAGGTGCCGCACGTGGAGCTACGAGTCTCGAGCCGGTCGCAGGGTGATCACACCATCGTGACGCTCGCTGGTGAGATCGACCTCTACACCGCCCCGCGGCTGCAGACCGAACTGCACGCCGCGATGCGGTCGGCTGATCCCGCCCTGGTTGTGGTCGATATGTCAGGCGTCGAGTTCTGCGACTCCACCGGGATGAACGTCCTGCTCGCCGCGCACCGCCAGGCCTGTGAGCGGGGCGGCGACCTCGCGCTGGCCGCGCCGCGCGCGCCGGTGCGCAAGATCCTGGAGGTGACCGGCCTGGCGTCGGTTTTCACCGTCCACGACGACCTCGCGGGACTGAACGGCCAGTAGCCCGGCAGCGGCGCTCGGCCCGGACGCCGTCCCGGCAAGCCCTAAGATCAGCCCATGGTGCCGGGCGGTGACGTGGCTGTCGTCATCCCTGCCAGGAACGAATCCGACCGCATCTGGGCGACCGTGACCGGAGCCGCCGGGCTGCCCGGGGTGGATCTCGTGCTGGTGGTGGACGACGGCTCCCGGGACGGCACCGCCGCCGTGGCGCAGGACGCCGGGGCGTCCGTGGTGCGCCATTCCCGCAGCCGCGGCAAGGCCGCGGCGATGGAGAGCGGTGCGGAGGCGGTCCGCCTGCTGGAGGCGCGCGACCACCGTCCGCGGCCGCGTCATCTGCTGTTTCTCGACGGCGACCTCGGCCAGACCGCCGCGGGCGCGGCGCCGCTGACCGAACCGGTGCTGGCCGGCGAGGCCGACATGACCATCGCGGTCTTCGCCAGCCGGGTCAGGCAGGGTGGCCACGGCTTCGTCGTAGCGCTCTCCGGGGCCGGCATCGAGCGGGCCACCGGATGGCGGCCGGCCCAGCCGCTCAACGGCCAGCGCTGCCTGACCAGGGCCGCGTTCGAGGCCGCCCGGCCGCTCGCGCCCGGGTTCGGCGTGGAGACGGCCCTCACCATCGACCTGCTCCGCCGCGGCATGCGGGTACGGGAGGTGGAGGTCCCGCTGGCGCACCGCGCCACCGGCACCGACTGGCGGGCGCAGATCCACCGGGCCCGGCAGTTCGCCGACGTCGCCCGCGCGCTGGCGGTCCGCCAGGTGGCAGGGCGCAGGCCCGTGACCCGGGGGCGCGGGCCCAGGAGCGGGGCGCCGGAGTCCAACGGCGGGGAGCCAGAGCCCGGCCGCGGATGAGCCACGACGCCGGAGCCACCGCACGCCAGGCACGCGGGGCGCAGCCGCGGATGAGCCGCGACGCCGGGGTCGTGCGGCGCCTGGCCCACGCGGCGCGCCCCGTCACCGCACCGGAGGCAGGCAGACTCTCCGCCGGCCTGGGCTGGCTGCGGTCCGTGGTCAGGACCGGGTGACCCCGGCCGTCCTGCTGGCCATGGCCGTCACCCTGGCGCTGCTCCTGTGGCCCCACCGGCCCCGCTGGCCCGCCCGTGAGGCGTGAGGCCGTCCCGCCGGCCGCCGCAGGCCGGCGCGCGGCCCCAGGAACCGCCCGGCTCCATTCCCAGAATGGACGGAAGGGCCCATGGAACCGGGCGGCCCCTGTTCCAGAACGCGGGTGACGACGCTGGCGTTACGGGCTCGCCACCGGCCGCGGCCGTCCAGCCTGGCCAGGTGCTGGGACAGTCTTAACCACGGGCCGCCGGCTGGCAAGATGAGGGCCATGCCTGTCCGTTATGCATATCTGGGGCCTGAGGGAACCTTCACCGAAGCCGCACTCGCGGAGCTCGACCCGTCGGCGCCGGCGGAGGCGATGTCCTGCGCCAGCATCCCCGCGGCGCTGGACGCCGTGCGCGGCGGGGATGCCGAGCGGGCGATCGTGCCGATCGAGAGCTCGGTGGAGGGGGCGGTCACCGCCACCTTGGACGAGCTCGCCGCCGGGCCGGATCTGGCCATCCAGGCCGAGCTGCTCCTGCCGGTGACGTTCGCCCTGCTGGGCCGGGAGGGCACCGGGCTGGCGGACATCAAGACGGTGGGCGGCCATCCGCAGGCACAGCCGCAGTGCCGCCGCTGGCTCGCCCAGCACCTGCCCGACGCGGAATGGCTGCCGACGTCGTCGAACGCCGAGGCCGCGCGCCAGGCCGCCGACGGTCAGATTGACGCCGCGCTGGCTGGCGCGTTCGCCGCCAGCCGGTACCGGCTGGCCGTGCTGGCCGCCGAGGTGAACGACGTGCCGGGCGCGGTGACCCGGTTCGTGGTGGTGAGCCGGCCGGGCCCGGTGCCCGCCTCCACCGGCGCGGACCGGACCTCGCTGGTGGCCTTCCTGCGCGAGGACCACCCCGGCGCGCTGATGGAGCTGCTCACCGAGTTCGCGGTCCGCGGCATCAACCTCACCCGGATCGAGTCCCGGCCGACCGGGGACGGGCTAGGCAGGTACTGCTTCTCGATCGACTGCGAGGGCCACCTCGACGACGCCCGGGTCGGCGAGGCGCTGATGGGCCTGCGCCGGGTCTGCGCCGACGTCAGGTTCCTCGGCAGCTACCCGCGCCGTGACGGCGGGCGCACCCAGGTCCGCACCGGAACCTCCGACGCCGAGTTCGCCCAGGCGGCGGCCTGGCTGGGCCGCCTGCGCTACGGCCGCGTTTAGCCCGGCCAGGCCCGATCCCGCCCGCCAGGGGCGTTTGGGCCGCTACCAATGTGGCCGCCAGTGCGCCGACCTTTGAAACAGGAAGCCTCAGAGGTGCCGCATGACGCGGCGCGGGCTGAATTCCCGGCCTTCAGGCCGGGGAGCGCGTCAAAGGTACGGACCCGACGACCGGCCCGGCTGCACGGCTTCTTCGCCTCCGCCGGGCCCGGGCATCACGCCGGGCGGCAGCGCCCGGCGCATCTGCTCAAGCTGGGCCCGGGCGGCCATCTGCTGCGCAAACAGCGTCGTCTGGATGCCGTGGAACAGCCCCTCCAGCCAGCCGACCAACTGGGCCTGCGCGATCCGCAGCTCGGACTCGCTGGGCGTATCACCCTCGGTGAAGGGCAGCGAGAGCCGTTCGAGCTCGTCGACCAGCTCGGGGGCCAGGCCGTCCTCCAGCTCCTTGATGGAACTCCGGTGGATCTCGGCCAGCCTCGCCCGGCTCTTCTCATCCAGCGGAGCGGCCTTGACCTCGTCCAGCAGCTGGCGGATCATGCTGCCGATCCTCATCACCTTGGCTGGCTGCTCCACCATCTCGATCACGGGCCGCTCGCCGTGATCGCCCTCGCCACCCTCGATGGCCATGCCGTCCGGGCCGACGACAACGATGTTGCTCGGCCCGGCTTGATGGTTCGCCTGCTCGCTCATAGTCCTAGTCTGTCCCCTTCCAGATAGTGGGCGCGCCGGGGGTGGGCCGGACCTGGCCAGCGCCGATGAGCGGCAGGACCGGGCCGCCGGAGGCTGGTGAGGGCGGCGCGCATGGGCTGCTCCTGGCCTGAGTGACAGCAACGCCCCACCGTGACGGGGGGTTTTGGACAGCGGTGTCCGGTGACCTACTCTCGGTGAGAGACGTTCATCCGGCCTTGTCGGGCACGTCATTCTCCTACCGATCACAGCTGAGGGGAACGGCCTTGGCTAACCATGAGCAGGACCAGACGCCAGGGACCGGGCCTGCCGGAATTGAGGCACGCGACAGCGAGGACGAAGGTACCTTCCGGTGGCCGACGACCGGGCTGCCCAAGCTGTTCGGGCGGCAGTCCGCCGAGGATGAGGCAGAGCGGCCAGAATCCGGTACCGGCGGCACGCCACCGGCCGGGCAGGCCGCGGACCGGCAACCTGCCTTAAACACCGCCCCGCCCCCTTACCGGGCGCCGTTCAGCCGGGCCGCTTACGGCCATCTGCTTGTCCCGTCGCCGGCTCCGGATGCGGGCGAGGCAGGCGAGGGCGAGCAGCCGCCGTGGCCGCCCGCGCCACCCCCGCCGGGAACGGCGCAGCAGGCGGCGCCACCAGCGGCGGAGGCACCCCAGCCGGCGACGGGGGGCGCATCCGCGGAGGAGGCCGAAACGGCCGAGCCGGTGGGGGCCGAGCCGGAGGGGGCCGAGCCGGAGGAGGCCGAGCCGGCCGGGGCCGCCAACTTCGTACAGGAGCAGGACCAGGCGGGTGTCCCCGAGCCAGCGGAACGGCAGGAGCAGGCGGCAGGTCCCGCCCTGGCCGGAGCCCAGGAGCAGGCGGCAGGCCTCGCACCGGCGGGCCCGGCACCGGCCGAGGCGCACAGCCCGGCGGAGGTATATGGCACTGCCGCCGCCTACGGGCCTGCGGAGTACGACCCCCCGGACGGCTACCCGATGGCCGAGTACGACACCGGTCCCGCCGCGGTCCCGCCCGTGGAGCCGGTCCTGCCCGTTGAGCCGGTCCTGCCCGTTGAGCCGGTCCTGCCCGTGGAGCCAGTACCACCCGTGGAGCCGGTCCCGCCGCCACGTGATCCGGCGCACTGGCAGC
>WNFX01004495.1_pt1 | contig 13663 bp, 10 predicted proteins | sample 5400111 | NCBI WGS metagenome assembly WNFX01 (sample SAMN13153363, study PRJNA577476) | soil metagenome | isolation source: 40 cm soil or saprolite under grassland replicate 1 | place: USA:California | collected 2016-06-15
CAACGAGCCGCTGAAAGATTCCGTGACCTCCGCTCCACGGCCTTCGTCCTCGAGGACGAACCGAGCGTCTACGTCTATCGCCTGCGGATGGGCGGCCACACGCAGACAGGCCTGGCGGCCTGTTTTTCGATCGACGAGTACGACCGCGACATCATCAAGAAACACGAACGGACGCGCCGCGACAAAGAGGACGACCGCACGCGTCATATGGTTGCCCTCGGCGCGCAGACCGGTCCGGTGTTTCTCACGTACCGCGCGAACGCCGACGTCGATGGGATCACGGCGGCCGCGACAGCAGCGAAGCCGCTGTACGATTTCGTGGCGCCCGACGGTGTACAGCAGACCGTGTGGCGGGTAGACGGCCCGGATTGCGATCGTCTGGTGTCTGCGTTCGCCGACATTCCCGCTTTGTATATCGCCGACGGGCACCACAGGGCGGCCAGCGCCGCGCGCGCGCGAACGGAGCTGCCGGGCAGCGATGAAGCCAAAACGATGCTGGCGGTCGCCTTTCCGCACGACCAGGTGCAGATCCTGCCGTACAACCGCACCGTGAAAGACCTCGGCGATCTCGCGCCGGTCGAGTTCCTCGAAGCCATCCGCGACCGTTTCGAGATGGAAGTCGGCCCTGCCGTACCGGTAAAGCGTGGGGACATCGCCATGTACTTCCAGGGCGGGTGGGACATCGTGCGCCCGCGCGTCGCTCCCGATGCATCGAACTCCATCAGCTCGCTCGATGTCAGCGTGCTGCAGGAGTGTTTGCTGGCGCCGGTGCTGAAGATCGCGGACATTCGTACCGACAAGCGCATCGAGTTCGTTGGTGGCGCGCGCGGCACCGCCGAGCTCGAACGGCTGGTCAACTCCGGGAAGGCGGCCGTCGCCTTCTCGTTGTATCCGGTGAGCGTTACCGATTTGATGGACGTGGCCGACGCTGGCGAGATCATGCCGCCCAAGTCCACGTGGTTCGAGCCGAAGCTTCGAGACGGTTTGCTTATTCACCTTCTATGAGACACAAAGGACACCTTCGTGTCTTAATCGCCGACACCTTCGAGCAGAGCGGCATCGACGGGCTGAACGCGTCGAACTGCGATGTGGTCTACAAGCCCGAGCTCGAGGGCGACGCGCTGACCGCGGCAATCCGCGAGTCGTGCGCCGACGTGCTCGTGGTCCGCAGCACCGCGGTCACCGGAGCGATGCTCGAAAGCGGCTCGTTGTCACTCGTCGTGCGTGCGGGCGCCGGTTACAACACGATCGACGTCGCTACCGCCTCCAGACGGGGCATCTACGTCTCGAACTGTCCCGGCAAGAACGCGATTGCCGTCGCCGAGCTCGCCTTCGCCCTGCTGCTCGCGATCGATCGGCGCGTGCCGGACAACGTCGCGGACCTGCGCGCCGGCACCTGGAACAAGAAGGAGTACTCGAAGGCGCGCGGGTTGTTCGGGCGCACGCTTGGCCTGCTCGGTTACGGCAGCATCGGTCAGGAGATGGCCAAACGCGCCCATGCGTTCGGCATGCCGATCGTCGTGTGGAGCCGGCGCTTTGCCACCGGCAAAGACGACGTCGCGAACCAGGCGGTGCCAATGCGGCTGGCGAGCTCGCCGGCGGATGTCGCGGCGAGCAGCGACGTGTTGAGCGTCCACCTTGCACTGAACGCCGACACCAAGGGCCTGGTGAGTGCGTCGGTGATCGACAAGCTCAAGCCGGGCTCGTACTTCATCAACACGGCCCGCGGCGAAGTCGTCGATTACGGCGCGCTGCAGAAAGCCGTGCGCGAGCGCGACATCCGGGTGGGGCTCGACGTGTTTGCCGCGGAGCCGACGAGCGCGACGGGGGAATTCAAGGACGCGATCGTCGCCCTGAAGAACGTCTACGGCACCCATCACGTCGGCGCGTCAACCGATCAGGCGCAGGACGCAATCGCCGCCGAAACGGTCCGGATCATCAAGAGCTACAAGGAGACCGGCAAGGTGCCCAACGTGGTCAACCTCGCGAAGCAGACCCCGGCCACACACATGCTGGTCGTCCGCCACCGTGACCGCCCGGGCGTGCTGGCGCACGTCTTCGATCGCCTGCGGAGCGGCGACATCAACGTCCAGGAGACCGAGAACATCATTTTCGAAGGGGCGCAAGCCGCCGTCGCGCGGATCAATCTCGACGGCGCCCCATCCGCGGCGCTGCTCGAGCAGATTCAAGAAGGGAACAGCGACATCCTCGATCTACATCTCGTAACGATTTAACCGCAGAGACGCTCATCGCCCTGAGCCGAGTCCAAGGGCGACAGGCTCAGGGTGAGCGCTCGTGGTGAGCTCGTCGAACCACGAGTTCCGCGTCTCTGCGATTGCTTTTGGAGCGATTATGGCTACCGTATATCGCGTCTTCAACTTCTCGGCGGGCCCGGCAGTCCTGCCGCTCTCTGTGCTGGAGGAGATTCAGCGCGATCTGGTGTCGCTGCCTGGCGTCGGGATGTCGATCCTCGAGATCAGCCACCGGTCGGCCGCCTTCGAGTCGATCCTGGCGCACGCCGAAGCCGACATCCGTACGCTCGCGAACATTCCTTCGAACTACAAAGTGCTGTTCCTCCAGGGTGGGGCCAGCCTCCAGTTCTCGATGGTGCCGATGAACCTGCTGACGGCGGGCTCAACCGCGGATTACATCGACTCGGGATCGTGGGCAGAGAAGGCGATCAAGGAGGCCAGGCGCCTCGGCAGCGTCAACGTGGCGGCCACGACGAAGGGCGAGAATTATTCGCGTGTGCCGAGACAGGCTGAGCTGAAGCTCACTCCTGGCGCCGCCTACATCCACATGACGTCGAACAACACGATCGAAGGGACGGAGTACAAGGAGTTGCCGGCCGTCGGCGACGTTCCGCTCGTCAGCGACACTTCGTCGGACATGTTCAGCCGACCGATCGACGTCATGCGCCACGCGCTGATCTATTCGGGTGCGCAGAAGAACATGGGGCCCGCCGGCGTGACCGTCGTCATCGTCCGCGAGGACCTGCTGCGGCGCTCGAACCCATCGATGCCGACGATGCTGAATTACGCAGTGCACGCGGAGAACGGGTCGATGTACAACACTCCGCCGGCTTTTGCCGTATACGCGCTCGGCCTCGTGATGAAATGGCTCATCGCCGCCGGCGGCCTGGCCACGATTGCGACCGCCAACGAGCGGAAAGCCGCGAAGCTTTACGGCGAAATCGACAGGACCGGCTTCTATAGAGGCACGGCCCATGAGGAGTGCCGTTCGCTGATGAACGTCACGTTCCGCCTCGCGACCGAGGATCTCGAGAAGCAATTCATCAAGGAATCGACCGCTGCCGGTCTCGACGGGCTGAAGGGGCACCGATCCGTGGGCGGGATGCGCGCGTCGATCTACAACGCGTTTCCGGAAGAAGGCGTCGATGCGCTGGTGAACTTCATGCAGGAGTTCGAGCGGAAGCGAGGATAATGTGCTATCATCATTGTTTACACCAGTTAGCTCATCCCAGGTCGACCCCAACAGGAATCGGAGGATAAGGTAGTGCTTGTATCGCTTGTCCTGTGCCTCATCGTCTCGGCGATCGTGACCCAGGTGGCAGTGTTCGGTACGACCATCTACCTGCATCGATGCGCCACCCACAAAGCCCTCATCCTGCATCCTGCGGTCGAGTGGCTCTTCAAGTTCTCGTTGTGGTTGACGACCGGGCAGCAGACCAAGGAATGGGTGGCGGTCCACCGCAAGCATCACGCCTTCACCGACGAGGAAGGCGATCCGCACAGTCCGTTGCTGGTCGGCTTCTGGAAGGTTCAGCTCGGGAACGTCTTCTACTACATGCGCGAGATCAAGAAGACCGACGTCGTCGAGCGGTACGCGCGAGACATCCACGAGGGCTGGTGGGACACGAACGTCTTCAACCGGGGGCTTCTAGGGCTCGGGGTCGGTACGGTCGCGTTGTGCTTCGTCCTCGGGATCGGCTGGGGCCTGCTTGCGGCCGGGCTTCACGCCGTGATCTACGTGTTCGCCCTCACATCATCCATCAATGGCCTCTGCCATAAGGTTGGGTACAAGAACTTCGACAACACGGCGACCAACATCCGCCTGATCGCGCTGATCACCGGTGGCGAGGGTCTCCACAACAACCATCACGGCTATCCGCGCAGTCCGAAGTTCAGTTTGCGCGGAAGGCTGACCGAGTTCGATCCCGCGTGGCCGGTCATCAAATTGCTCATCGCGCTCGGCCTGGCGAAACCATCCAAGACCATCGACGAAATCGCCGCTTAGACAGGGAACTCGTTACCGTCCCTGAGGTGGCCCGTGGCGTCGTCCACGGCGCCGCCGGCGTCGCCTGCGGCCTGACGGGGGTACGTTCCCCTCTGCCGCGGATTCGGCGGGTGGTGTTTCAGCGGGACCGGCTTCCGCCAGTACCGTCTTCCAGTGTTCCACCGTCTCCGTCGCGTGCCCGTGAATCTCCATCCACGTCAGCGCGTCGCGAAAGATGTGCCGGTGCGCGAGGACGCGCTGGGCGCGTGGGCTCACACTCAGGTCCTTCAGCCGCCGCTGCAAGGAGACGATCTGCCGCAATCGTTCGATGTCGCGGCGTGCCAGCGGCAGTTCTCCGAGCTTCGGATTCGGCGGATGCCGCGGCGGTCTGCTCGCGGGAACGGACCCGGCTGCGTCCCCACTCCGTCCCCGCTCCGTTCCCGCTCCGTCCGCACGACTTGCGGTCGGCCTCGGTGGGTGCAGAGAGATCCCCAGCGGGATCAGCAGACTGCCGAGCAGGATGGCGTTGGTCAGCGTCTCGGGGGTCGATTCGAACGTGCGGCGGTAGGCATCGAGCGCCGCCATCGACCGCCACAACGGGTCGTTCGCCCCGAGGTGCAGCTCCCTCGAGATGGGCTCGAGCAGGCCGACGTCCGCCAGTGCCCGGAATGCCTTCTCGGACGATCCGGCCCTGAGGATCTTGTAGTACTCCTCGAGCAGACGCGCCATCGAGCTCTTCGAGATTTCGTGCCGATGCGTGCGAATCGCGGCGAGCAGCGTGGGCTCGATGGTGAAGTCGAGCCGCGCGGCGATCGCGATCGCGCGCAGCATGCGCACCGGATCTTCGTTCAACCGGACATCCGGATCGCCAATCGAGCGCACCACTCCCGCGCGCAGATCCTCCAGGCCGCCCACATAGTCGATGACGGAGAAGGTGGCGATGTCGTAGAAGAGCGCGTTGATCGTGAAGTCCCGGCGGAATGCATCCTCTTCCGGCGTGCCGAACGTGTTGTCGTGGTGGATCAGCTGTTCGCCTTCGGGCGTCGTCGGATCGGGTGCCGGCACGCCGTCGGCCACCACCTCTTCACCCGCCGCCACCTGGCGGCGGAACGTCGCGACTTCGATCACCTTCATGCCGAACTTGACGTGCGCCAAGCGGAACCGCCGGCCGATGATCCAGCAGTTCCGAAACAGCTTCTTGACCTGGTAGGGATGTGCAGAGGTGCCGATGTCGAAATCTTTCGGCCGGCGTCCGAGGAGCAGGTCGCGCACGCTGCCGCCCACCAGATACGCCACGTGCTCGTACTGCCGCAGCCGATAGAGCACCTTCAGCGCATCTGGATCGATGTCCCGGCGAGAGACCGAATGCTCTTCGCGCGGAACGATCCTCGGCTCGACCACGCCGCGCATTGTACCAAAAGGGTAAACGAGACCAAGTAAGCCATTGATTGACAATGGCTTAGGGCACCAATTGACGTGTGCTACCATCGAGCGATGATCGTCACGAAATCACGAACGCGTGGTTCGACACGCTCACGACAGGCGCTTGCCGTGAGCGTGTCGAAGGGTGCGTTCGTGCTGTCGTGGCTCCTGCAGTCGGGCCCGCTCCAGGCTGCTGACGATCCGCTCATACGCGCGCGCCTTCTGTACAACCAACGCCAGTTCGAGGAGGCCGTCAATGCTGCCGAGCAGGCGCGTCAGATACCCGCGCACGCAGACCTCGCGGATCTCGTGGCGGCGCGCGCCTATCTCGAGCGGTTTCGCGAGAGCGCGGCCTCCGACGATTTGGTGAACGCGCGCGACCGGCTGCGCCGTCTCGACCCGCTGCGGTTCCCCCCGCGTGAGCGCGTCGAGTACATCGTCGGGCTTGGCGAAGCGCTGTTTTTCGACGGCTCGTTCGGCGCAGCCGCGACCGTCTTCGATTCAGTGCTGCTGAGTGGAGAGTCGATGACGAGCGACGCGCACGAGCGCGTGCTCGACTGGTGGGCGACATCGGTCGATCGGGAAGCGAAGCCGCGTCCGGACATCGACCGTCACGACATCTACCAGCGGATCCGCACTCGGATGCGCGATGAACTTGCCACGCATCCGGCCAACGGGACGGCCGCGTACTGGCTGGCGGCGTCGGCGCAGGCCCAGGGCGACCTGCAGGCGGCGTGGGACGCGGCTCAGGCCGGGTGGGTCCGCGCGCCGCTTGCCAGCGATCGCGGCGCCGCGCTGCGCGCCGATCTCGATCGGCTGGTGCTGCAAGCGATCGTCCCCGACCGCGCGAAGATTCTCGGCCAGCCGGCCGACAGCCTCCGCACGCAGTGGGAGGAGTTCAAGACGCGGTGGAGCCGATGAAAATTGGTAATTCTCGCCGTCAGCCTTTTGCGTCTTTCCAATTGTCGCCGATGCCGACGTCGACGGTGAGCGGCACGTTCAGGACCGCCGCTGACTGCATTTTGTCCCGCACCAGCGCGGCAATCTCTTCCGCGCGGCTCTTCGGGACTTCGAACAGCAGCTCGTCGTGGACGGTGAGGATCATGCGCGCGTCCGGGTGCGGCGCGAGCGCCGCGTGGACGTCGATCATCGCGCGCTTCATGATGTCCGCGGCCGACCCCTGGATCGGCAGGTTCACCGCGACGCGCTCGGCAGCCATCCTGACCTGACCGTTCCTGCTGGTCAGCTCCGGCACCAGCCGCCGCCTCCCATACATGGTGTTCACGACGCCGGTGACGCGCGCTTCTTCGAGCGTGCGGTCGATGTAGGCGCGCACGCGCGGAAAACCGGCGAAATAGGCATCGATGAACTCCTGCGCGGCCTGTTGCGTGACGCCGATGTCCTTCGAGAGCGTGAAGGCGCTCTTGCCATACAGGAGCGCGTAGTTGACCATCTTTGCGATGCTGCGAAGCTCGTGAGGATCGCGCGCGCTGTCGGCGCCGAAGATCTTGAGCGCCGTGCGCTCGTGGAAATCGGCTCCCTCTCGAAACGCGTCCACCAGGACCGGATCCTCGGAGAGGTGTGCGAGGACACGGAATTCGATCTGTGAATAGTCGACGGAAATCAGGACGTGGCCGGGGACGGCGATGAACGCACCTCGAATCTCGCGGCCGAGCGCGGCGCTGATCGGGATGTTCTGAAGATTCGGATCGCTGCTGCTCAAGCGGCCAGTGGCGGCCACCGCCTGGTTGAAGCAGGTATGGACGCGGCCGGTGACCGGATGGACGAGCTGCGGCAGTGCGTCGATATAGGTGCCCTTCAGCTTCATCAGACCGCGCCATTCCAGAATCTGGCGGGGCAGATCGTGCGCGAGCGCCAGCTCCTCGAGCACCTCCACCGCCGTCGATGGCGCGCGTGACGCGCCGGTCCGCCTCAGGACGGGCAGCTGCAGTTTGTCGAAGAGGATCTCGGCAAGCTGTTTGGGCGAGTTGATGTTGAATTCAACGCCGGCCGCGGCGTAGATCTGCGCCGTTCGTTGCGCCAGATCCTGCTCGATCTTGTGCGACTGCGCCGCCAGCGCCGGGCCGTCGACGCGGATGCCCGCGCGTTCCACCGCGATCAGGACCGGGATGAGCGGCCGCTCCAGGGTGTCGTAGACGCTTGTAAGTTCGTCTTTCGCGAGTTGTTCGACGAAAATCGGTGCGAGCTGACCCACGAGATCGGCACGCTCGCACGTGTAGTCCACCGCCGCTTCGACTGGCAGCTCCGCCAGCGACACCGCTTTGGTGCCGCGGCCACAGATCTCCTCTTCGGTGAGCGCCTTGTAGCTCGTGTGTTCGAGCGCGAGATCCTCGAGCTTGTGCTCCGACCTCGTCGCGTCAATCAAATAGCTCGCGAGCATCGTGTCGGTGCCGAATCCCCGAAGCGTGACGCCATGCTGCGCGAGCACGATGGCGTCGAACTTCAGGTCGTGTCCCGCTTTCTTCACGGTCTCGTCTTCGAGGATCGGCCGCAGCACCTCGAGCGCGGCTTCGACCGGCACACTCGGCGTTTCGCTGAGCGCGCGGTGTCCAGTCGGCACGTAGTCCGCGTCTCGCGGCGCTGTCGAGAACGCCAGGCCGACAATCGCCGCGCGCATCGCGGTCGGTCCGTCGGTCAGTACGCGCAGCGCGAACCGCCCGGCGCTGCGAAGGCGCCCGGCCAGTTCCTGCACATCGTCGACCGCGTTGACCGTCCGATAAGTCTTGGCAATCGAGCTGGCGGTTGGCGCGTATTCCTTGACGAATGCCCGGAAGCCGAGCTCGTTGAAAATCTGGAAGCACCGCTCGCGCGACCCGCCCCGGTACCGCAGCGCTTCCGGATCGAACTCGACGGGCACATCGGTCCGGATTTTCGCGAGCTCGCGGCTTTGCCGCGCCGCGTCGACGTTCGCAATGAGCCCTTCACGGTAGCGCTTGTGCTTCACCTCGGCCGCGTGCGCGAGGAGATTCTCCAGCGATCCGTACTGCGCGATCAGCTCCTTCGCGCCCTTGTCGCCGATGCCTGGTACTCCCTTGATGTTGTCGATCGTGTCGCCCATCAGCGCGAGGACGTCGACGACAAGCTCCGGTGGGACGCCGAACTTCTCCTTCACGCCCTCGGCGTCGTACCAGGTTCCCTCTTCCTTGGGATTCCAGACGCGGATCCCATCGCGGACGAGCTGAAAGAAATCCTTGTCGCCGGTCACGATCGCCACCTGGAAACCGGCGGCCGCCGCCTTTTCCGTCAGCGTCCCGATCACATCGTCGGCCTCGAAGCGCTCGGAAGTAAGGATCGGCACGCCGAGCGCCTCGCATGCGGCATGCACCATCGGAATCTGTTCGGCGAGCTCGTCGGGCATCGGGGCGCGGCCCGCCTTGTAGTCCGAGGCGAGATCGTCGCGGAAGGTGCGGCCCGGCAGATCGAAGGAGGCGGCGATGTATTCCGGCTTGTGCTCGTTGAGCAGCTTGCGAAGCATGGTGACAAAGATGTACACGGCGTTGGTCGGCCGTCCTTGCGCATTCCTGAGGAATCCACCTTCCGCCGTACGGACGGGCGCGTGGAACGCGCGGTACATCTGCGAGCTGCCGTCGATCAGATAGAGCACGAACTTTTTACTATAACATTGACGGTTATGCGCTTTCGCGCGTTCGGACGACGATCGGACGCCGAGCTCGGCGAGCTCGCAGAGCAAAGTGTTCTGCGCGTGCTCTTGGTGCTCTGCGTGGTGTCTTCTGCGACGAGCATCGCGTGCGGCAGCACGAACCTGTTTCGACAGTACGAATACGAAGAGGACATCTACCTCTCGCTCGACGGTTCAGCGACCCTGACCGTCAGCGCCTCGATTCCCGCGTTGAACGCGCTGCGCGGGACGTCGTTCGATCCGAGCCCGGGCGCGCGCACGGATCGGGACGCCGTTCGCGCCTACTATTCGACGCCGAACACTCACGTCGTATGGCTGCGCACTTCTCGGCGCAGCAACCGGCGTTTCGTGCACGTCCGGGTGGAGGTCGACGACATCCGCCGCCTCGGTCAGTCGGCGCCGTTCGGCTGGTCGACCTACCGTTTCGACAAGGAAGACAACCTGTACGTCTATCGGCAATTCGTGGGGCCTGCCGCCGGCGGTGATCCGGGCGCTGTCAAATGGAATGGCCGCGAGGTTGTGGCCGTTCGCCTGCACCTGCCGAGCAAAATCACTGACAAGAACTATCGGGATCCTCCGCGCCGCGGCAACATCCTCGTCTGGGAGCAGCCTCTCGCCGAGCGGTTGAAGGGGACTCCCGTGGAGATCGAGGCGCGGATGGAGACGCAATCGATTCTCTACCGCACGCTCTGGCTGTTCGGCGCGACGTTCCTCGCCGTGGCGGCGGCGTTCGCGCTGGTGATCGGCTGGTTACTCAGGCGTCGCTCATGACGCCCGTCAACCTCGACGGGTTTCTCGCTGGAGCTCGCGAAGCATCCCTCGCGTATTCGAGAGATGATTGTTGAAAATCTGTCGGGCCACATCCAGAAGCTCCCCGACCAGCGGGTCTCGCAATCTGTAGCGGACGAACAGGCCCTCCTTTTGCGCCGCGACGATGTGCTGGTTCCTGAGGACGACCAGTTGCTGGGAAACGATCGGCTGGTCCAACCCCAACGCTTCCTGCAACTCCTGAACGGTGCGTCCGCCTCGGACCAGGATCTCGAGGATCTTGATGCGCACCGGGTGCGCCAGCGCACGAAAGAACTGCGCCTTGAACGTTTGAAGCTGCGTGGTTCTCATCAGCTCACCGGCCTTCGCCGTTCACGGTTGTCTGTCCGGACCGAGTCCGACTCGCGCTTGACGAACGCCCATCGCCACCAACAAGCCGTTGAGAATCGCCTGTGGCCTGGGTGGACAGCCAGGAATATAGACGTCCACGGGTAAGACCCGATCGACGCCGCCGACGGCGGCGTAGGTACCCTCACCGAAAATCCCGCCGCTGCATCCGCACGCACCCACGGCGACGACGATGCGTGGTTCGGGAGCCGCTTCGTAGGTCCGACGTAGGGCAACTTCCATGTTTCGTGTCACAGGGCCAGTGACGAGCAGGACATCGGCGTGGCGTGGACTAGCGACCAGGTGAATCCCGAAACGCTCCAGGTCGAAGAGCGGATTCGTCGTGGCGCCGATCTCCAGCTCACAGCCGTTGCAGCTTCCTGCGTCGACCTGCCGCACGTGGAGCGAACGCCCCAGCCGGCCGCGGATGCGATCCCGCAGGCGGCCCGCAGACTCGGACAGGCTGAGTCCTGTGTGCGCTTCAACCCCGCTGAACGTGCTCCGCCCGGTGGTCGGATCGATCTCGAACGACCCGGTCTGGGCGAGCTGCTCTCGGCTGTGAGCCGCGACCTCAACGCTGTGGGAGACGCTGACCGCCTGCTCCGGGCAGCCGGTGACGCACGCGCGGCACTGAATGCACGATGCGTAGGACAACGACAGCGTCTTGCGGCCGGGCGTGGGGATGGCGCTTTGTATCGCGCCGGTCGGACACACCTGCGCGCATGTGTCACATGCAGTGCATCGGCTGAAGTCGATCGTGGGGAACCCGAATGACGCGTGCGTGCCGAATGGGTCGCCCTCGGTGAGCACTCCGGTCTTCAGGCTCTTCGCGATGATGGTGAACATCTCTGTTTCGGTCCTGGCCGTTCGATTAGCGATCGTTTCCCGAATACGACAGATTGAAGCTCTTGTTGATCACCGGAAAATCCGGGACGATGTTCCCTGGGACCGCGTGAACGAGACCCGGCCAGTTCAGAAAACTTGGATCGGTGATCTTCACGCGAGCCAGATCGCCCTTCTCATCGGTGGCGATCCAATGCGTACACGGTCCGCGCCACGCTTCCGCCCATCCGAGCGCCGACGTGCGTGGCGGCAATGTCTCGGGCAGCCGTCCCGCGAGCGGCGACTCGGGCAGCGCATCGAGCACCTGATGCAGGATCGACAACGATTGCTCGACTTCCCGTGCTCGAATCATGAGCCGAGCCCTCACGTCTCCGCCGTCTTCGACCGGCACCTCGAAGCGCAGGCCTTCGTAGGCGTCGTGGGGATGATCTCTACGGAAATCGGTATCCACTCCTGACGCACGCGCGGCCATCCCGACAATCCCGAGATCGCGGGCCGCTTGATTCGTGAGGATACCCGTCCCATCGACACGATCCGTGAACGTGCCGGCGTCTATCAGAAGCGTGATCAGCTCGTCGAATTCCTTCTCGAATGCCCGGAGATGCGTGCGGAGCGTGTCACGGCCGTCGCGCGACAGATCTCGGTTGACGCCGCCGAGCGCGATCGTGCCGCGGAGCAGCCGGGTCCCGAACAGCTGGTCCTGCAGCCTGACGAGGCCTTCACGCAACGCTTGGCCTCGGCTCGCCGGGACGGTGAAGGCCACGTCGGTCGCCAGGGCGCCGATGTCGGCCGTGTGGTTGTACATGCGCTCGAGCTCCAGCAGAACGACTCGGAGCGCGCGGGCGCGAGGCGGCACCGCCACGTCGGCGAGGCGCTCGATGGCGTGCGCGTAGGCGAGCGCATGGCCCACTGAGGTATCGCCGGAGATCGACTCGGCGAGGAAGAGCCCATGACGCCAGGGCAGCCGTTCGAAGCGTTTCTCGATGCCCTTGTGGACGTAGAAGAGTCGCAGCTGGAGGTACAGCACCGGCTCTCCGGCCACGCCAAACCGAAAGTGACCAGGCTCGATCACGCCGGCGTGGACCGGTCCCACGGGAACCTGGAACACGCCTTCGCCGGTCACGGGCCGGAATGGATGGAAATCGCCCTTGACGCGAGGCAGCATTCGTTCATCAGGAAAATCCTTTCTCAGCGCCCAGGCGCCGTCGGGCCAGTCGTCGTGGAGCGCCACGCGCGTCGGATTCGGATGCCCCATCGGTACGAGTCCGAAGAAGTCCATCACCTCCCGTTCGAACCAGTTCGCAGCGGGATACTTTGCCGCGATGGAGGGGTACGATGCCTCGCGGGGATCGACAGGCGTGGACATGTGGAGAAACGTCCGCAGAGCCGGGAGCGACCACACATGATGGAGAAGGAAATGCCCCTCCGCGTTCCGCTCGTCGCTCGCGAAGACAGACATCAACCGTCCGTCCAGGGCAAGCGCCGCGCGGTCGGAGAGTCCAACCAGGGCCGATGCGTCGGTCTCGAGCGTGAGCTCACCCGCCCGCCACTCGCGGACGGACCGTTCCGCTACACCCAGCGCGGCCGAGATCGTCGAGGCGATCGACGTCATGACGCGCCCCAGACCACGCGAGTTGCGGCGTGAATCAGCGCCATCAGTCTGGCAGGCAGATAGAAGGAGGAGACGACCGCGACGACTGCGGCGCCGATGGCCGTGACCGTCGCGACGTCCAGGCGCTCGGGCAGTGGTATCCGACGCTCGGCGGGATCACGCGGTGGTCCAAGGACGAGGCGTCCCACCTGGTACGCGAAACCGCAAAACAGCACCACGAGCGCCGCAAGGAATATCGACGTCACCCTCACGTGCGCTCCGAGGAACCCCGCGCGCAGAATCGTCATCTCGCTGAAGAACATTCCGAACGGCGGCGAGCCGGTAATCATCACCGCCGCCAGCACGAACAGCCCGCTCGCAATCGGCGCGCGCGAGAACGTCCCGTTGCCGATTCGGTCGAAGTCCGACGAGCTGTGAAGCTGCGCCAACGTACCGGCGGAGAACAGCGACACCGGCTTCGCGAGAGAGTGATAGGTCATGTGCAGGAGCGCCCCGAAGACGCCGGCCTCTGCGCCGAGTCCGACACCCACGGCCATGATGCCGACGTGCTCGATGCTCGAATAGGCCAGCAGCCGCTTGAGGTTCCACTGAATCAAAATAAACGGCGTGGCGATCAGCACTGACATCAGTCCGAGGGCGAGGAGCAGTCCGCCGGAGAACTCGCCTCCGAGCGCCGCTTTCGAAATCAGGTGCACCCTCAAGATGCAATAGAGGGCGCCGTTCACCATCCCCAC
>WNFX01005863.1_pt1 | contig 13663 bp, 14 predicted proteins | sample 5400111 | NCBI WGS metagenome assembly WNFX01 (sample SAMN13153363, study PRJNA577476) | soil metagenome | isolation source: 40 cm soil or saprolite under grassland replicate 1 | place: USA:California | collected 2016-06-15
AATGGAAGAATATTTGTGATTAGTAAGATAAGCTTGGCTGAGATAGCTAGACATACTCCGTCTTAGATCATCTGAAGATCCTATGTAAAACAAACCTGTGGAGGTATTATACCAGCAATATAAGCCGGACACGGTTGACCAATGGCAGGCCATCGGTCGGGGGGCCAAGGTTTGCCCAGGGGACTTCATGTAGATAACTAGAAATCTGTTTTGTTTCGTATACTTACTTTTACAGAATCAGGATTGGAGGGGGGTTTTAAGAACAAATAGGTAATTCAGAGAAGTGATGATCAATTTGAGTTGATAGTTAGTTAGCAAGATAACTAGTTAGAGAAAAAAGATAACCGTCCTTCTGACAAAGTAAAAAGAGAATAATACACTAAGATTGACTACTGTTTAGTATCTAGAGGTTCAAAAGAAAGGATAAACATAGAACGGAGAACTTTATGAGAATAAGCCAAAGCTTTGAGTGTTCGCATATCACTTTGGCATAGCAGTTTCTGCCTCCCTTAAGGATCTATAGATGCTTATAAGTTCCAGTTTCTCAGAAGAATAAGCGTATAATTTTTGACCTCTACCATACTGAGGGAAATCTATTCCTTTACGACCAAACATAGGATTTTGTCGCCCAGCTTAGCTTTGGACATGTTTGAGCGGGCCTCTTCCGTATGAGTGTAACCCATAGAGCTACCGGCTTGAGGTAAACTATTGGTACTCAGGCGAAAGAGCATCTATAAGTTTTTGTTCAAGCCTTGAGGGGAGTAGGAGGGGTCAACAGAAGAAAAGTGCCTTATTTTAAATAGAAAGGGTGAGTTGGTGGATACAAAAGCGAACATGCGTTAAAGCTAGCTCACAGAGTATCTAACCCTGACCCGCAAACAATTAAACCTCAAACTTCCTTAGGAACTAGAAACCTTCACACAAATACTATAATTCCTATGGGTAAACCGTTTACTAAGGATTTAGCTTTAGATAGAATAATTACTGCAGATTTTTAGAATCTTTAATTACTAAGGAAGGATTTAACCAGGTATTTATGGCAGCCTGGTAAAGGGTTAATAAAGAAGTTTGAACCTTTAAGGTTATGATATAACCCAATTTAATAATGATCCTAATACAATGTTACAAACATTTTGGCTAGATTTATTGCAAAATAACCCTGAATGTGTAGTATACTTTCATAATTGGGCCGGCTATGATGCTATCTTAAGCCTCACTCCTTTATTGAGCCTACATACTTTTGGTTATACCTTTAAACCTATTCTTCAAGATGGAGAGCGTCATTCAACTTACAGTTCATCACAAGAAAAAGATCCTTTAACTTACACAGGGCCTGTAAGAAACGAAATTGTAACACCAGCTCAAGCCATTAATATTCTCAATTTTCAGAAAGTTATTAATGTAATAACATTAGGAGACTTACAGTTAATTAGTTACTCAGTAGATTTTCCTATCTCTGCCAAAAGGTTTAATCAAACTAAATAAGAAAATAGGGAGGGAGGAGTCAATGACCTGGAATGGTAGCATTTTTGTGACCTTTAAAATCAGAGAGGGTTATTTTAATGGGGTTACCTACTCCTAATCTTTGCCTGAGCCCAAATAAAAGGGATGATTCTATTGGTCTTTGACTGGTTCTTTGATTGGGGTGGGGGGGGAGAAAGACTTAGAAATTCAAAGTTTTAATCGGAGGATCAAATACATATGATTATAAGGGTAGGGTCTTTAACTATAAACGTCTGCGTCAGACTTTTGATTTGAAAATAGGTACTCTCCTAGTAAAGTTATAGTCTTAGAAGGGGAGGGTTAATTTCTAGATGAAAGAAGGTCCCTGCAACCTGGGGTAATTTTTTATTAAGAAGAAATTGGTAATTCGTTGAATGTGTGAAATGCCGGAGGAGAAGAAACAAGCCACTCTAGAGTTGGAGCTGACTCAGTAATATAAAGAGAAAAGTTAGGCTCAAAGAATGCCGGAGTATACCAAGGATTTGGACTCACTTGTAATGAAGAAGCTAATTGATCATAGAGAATATATATAAATAATAAGGCAGAGGTTAGAGATATGACAGAGCCAAATGAAGCAATCATATTCCATCATAAAAGTTAGGTTAACACCTATAAAGAAACTCCAAAAGTGAATTGTACCTAAAAGTTCGTTATAAGGTTTACCTAATATTTTAGGACTCCAGAAATACCAACCTGAAAAAAGGGCAAAAACAGCTCCCATTGAGAGAACATAGTGGAAATGGGCTCATTAACTCCATACATTTCTGTCTGGATTGGATTATATCTTCATCCGAAAAATAGCTAGCCATTTTCTCGGAGTTACACGTATAATCTCTGAGGATCCCCAAATAATATCCCTTTTTCTCTGGTTTCCTGCTGATTGTCCATTGTTACATCTTTAAAATCGTCACTCATAAATGAGTATTTAAAGCTTTAGGAGTTTCCAGCATACAGTGTAATTTTATATCATAATTCATAGAATGATAGTTGCAGCTTAAATACGTAAAAGAAAAATCAATATTATTTTTGATGGTTAAATAAAGGGACATAAGAAACTCGAAATCCATGATAAAGTTGTTTATGTTCAATACGTAAGACTAAAGTATTAGTATTAGTGTTACGATTACCATCCAAATCTTTAACACATTCTCTTAAACTAGAATAACGTTTAATAAAAGTAGTACCATCAGCAGAGTAAGTATAAACAGGAATACTTGTTTTTCGATCTCTTAATTTAGGTTTAAATTCATTAACATTAGTAAGTGAATTATCAGCATTAAATATTAAATTATATGAAATAAAGTATTCATCTAACCAAAAAAGAGTATCAGATTCACAAAGTAATTTTACCATAGAACCATTTAATTTAGAATTTTTTAGAAATATATTAACACTAGGGAAAGTTTTCAGAAGTATTGATTTATCCTTATTATATACATAAATAACACGTCTTACTGTACTTTTGCCTTTTATATTAGTTTTAATAGCTTCAAGTTTTTGTTTAGTTAACTCATTTAAACTAATAACATATTTTTTTGCATAAACATCACTTGATTTAGCTACACGTCTAGCTGTATTTATATGAACACCCAAAAAATGAGCAAGTCTTTCATATCCATATATAATGGTATGAAATGTTAAAATATTGAGATCATAAATAAAAATAGGTGTACTTCGAGTTAAAGACCATAAGAATTTTTGTTCAGGAGAATGTTTATAATCCCATGCTGCTGCATCAGGTCCTTTTTTATCAAATTGTGGATTTGTATTACCTTTATTACAATTGGAATTTGATATAGGTGCTGCACCTATAGCTATTCGTCTTAAATTAGAAATTAAACTATATCTATCTAAATAATATTGTTCTAATAAAATCAAATCTGAAATAGTTGAAATACTATCACGATTAGGTGAAGGACCTAAAACAACAATTTGCAGATTAAACTCTGATAATCCATATTTTAATATAGCCAAAGAAATAACACTTCCTCGATTAGATTGATATTTAAGATATGAATTCGTAAAGTAATCTGATAATCTAGAAGATAAATTTATACTACTTCCTATATACTGATGCCCATTTATTTTATTTGTCCATAAATAAACTCCTCTTTTATTTTTATAAGAAGTTCTTATAATTCCTTCTGATTTTAAAACATTAAAGTATTCAATATAACCAGTAGGAAGAGTTGCAATAGAAGTTAATAAATTATTATTCATTTTGTCTTTTACATTATCTACAACATAATATGTCTATACTTTAACTCTTTTCACAAAGAGGATCGGACTATATCTTATCTACTCATTTAACTAAATAAACTTTCGACTGCCACGTATAGTCTCTACGGATCCTACTAATATATACAAAAAATATATACTTTGGTTTCCACGGTGTTGCCTTAATTAAATTAATATAGTGATCTAGCAACTGATCTTAACTGAGGTTTCACCGTTAGCAATCTTTACTAATTTAGATTACCGGAATATTTCTTTATTCCACAGTGGCAAGACAGCATGACACTTATTTGATAAGATCCTTAAACTTTTTGAATGATACTAATTTTTGTCCAATTAAAGGGTATTCTTTACAATGTTTTATAATATTATGTAAAGTTGATACTCGATAAGTTTCAATAAGCCAAAATGTTTTATGCGGATTTCTAGTCTGACTTTGAATACTAAAGTGGTTTCTAATAGCATCAATTAGGTACTTATCATCATTTTGTCCTATGCTAAATGAGTGAGAGTTATTTTGTCTAATTGAAAAGCATCCTTCCGCTTCTATAAAACCAGATAGCCATTCATTAAAGTAACTATAATCAATTTCTACAGAAGTGTCTCTTCCGGTAGTGGCAAGGTATTTACTATTTCTAGAGTTTAAATACCATTCCACATCATTACGCTTAAAACATTCTAGCATAAATTTTAATTGGGCTCGTAATCGAGATGTAAGAGGTGGATAAGTATCCAATATCTTTATAATATTGAGAATAGATTTTCGAGAATCTACTACCCAAATTACAAACTCATTATCTTTAACAATTCTAACTCTACCTCCAATATCTTTACTAATTAAATTTAACATTTCTACATTTTCAGAACTATGTCGTAATTGGATTACTAGTCTATATTGAAGAGTTTTTCTTTTCCAGTGATTTACTTGAATACTTCCATCACCATCCATTAGTCCCACCCAAAATTTGTGGATATATGAAGGATCTTTATTTATTCTATCATGCAATGCTATGTCCAGAGATGCGTTGGCTAAGATTATACCTGTGAGGCCGCCGATGGTAAACAGAAAAATGAAGCCAAGAGCAAATAACATTGGAGTAGTCAATCTAATTTTACCCCCAAAAAGAGTAGCTAACCAAGAGAAGATTTTAATCCCCGTGGGTACTGCAATGATCATTGTTGCTGCGGTAAAGTAGGCTCGTGTATCAACATCAAGCCCAACAGCGTAGAGATGATGAGACCAAACAATAAAACCTAGTATACCAATACTTAGTATGGCATAGACCATACCTAAATAACCGAATATTGGTTTACCTGCAAAGGCTGAGATAACATGGCTCACGATGCCAAAGCCAGGGATGATTAAAATATATCAATTCACCATTAATACTAATGATGTTGGACTATATCTTTATCTGAACTTAATAGTGGTTTGATAGGTTGAAATTAATAACTATATTTAATATAGAATTATAAGCTTAAAATTAGTTAAGAGTTCAAAGCCTGATCGTTTTTAGATTGAATCGAAACAGAGGTTCTTCTGGAATTCATAATATATTTTATTTCTAATAACAATTCTAATCCAGACTCTGTCAAATGTTGCTTAGTATTAAATAATTCACAAGCTCGTTTTAAATCTAAATGGTCATATCGTTTAATTCCATATAGAGGATGATTGACAAATACTGAAAATAATAACTTTTGAATTTCAGATTTTCGTTTAATGTTATATACCCAAAATTTATGTGTTTTGTTATAAGACCAATAACCTTTAAATTGTGAAGCAATAAGCTCTAAAGTTTTTCTATGATTTTGAGTCCAACTAATGTTCAAAGTAACTTGAACTCCTAATTTGGATTTTGGTGAATTACCAAGACCAATAAAAAATGAATCATCACCTTCAGTAAATCCTGCTAACCAATTTAAATCAATTTTAGGGTTTAAAGGTTTAATGATCACTTTATTTTTAACAAAACCCATTTTATTAAGACGATTAATACATTTAACATAAGCTTCATATTTGTATTCTGTTCTCAATCTACCATTAATTAAATTAGCCAAAATTGTTAGATTTGGAATATCTTCAATTAAAAAATGAACCATTTTATCTGAATGCTGCCATCGTACTTTACCAAAACCTAACCAATATTTTAAAGCATAAATCAAGGGTGCATTCTTCGTAGATTGACTAATAAAAAATGACAGTGTTTTATCTTTCTCATCAGGGAAAGAGCCATCTGCTTCGATTAATCCAGTTAACCAGTTTAACCATTGTTCAGACAATCCATGTTTAGTCTCTGAGGATTCTACTAAAGATGTTAAACTTCGTAGATTACCTGCTGATTGCCCAAATCTATTGATTGTTACTGGAAAAATTGCCAGTACAATAGAATCTAAGGATTTCCCAGCATATAATGGAATTTTATCATCACTACTTAAATAGTGAGGAAGCATATAATATACTTCTGGATGCCTTCTCTAACTAATAAATGTTAGTATCAGAGAAGTGGACTATATCTTCACCTTATTTACTCCATTTAGCCATGAAATCTTCCCATGCCTTATTGTGAATGCTATCAGGTTTGTATGCCTGAAGATCATGTAGAACATAATAGTCATAGATTAGATGAAGCCGATGTGACTTGTGGCTTCGCATAGTGTGTGTCTTGAAGTAATCTAGCATACAGAGTACATCTGTACGGCTTTGCACTGACCAATGGTAGTAACCATTATTAGAACTATCAAAATATATTGATCCTCCAAATACGTCTTTCAACCATTGTAAATCTTGCATCAGTTTATTAACTGCTCGAAGACTAAGTTGTGGACGTTGGTTTTTCATGCTCATTGTGATTTTACCATCAGCATCAAAGAACCCTGCAAACCAGCTAGAGTCTTTATTTAGACTAGTTGGTTGAATAAGAGGAATACTTAGCTGTAGACAAACGCGATGTAATTGTAGAAGACGTGAACTGTGTCGAATGTAACCGTTAATACAATGAATAAGATCAATCATACCTTGCTTATTATGCAGTCGATAACGCCAAGCTTTAGCACCTGATCGCCTTTTAATGCTTCCTCCAAGCTTATTTTGGATGAAACGTAAGCAAGGTAGATCTTCCAGTCCCATAGTAATTTCCAGGGAAGTATATCCCTGTTTACTTACTTGGAGACTACCATCTCCATCAATTAGACCGGCTAGCCATTCACAAAAGGATTGAGAAAAAGGTGCTACGCATATGGTCTCTGAAGTTCCTACTAGACTACTTTCGTGTCGTTGGTTACCTGCTGATTGTGTCTTAAACATGATATTTTTACTTGATTGGGGTAAGAATATACCACTAACGTTCACAGTAACCATGTTATTAAGCAGACATTCCCAGCATATAGCGTAGTTCATATTCATATTGAATGAATTGGGCCAGTTGATAGGATGACCAAAGAACCCTTATCTCCAAACTTTAAGTTACGGGGTTGGACCCTCCCACCTTAAAGTTCATGTACTACCTCAACATTGATGTCCCCCACGACATGGTCTAGTCTTGGTTTAATCTTTGTTTCTTAGATAGCCTTGTGGTGATTTTGATCACGGAGATAACGACTGTACATCAAGCACCAATTTAAGGAACCCACCAGTGACCCAGTCTGTAGCGATTACTTAGATAACCGACGGTCTTGAACTAGGGTAGCTCTTGACCGTTTTCACTAGTGTTGCCAAGCAAACCTATCCTTAAGCATATCTCGCCAGAACTTAAGTTATAGTCCACCCTTTGACTATAAGTATGCTCCCTTTCCCTGTAAGGAAAGGCTTATTTACCTTACATTTCCCTCTAAGGGTTACATGTAGGTTTTAAATAAGGACTAGGGCGTATGGCATTCTGTTTTACCTAGAATTAACTGTGTCGGGTCTTTATAACAATTACTACTTAAGGTCACCTTTATAACTATTGCTAAGACAGAGCCCACCTCCTTCCCCCTGCGTCCCTAAAAGGAGCAGTACCGTCTTAGCTAGTGGAAAACCAAAGAGGCAATAAGAAAGATTGTGGTGAAAAAGTAGTACTATATTACGTAAGCGAGAGTTTAAACACCTGCCCTAACAGCTTCATAACTTGCGTTAAGCCATCCCCTCTCTTTCCTAACTTTAAACCATTGCCTCATTATAACTACCCTTAATTTACAGTTTCTTGGAAAGATGACAAGGCCTACCATACAGTATTATTGATTTTAGAAGCCATCTCTTTCAGTAATGGGCGTAATTGAGGATTTAGATGCTCTCTGTTAGATATTCTTACATCCACCTCTTTCCATAACATATAACTATTGCTTTTCTTAAAACGTAAGGTTATTATGAGATGATTGAAGATACGGTAAGTTGACCTCACTTTTCTGAGTAACAACTATCTTAAATCATAGGAATTAGAAGTGGATAAAAAACAGCAAGAAAAGCAACCTTCAGAGTCAGTAAATCCCGCCAACCAGCCATTAGTTAAACTAGGAAGGATATTAGTAAATATAGGTAATTGTTTATCTAGGACGATTCGACCTGAACTGACTAATTCATTATAAGCATGCAGAAAAGTTAAGAATCCTCTTTTTCTACTAGGTAATATCAGATTACCATTAAATAATGATACTATAAGCTCGAGACCTTTCTTATCTTGTACTACATAACGATATTTAGTAGTATTTTGTTTAATTACATTACCAAAGCCTAATGTATCTTTGATCATTTTTAATAACCTTACGTCCTTGTCCCCTTGTGTTACAACAAACTGTAAACTACCTCTTCCTGAAACTATGAATGAACCGTCTCCTTCGGTAAAACCTATTAACCATGTTAGGAATTCGTCAGAAGGAACAGGTCTATAATTTTTTAAAGTAAGAGTTGTACTTTAAATAGAACTTGGTAAAGTTAAACGTACAGCCCTTTGAGGGATTAGTTTACCAGTTATGTCAGAGGTCGGAGAGGATAAAGAATTATAATGACGAACGGTGTAAAGATTATCTATTAAGGTGAAAAGAGGTGTTGATATAATAACAAGTCGCCCCCTCCTGCAGGCTCATAGAATGACGTGTTAAAATTTCGGTCTGTAAGCAGCATTGTTATTCCTATTAATGTTGGCCCGCTCTCAATAGAGCATTCCGGGGGATCTGAGCAATTAACCCAGGCGGGCTCGCCAAACGTTACCGCTTGGATCGGACTATATCTTACCTGCAGATTGAACAGCGTGCTGTGACACACCGGAACCTAAGGTTCATAAAAGACGACGAGGTGTTCCCACGTAAAAAAAGAACGGTTGTTGTTCATGCCGGCTTTGAACTCTTTCATAGAAGCTAAAGCCTGGGTAGTTTTATGGTTTCCTTTCGCCACTAATTCCACGCCTTGACACCAGTCAAAGTAATCTAGCCGTTTAGAGCCGAAAAGTGGGAAAGAAGTAAAATAGGATACCAATACAAGGTTACCCGCTAGTGAATTTGTACGTACTCGGAAGGAAGTACTCTGGCCTTTGCGCTGCAAAGTTTTTAAGTTAGATAATAGATAGTGGGCTAGTGCCTCCATTATCTCTAGATAATTTCCGTTGGCCGGAGACTCGCAACGCTGCTCTAGCACAAACTGGGGTGCTATTTTAAGAGACGTCTCCGTAGTACGAATATAAAAAGAACCATCGGCTTCGACAAAGCCGGCAAACCAGGCGTTAGACTCAAATGGGCTTGTATCTACTGGAAGCAGCGGAAAGTTGTATTTTCAGTTAAGATTAAAATAAGAGATCAAGCGATGAAGGGCTGCAACCTTAGGTGAACGCATTTTACCATTAATGAGCTCTACCACCTTAACCGCTCCAGGCAAGCTGTTAATGTATAGAATATAGGCCTGAGCTCCTTTGACCCGTTGGAGTGAGCCTTGCCCTATGGCTTTAAGAATGGTTAGAGCTAAAGGCAAATCTTTTAAATGAAAGACTACCTGAATTGAAGGATAGTTGAGTTTCCCCTTGGGTGAGCGTATACTAGAAGGAACAATAATAGCTCCGTCGCCCTCTATTAACCCGGCAAGATAGTGTCCCAGGTTTCCTTCCAATTTTGGCCCAGAGGGAACGCTGTCTGTACTGCAGGCTCTGGCGTGTAGTCTCTGAGGTGCCCTCCCTTCTTTGCTAAGGAGGTTACCTGCTGATTGCCCAATCCACCATATTCTTAACTTAAATAAAAAGTTGGCGGGGCGGGGTTTTCAGCATATAGCCAGATAGGCATCTATAGCTCCAGGACCTATAGAACTACAGAAGAGGCAGAAATAGCCACCTGCTAAGACTGGTAAGGATAATAACAATAGAACGGCTGTCACCAACACAGCCCATGCGAACAGGGGCATTCGGTGTAATAAAACACCCGGGGCCCGCATGTTTAAGATGGTCGTTATGAAGTTTATGGCACCCAACATGGAAGAGACACCAGCAAGGTGTAGGCTGAAGATAGCTAGGTCCACAGATCCTCCAGAGTGAGAGTTGATGCCTGCTAGTGGTGGATACCTTTATGTTAGACAGCCTCGTCCTCTGGTGCTCAATAAGCTAAAATAAATCAGAGGAGTATCGCTGCACGCACCATGTTTTCATGATGATCGGACTATACCTTCATCCCCCTATCTTCGGTTCTGTTGGCTTCGAGTCTGTCCCATAGCGATGGTGAAGCCCGCTTACGCCTTAAGTTGCGCAGAAAAGCCTGAATACTTTCTAGCTTAGAATAGTTACCCTTGTGTTTCTGGCTCCTCAGCCAGATTTTGAATTCAACTGCCTTCATTCCTTTCATTTTACCGTTGAAGAAGGCCCCAATGTTGACTATTGCACGGCTATTAGTAGTATCAAGGAGATGATACCCTAGCTTATTCTTGTGAACCACCTTTGTGGCTATACCTAAGCGAATGCGAATAGCTTCTAATACGAGCCAGTCAAGCTTCTGTGATATACCAAAGGCATGTTCGATGCGCAGCCCCTTTTCCTTTATGACAAGGTAGAAACTACCTTCAGCTTCTGTGAAGCCAATCAACCAAGGATTAGTAACTATACGCTTAACATCCTCTGCTGACATGGGCAACGCTACGCCAGTCCAAACAGGAGAAACATAATCAGCAGTCGGTTTAGTCAAAAGAAGATCCTCCATACGCTGGTCACTTTCTATCTTAGAGAGGGTGTCATCCTCAAGGGTGCAATACCCCTTTTTCAAGCGGTCATAGTAGAACTGTTTAGTGGTCAAAAGAGGAAATTGATCAAAAATAGGGAAGATAACTTTAGCTAGTTGTTTTCTATCTCGGATCCTAAAGGAGGCCATCTCTGAGCTCTTTTCGATGGAAACGTGGCCCACGCCTAGCATTCGCTTAATATAAAATAAAAGCCGTAAGTTATACGAACTCTGACTTATTTTAAAGATAAGGTTCCAGGAATTATCTTGCTTACTGATGGAAAACGTTCCATCCCCATCTGTGACACCTTCCAGCCATTGACAGAACCAAGAAGAAGAAGAAGGATGCTCCACGTTTAGTCTCTGATGCAGTACTTTAGGGCCATTAGTTCTGCAGGCGGATTGTCCCCTTGTCGAAACCATTCTTACATAATACCCTGGCATTAAAACCATCTGAACTACCCTAATGGTAGCAATCCAGATGAGGCACCAAAGACCGTATAAGGGTCCTTCCAAGTGTATTAGTAGCCCTAGACGTAACAGGATTTTTCCGCATCGAGTGGAGTTTCCTAAGTCATATGTTACCATACAAAGACAGCATATCCATAATACCGTCCAGCCAGTTCCGCAGCCTTGCTCAACAAAGCTGCTAGCAAGCAGCAGCCCTAACGCAGGAGGCAGTAACCAAAAGCTAACATTATTCAGGCGGGGAAATCAATTACCTTAATTGTTTCCAATTAAGATGGACTATGTCTTCATCCTTTACTTAATTTTATAAGGAGGCTCGCATGTAGTCTCTGAGAATCCTACTTTCAATAGTATTAAAATTGATTTGGTTTTCTGCATATTCTCCCCATGTGTTTAAAATTTTTACAATACCTAGCAATTAATAACTAAAGTAGTGTACTTAAACCTGTTACTAAAAGTAAACACTTTATCTTCGAGGAATTCCATGCGTATGGCGAACTAATAATATATATAATTACTTATATAAACGGCATTTCCTGTAAGATCAAATTTAAGGGAAGTTCATATAAAAATCAATATTTGTCTAAGTGTTTCCAATTTATAATAGTTCTATTTCTATTCATTCTATTTTTTAATAAATCCATTTTCTTTTTTCCTTCTAAAGTATAATGTTTGTCATCTATAATTATTTTAGCAGCCACTATCCGGTCTAAACTGTCTAAATATTTAGAACTTCTTAAATTCAATTTTTCTGTATAATTCATAACTTGTTTAATAGAATTTCAACCAGTAGAATTAATTCTATAATAATTTCTATTTGTAATCAATAACTTAGTAGAAAATAAATTAGCTATTTGATTTAAAATTGGAAAATAGTCTTCATTAGATTTGGGATCTACTAATCGTTGTTCAATCACAAAAGAACAAGAAATACGCTCTTTTTTACTTGTTTCTAAAGTAGAAGGTATAATTAAGAAACAACCATCTGCATCTATAAAACCAGCTAACCAAGAATCAGAAATTGGAGGATTAATATTTAAGGGTCATTTTTTAAAATTAGTATTATGATTAGTATTAACCAAATCAATTAAAGAGTATAATTGATGAATTTTTGGCGTTCTCATATTACCATTTAATAAATTATTACATTAATTAATCCTTTTAAAGGAGGTATAGTTAATACACAAGCATTTTCTTTTAATTTTATTCTAATAAATCTATAACCTAATGAATCTCAAAATTTATCAGCTAAAGCTTTATCTTTTAAGTGAAAAGTTATACAAAATCTAGGATTATGTCTTTTAGTAGAATTAGAACTAGTATCCAAATATGCCCATTAGCTTCAGAAAATCCTGCTAAATAAGAATTCAAATTTATATCTGACTTACAATTTTGGGGATCTTGATTAAATGATTAATTTTTTAATGAAGAAAAGAACGTTCTTAATATTAAAATATCAATTTTTATTAATGAGCTTAAATGAATTTTATCTTGTGGTTTTTTTGCCATGTCTACGGCGCCGATGAGCAAAGGTACGAAAATGTTCATTTACACATAATCTTTCGAGTATGATTGGACTATATCTTCAGGTTAATAACCGCGTTACGTATAGTCTCTGAGGATCCTACAATAATTCATTGCATATGTTAATAAGCAAATTATTTTGGTTTCCTGCGGATTGTCCATTTTATAAGTAAATTATTCCCCTTAATAATTAAGACTACTGTACGCTTGTGTATCACCCCTTTAATATATATTTAACGGAGTGATCAAGTTTTCAGTATGTTCTATAAGTGGACTTTAGGATTTTCCCGCAAATAGTAACGTAATAAGGCTGACTTCACAGTCAACCACGGCAACTATTCTTTTATTTTGTTAAATCACAATTCTTAAGATGATTCCAATTGTAAGAAGTTCGAGTGGCATTAAAATCTTTTCTGATATTTATGGCTTCTTCTAAATAAAGAGTAGTCCTTGGATTAGCTTTTTGAAATTCTAGAACATAAGCCCAAGCTTTATAATCTAAATATTTAGAAGAAAGAAGTGGAAATTGCGAAAAGTACTCAATAATTTTATTAAGACTAATTTGATTATGAGCTATTAAAATAAAACTATAATATTGTTTTTCACCTATGATTTTACTTCGACTTAGTACATTTGAACCTAAATAGCTGGCCACTTTAGACATTATAGAAAAGAAACTAACTTGTTCTCCTTCATTATTTAATCTATGATATGTTTGTCTTATTTCTAAACGGTAAAATAATTGAACTCTTGTTGAATTCTTATT
>WNFX01004496.1_pt1 | contig 13661 bp, 16 predicted proteins | sample 5400111 | NCBI WGS metagenome assembly WNFX01 (sample SAMN13153363, study PRJNA577476) | soil metagenome | isolation source: 40 cm soil or saprolite under grassland replicate 1 | place: USA:California | collected 2016-06-15
GTCGCGATCGATCTGCGCGCAAACAATTCTTAAATACGCGTCGAGCAGCAATTGTTATCATCCGGAAAATTCGGACTAGAAAATCTTCCAGAAATGTTTGGACCACACCTTACGCTTGATTTGTCGGAATGTGACCGTCGAAAGCTCTCCGACCTCTCTCACATCTATGATCTCTTAGATGAGCTTCCCGACGTTATCGGGATGCACAAGATCACCCCGCCCTATACTTTCATCTATCGCCCAGGCGACAATCCGTCTGAATGGGGAGTCAGCGGCTTCGTCATAATCGCTGAGAGCCACATCAGCATTCACACCTTCCCGGACAGAAACTCAGCCTTCGTCGACATCTTCAGCTGCAAACAATTCGACATTCACAAGGCCGTCGACTACATCGTCGCCAAGCTGGACGCTCACAAGGCAGACAAGAAACTCTCCGGGCGAGGAAAAGAATACCCCCGACAGGTTGAAGCTGCTAGAGAGATTGTAATACGATCCCGCCCCAGCCTAAAGCAGTAGGCTGAGCCTGGAACATTCTCTCTAGATCTTCTCTTTCTCTTTTTCTACTAACTATTTCTCGACCCCCCTAGGGGTATGTCTGAACAAAAAAAGTCCTTCACACTTTACAGGCGAGAACTGTATGGTGCGGGAGGTGGGATTTGAACCCACGAACCCCTACGGGACAGAGTCCTGAACCCTGCGGGTTCGGACTGGCGCCTTTTTCTTGCAAGTTGGTTCAGTCATAGGTACCTACTAAGGCATATATGGTTTTGGGTACCTACTGATCTCATATGCGTACCATTCGCCTACAGAAGCAGTTGAACCGTAGCGAGAACGGGAAGAATTACTACAAGTATGTCGTAGTAGTTCCCAGTGAGGCGATAGAAATTTTGGAGTGGTTTGAGGTACGCGAGTTGCATTATCAAGTTAAAGGACACAACCTAATTCTGAACCCAGCTATCCAATAACTCTCCCATACTGAGAGGTTATTACGCGATAACCCGGTGATATGTCCGTATGACCAATTTTTTTTTCACCGAGATGTGTCGCTACCCAATTCGCTTATTAGGTGGGGAAGCCCCATTTGATCACAGAAACGCATGATGGTTTTCATGAACGACTGAGGAAGCGCGACCCAAATCCGTTTGCCCGTTTTGTGGAAGTTCCGTCTCACCGGACTACGAAGACGAACTATGGGAATGGTTCGAAGGCCGAATTGATGCCATAATAGGAAAAGCGCCTTTGGATTGTGACCCATTCGGCCCCCTCGTCGCGACCAAACCTTGGCATTGTATCCGACAAGCTATCATCGCCGAGTACCCCCGACGAGCCCTGATGCTCTATTTGACGCTCAAGATCGAGCGCGTTGCAAGAGAAAGGGGCATATCGCGGCGAGCAGCTTCCAACTGGCTCAGAAGACACAAATTCAATCTTCCGCTGAAGGACAAGTGATGACGCGATGTGGTATATGCATACAGCAAGCGTGTGTCATCATTGTCCTAATCGTTTGCAATCCTTCCGGTTCCGTGTGATTTGAAACGCAGATGAGCGAGAATGAGTGACTAGTTACTCGGTTGAACTTCAGGATGTGATTAGCGAAGTCTTGAGCAAACACCAGCGAATGTTAAGCCCCGAGTTTATCGTTAGAGAGGCACGAAGAATTTTCCATGAACGATATGGGCGCTGGATTCGAGGATCAAGCATTGATCGATGCCTCCGCTGGATGGCGAATGACCTTGACACAATAACTTCGACCAGGAACGGACGTCACATATTCTACACTCGTCGGAGGGCCCCGAGCCTCCTAGAATAAGGGCGGCTGATCCTCGAAGTTAATCAAGATAATGATGAACCATGACACCAACATGTCCGCAATGCAGGAGCGCCAACCCTGATGGCTCGAAGTTCTGCGCTTCCTGTGGACATATTCTTGTGCTTCTTACTTCGCCTCGATTCGAGCCGCCCATTCTGTGGAAATGTAAGTCAACACTTGGACCTGATGGCGGCTATGTTGTAGATTGGAGCGGAAGTCCTACCTTTCGAGTAACGTTCGGAGCAATCGGTCAAGACTATTCGGAATTGCACATGGTGCCAGTTCTGACAGGAGTCGGCATCGCGGTCCCGGCTGGAAGTTGGTTGTTGGAGCGTGTCTCATGCCTGGATTCTTTGAACTGCTACGTGATTGACCCCAAAGAGGTCGCAGTGAAGTACCAAGTAATCAGCAGTAAGCTAAGTGCGGACGATGTGATTGTTGTTCGAGTTCACTAAAAACCCCTAGAAGAAGAGCTGCCTAGGCAGTTCAGCGAAGAAGATGTGTGAGACATGAGAGACCGCACTATTGTCATTGCCTTCTTTGGAATATTTGTCGCAGTAGGACTGTTCGTCTCGGGTACGATACTTGGATTGGTGTTGGGACTTGTCGCCTTGTTACTCGTCGGAATATTCGTGTCACTAGAGCCGAGAAAGGACTATAATGGGGAAGGTCCACTTGCACCGGAAGCGCTGTCAGTCTATCGGTAGTCGCTCAAGGTCTTTTTTCTGGGTCATGTCTGGGCAGTAGCCCTTTCGGCACCTTCTTGGTGGTTCTGATGTACTCGTAGGATGGAGGCAATCCCACCTTCAGTTTGTGTCCAGTAGTTTTTTCCACTTCCTTCCACACTATCTGTTTCTTTCGAGGATTCCTACTGGCCTTTCTGCCAAGGGCGCTACCACTAAGTTTTCCCATTTTCGTATCTGGAGTCATACTTCGAGCGACTGATACAAAAGACTGTTTCCCCTAGCAGGGTCAAAAATGCAACCATTGAGGTAGGAGGCTGTCCATCATTCGTCGGACTATTCATCCAGTTTTCTCAATATGTGTCTGGCGCTTTCTAGCAATCGTAGACTCTTCAGACCTGCAAACACCACCTTACCACTCGCAAAAACCAAGACCGACGCTCCCTCAAGTTCTTCCGCATAATATATTGCTCCTGAGAATTGCTCTGGCTCATAGAGAACGTTTGGTCTGGTGGCAAGCCGCTCAATGTCTATGGGCTTTCCAAGTCCGCCTGTTGCCACAATATTTCGGAGCTTTACGACTAGCTTTGTTGGTTTAATCAGCCTGAGTTTCGCAACCTTTCTTGCTGCATATTCAAGGTCAAGCCTAGCATCTTCTAGACCCTTCGCACCCACACAAATCATCCTTCCAGTGGAAAAAATGGAGACTTTGCCCTTCATTTCCGAATCTTTGAGATACGCACATCTGTACACTGTCGGGTCATAACGGAAACCTTCGATTCCAACCAGCATCTGTAAGTTGACGAGTTGATTGAGGTCTGCTGTTGCAACTAGGTTCACAATGTTGAGCTTTGGAAGCAGTTCTTGCAGGGCTTGCAATCTCCGAAATGGTCTGGGATATGCTTCAACCTACATCTCAGCGGACGACTAAAGGTCTTATTCCCTTCAAAACAGCGGATGGCGGACCATTGGCTCCATCCAGAGACTTTGAGAACCAAGTTGCAGCCTCACTAGCTGGCATTGTGAAGCAACTGGCCACGGGACCAACTCCCCCTTCGGGGGAAGGCAAGGAAAGAGTCCTGCGAACCCTCATCCGAGACAGACTTCTGATCGACACCCTTGGCTGGCCAAGAGAAAAGCTCCTCTTCGGAGAAATTTACGACATCTACGGGTTTGACCTTCTCAACTATCTTGTAACTTACGTAGAGACAAAGACACCCAATCTTCCAAGACTCAACGCCGACGCGATTAACCAATTCGAAAGAAATCTGAAGAGACTTGGGACCTGCGATTTTGGATTCATCACAAACGGCCATCAACTGATTGGGTATGATTGCACAACTGGACCTTCTGGAATCAAAGTTTCCCAGAATGAATCAATCGATCTGGAAGACGTAGCTACACAATACCAATCCGGAAAAATCAACGAAAGAACAATCGAGAAGCTCTTAACCATCTTTCGACCTCTGAAAGCGAGCCGTTACTTAACAGCGGGACCTTCCTCTTATGAAGTGGAGTTCGGGAAAGTTCACCCAAAGCCTCAGCGTTCTGACGAAATTCGGATTCTTAGCACCCAAATGAAGAGTGCACTGGACGAGCTAACGGACATGCTTGTGGATGTACTCAGAACATTCCTGGGGACAAGCATTCCGATCGGCTCATCAAACGGTACCGGATTTACCATATGGGCCCCACTCGATGACTGGAGCACATACTCGGGAAGAGTCCCACCTACCACTATCGGCAATTACCTTGATGACAAAGTTAGGAAGCTAAGCGAACTTCGCAAGTCCAGTAAACTCAACAATGCTACATTGAAAAGAGAAGCAAGGCTAGCAAAGAGGAATCTAGGAATCGAGGCCAAAGAGGAATTGCTGAGCGAATTAATCGCCAGCTTCGTAACGGATCAAGATGGATTCGATACTCATCTAAGAGATGAGTTGCTTGAGTTAATCGATGCAGACCATGTCCAAGTTTTCGCGAGGCAAACCGCTCACGTCATCCTCAGTCGGATCTTGCTGTATCGAGTCGCCGAAGACAAAGGCCTTGTCGCAAGAAAACTGTCGGGAGCGAGCGTAGACCGACGTCTAAAGGACGTCGGAGGCGGACTACTCGATTGGTATCAGAAGGCGACGGCCTTCAGAAACATGGTTGATGAGGCTGAAAAGTTGATGGCTGATGTATTCTATTCTCACCTCTACCTCCATGGACTATTTGATTGGTGGGTAGTTCCGTCTGAAACAAAGGAAGAATATGATGAGAATGAAGAGGCCATCTATAGACGGGCCGAAAGATCAATTGACATTTCCCTGGAAAAATGCATCCGAATTCTCAACCGATTCGATCTCTCTGAAATTGAAAGAGATATTTGGAAAGATGTGTACCAAGAATATCTTCCCCCGAAAGAGAGAGCCAGACTTGGAGGGTTTTACACCCCGGATGAAATTGTCAACCTCATTCTCGATCGAGTCGGCTACAACGAAGCCGCGCCACTTTGCAAACTCAAGGTACTTGATCCTGCTTGTGGCAGCGGTACCTTCTTAGTTGAAGCGGCGAAGAGGCTCAGAACCCACCTAGAAACCAAGAAGATTTGCCATTCAGACCTATCGGAAATCAAGGACAATCGAGAATTGGCATGGCGGGTTTTGAACAAAATCGTCGCGGGTTTGTTCGGGCTAGACATCCATCCATTTGCTTGTTTCTTGACCGAAATGAATGTCCTCTTTTACGTCGTAGACCTGTTGTTAGTCGCGAAGAAACTTGAGCCGAGCCGCAAAGTCCGAGAACTGAGCATTGGTTGCGACGATTCGCTTCGGCCTCCTGAACAGGAAGTACAACTTCAGCTGTCCCAGTTCACACAAACGAATTCTCGTGCCGAGAGCCTCGTGAAAGATCGTGAGAAAGCGCGCCGAATCAAGGGTACGGCTTTCGACATTGTGGTAGGGAATCCGCCTTGGAGTGGTGTGTTGCGAGGTGAGCTAAGCCCGCTATTTGATGAGGCAACTAAGGCTCTCTACAAACATTACCCGAGTGCGACGGACAAGTACGACATATACGTCCTGTTTCTTGAGAGAGGCATTCGGTGGCTACCTGCTAAGGGACATCTTGGCTTTATCACGCAAAACCGATACTTGAGAAGAAGATATGGTCGCGGAATCCGGCGGTTCATAAGAGAGACCTGTTCTATGATAACACTCATCGATCTCTGGCCGGCGGGCCCTGTGGTATTTCCAGGACGGACCAATTACCCATGCATAACGGTATTAGAGCGAATGTAATATGGCCGGCAATTTTCCTTTTGTCGAGGTAAAACAAAAAGCCCGTAAACTCGACTTACAAGCGATTGTCAAAGAAATTGAGATGGGTCTCGCAACCGCTTCCTCCGGAGAGATGGTTGACAACGAATACATCAGAGCTTACTCCCTAGACCAAACCGTAATTCAGACCAACTCCGGCGAACCATGGAATCTCGCAGCCCCGGAAGTGTCCACGTTGAAGAAACGCATCCTATCGGTAAGCAACTGCGACCGATTGGATTCAGTGTTTGAAATGACTCAAGGGGTGACTCCTGGAGGAGGGTGCCTCGACATCTTTCTGCTCGATTCTGCCGAATCTGTCGAAGCCGCACTCATGTCGCCGGCAGTAGAGGCTGAGGATATTGCAGATTGGAGAATCGGACTTCCTAGGAAGTGGTTGCTGTATCCTTATGCCGCTGACGGCAGGCTGATTAATTTGGGTAAGTTGGATTATGACTTGGAACAAGCAGATGCCCAAAAAAGAATAGATGCACTAATTGCTACAGGCTCAATAAAATATCCAAGGGCCTCGCGTTACCTCGTTAGGTCTTACGACAGGCTAGTTGCCCGTGAGGCTGAAAAGAAAACGTGGGACGACTACGGCAAAGAATGGTATGAGTATCACCGGCCGCGAGATCCAGCTGTAATGAAATCCTCACCAAAGATTCTCACGAGAAGGATGACTCATGACATGGAATTTGCCCTCGACGACCGTGGCTCCGTGCCCACGGATGGCTGTATCGCTCTCACATTCAAAAAGAACAATAGGTGGCTAAAGCAAGCTCTTGAGCAAGGTCTGACAAATAACGAAGCGTTTCTTTTTTGTGTTGCAGTGTTGAATTCATCTCTCATGAAACTCGTATTGAAGTCGAGTTCTGACGCTTGGCAGGGGAACTTTTTGCAAGTGCGGGAGGACAGTATTGGTCTATTCCCGATCAAGATACTTGCAAATGGAGTAATGAAAAATGTCCGTCACATAGTATCGCTCACGAACGGTGCCCTGGCAGATTCTGAGAAACGCAAAGACGTGGACAAGGCAGTCATTCAATTATACGGCTTAAAATCCGATAGCGACTCGATCGTCTCTCACTCCGTCAACTCATGACCCCAAGGTTATGAGTTCTCGGTTTACTTGTCCGGAACGGATCCACGGGCTTTACCTGCCCGTTTGAGGCGACGGTACTCGGTGAGTCCATAAAACCAGTCGTTGATGATTTGGCTTTCATTTTTCGAAACGACGTTTCTTAGAACTTCGTCAGATGAGGTCTTGGCAATCTTCGCCAACGATTCGAGTCGATGCAAAGGAACACCTCTTGTTCCCTTCCACATCTCGCGAATTGATCCGTTTAGTCCATCGCCAGATAAGTAACCCATAGCCAATGCTATTGAGTGCAGACTTCCCTCAGCTTCATAGGCTCTTGAGAAAAGGCTGTTTCGAAACTCGGACCGGAGAAAGACTACTTGGTTTTTCTTCATCGTCGAAGGCATTGTTTCCCCGATCGACGGCAAGTCGCAGGACACTTGAGTGACGTTTAGGAACCAAGGGCCAATTATGTCTTCGCAAGAAAGGTAGCCGATGCAACGCCCGAATGACAACCTCAATCCATTCGTCTAAAGTTAGCATTAGACTGGAACCTTAAGAGTGAATGGACGGGACTAAGCAATCCGATGCAGTCCAACAATAGAGAAGACTTTGCGATGATAAGGTAGGTTTTGACTGGTGACGGTTATAGCTGGCTTGACTACTGTCTTCGGACTTCCGCTATGATCTCTTTCAGGCTCCCTAGCGGAATGGGTGGGCTCGCCTCAATCTTCTTGATGAGTGTATCAAGAAATTCCAGTCTACGCTCAAACTTCGCGTTCTGACCTTTGAGCGTTATCCAGACGACCACCTCGGCTGCAACGCCGATAGGCGAGAATTCAATTAATTCGAGTTGTTTGGCGAGAATCGCTGCAACGAGAACGGCAAAGCCAGCTACAAGAGTTGTCACGAGAAAGATAGCCATATTCAGGTATGCGCTCGTGATGTAATTAGAGACAAGCTCAATTCTCATGCGTTCGCCTTCTTTGCTCATGAATTATCAACTAAGGGCATCCAGCTTAGAGTTTTTCCACCACGATATTCGCGCATTCCTTACACATGAAGCACCTTCCGCCCCAACGGAATGTAATCTCATGTGCCGTGACCTTGCCGCATGTCCAGCACCATACTGATGAAAAGCGGGCGAAGAAGTCGGGATTCTTCTCTAAGGATGGCATGAAAGCCTAAGCTCTGTTAGAGACTGTTAAGTAAGAGATGGGTCCGAAACTCTTCACCGTTGGAACAAGGTTCTAATCTGGAATCGAGGACATTATTTCAGAATTCGAAAGAGGGTGATGGAAAGTTGCCCAATGATTCGGTTAAAGTGTACTTGCCCGAGGAAGCACTCCAAGGTGAAGAGATACCGTCGTTCGCGTTATGGCATGGAGCTACCTTCGAGGGGATACAGGTACGCATTCCTCGCGGGTTGAAAGTGTCGGAAGTGTACAATGTGGCAAACGATGATTGGACTCTCTCTGAAACCGAATTGTCGGTCAAACAGGTGGAAGTAAACGGTTACTTGGGGCTCGTAATCACCTCTGAACAAATGGAAGAGACATCGAAAGAGGTCGAACTCCATTGGGATTTCTTTCATAAGGATGGAAAGTTTTCGGAGTCGAAGCGAATTCATGTCTTCCGGCCGCTGATTGAAGTTGAAGTGCCATCCGAGGTTCGGCTTGAGAAATCTCCGAAGGTTGTCGCCAACCCGTTGCGAATAGAAAACAAAGGGCTGGGAACTGTTATCATCGGAGTAAGAGCATTAGATGACAGCAAGGCGACGTTGGAAGAACCAGCAGTAGTATCAGATTTCGTAAAGTCGTTCAACGAAGATGTCAAAGCCGGTTTCGGTGAGATGAAGACTCGATTTCCTGACCTTCACCGTCTCATTGGCGAAGTCGCCCGCATCTTCAGCGACCCTCCGAATCTGTCAGAAAAGGCAGGCGTGCAAAGGCTTCAACGAATTGGAGAGGAAGTGAAGCAGACGAACCAAGAGTACACGGACTTCGGGAAATCGATTGGAGAGGTTCTCGGTAGCGCCCTGCTGGCGAACCTTCAGAAATTCAACATATTCCAGCAACTCGCTGAGTACATTCACTCAGTTCAAGGTAGAAAGGTCCTCGTGAGAGATCCATTGAACACTGTACATGTTGGACCTGGAAAATCCAAGTTGCATTTTAGAGTCGAGTACACTGACCTTGCGTACGGGTACTATCCGCACGTCGAAATCAAGACCATGATTCAATCAGATGAAGACAAGATTTTCCCCCTTTACAAGCTTTTCAGGTGGAGTGGGACGAGATGACCGTTCCAATCGTCGCCCAAGAAGGGAAGGCAGCGCTCAAGATAGTAGAGAAGATCGGTAAGATCCTAGACACTCTAAAACGGTCAGTAACAAAGGAATCAGAGGTCCTCTCCTTAAGGTTGCCCGACCACACTGGAGAGTATTCCGTAGTGCTGAAAGTTAAGTCGGGCTATTACGGAGGAAAAGTTGCCTTTTCCATCCCTAACATAATCAGACTGCAAGCCGTCTGTTTACCCGCTTTTCGTCGTGAGGAGGCTGCTGTCTCTCGGGAAGGCGACACCTTCCAATTTGACCCGGGCAAACTTTCCGCCGGCGCGGAAACTGTATTGTTGAAGTTTCTCTTCCAGATAGAAGAAAGAACTGTTCTTGAGAATCTTGTGAAGCTAAACTCCCAACTTGACCCTTTGGGGTCGGACTCTTCTGCCGAAGACAAATACTGGCTCACTGCTCAAATCAAGTTTCCAGCCTCTCTTCAGAAGCTATACAGCAGTTTGGAAGTGCTCGGGGTCGATTTTCGAGTAGATGTTGGTGTCCATCAGCAGATAAAGACCGTTCCTAGCGAAATTAGGGGAATTATCGAAAGGACAGCCGACTTCAGTGGCACTGCGGACCGAGAGAAACTCCTTAGACTCGTCGGGGAACAACGCAGGGCGGCGAAGTTTGCATCAAGATTCAGAGAAGACTTTCGCGAACTTGCACTGTTATTCATGCCTACTCGCTTTAGCCGCTACATAGTAGTCCAACAACCTTTCAGGTATACAGAATGTGAGCCCGGACTCGAACTATTCGAGTCTTCATTCGCCCCGTTGCCGAAGTTCATGACCGTTACCTCTCGAACTGACCTCAGCCTAGAGGAACCTGCTAAGGAGGGGGTTCTGGTCTACAAGAAGAAGGAGGTAAAAGACGAAATTCAACGCATATTTCCCGCGTCAAAGGACTACAAGTCTTCCTCAAGCTGAATGAGTGCTGTCCCAGCTGTAAGTTGCTTCGGGGGCGTCACCTGCCCCGTTTGTTCAGCACATACCGCTACTTCCCGGGCCTCAAGGAACGGAGTCCGAAGGGCGGGGCTTTCGACTGAGATTGTTAAGTAAGAGATGAGACCACGCACTCTGGGGTCCAAGATTGGTACTGCCAGATTACCAAACCCTAATGCTTCCGTTGATGCAGACAATCGGAGACAACCAAGTGCACGATCTGCACGACATTATCGAGTCTCTCGCCAAACAATTCAAGCTGAGGGACCCGGATAGGGTCGAAATGCTTCCAAGCGGTAAACAGAGAACGTTCGACAATAGGGTTGGTTGGGCAAGGACTTACCTCAAGAAAGCAGGGCTTCTTGAGACTCCCAGCATGGGAAAGCTCAAGATAACCGCCCGTGGATTAGATATGTTGAAGAACAATCCGCCCAATCTTGACCGAAAGTTTCTCATGCAGTTTCCCGAGTTTGTCGAGTTCCAGAAGGTTCAACAAAAAACACTCTTGAAAAAGATTGAAACCGACGAGGACAAGAACCTGTTTAAGAGATTTCAAGCTATCTCGGATTTTGCAGCGGCCTCTACGCCTACTGAATTGTTAGAAGCAAGTTATCAGGGTCTACGGGCCGCGTTGGCAGAAGAACTCTTAGACCGTGTTAAGAAATGCTCGCCACGGTTTTTCGAGGATCTTGTTCTGGACCTGCTTGTGCAGATGGGCTATGGTGGGTCTCGGAAAGACGCAGAGCGTGTTGGACGAAGTGGTGACGGTGGAATAGACGGCACCATTAACGAAGATAAGTTAGGGCTGGATGTTGTCTATGTTCAGGCAAAGCGGTGGGATAAGGGAACGGTGGCGAGGAAGGAAATACAGGCATTTGTTGGCAGTCTTGAACCGAAGAAAGCTAAGAAAGGGGTCTTCATTACAACTTCCCAGTTCTCCGAGGACGCCAGAGACTACGTGAAGGGGACTGAGAAGAGAATAGTGCTCATAGACGGGGAAGAACTCGCCCAATTGATGATTGACCACGGGATTGGGGTCACCTTAGAGAACCGCTATGATATCAAGAAGGTGGACGTGGACTACTTCAGCGAGGGATAATTAGGAAAACTCTGCTCGGTCTCACGATCTGTGACTTGAATATGCTGGTTGCCCCGTTAGAAGGGCGATTGTAGGTGTTGTCGGTACCTGTTGTATCCATATATCACATCTACTCCCTTCACTAAGAATTCGTAGATCCACTAAGACGGCAAAGCTTGTGATTGAGGAGCGCCAAAACTTCTACCTCCTTTCGCGACCCAGCGCGAGTAAGAGACCTTAGAGGCGACCCCATCTCGGCATTATGCCCAGGAATTTGGGGTGGATGAGATAGTGCTCAAATGATTCCAATCATTAGCAGGAACAACACGGTAACTAGGAGTGCAGCGTAGACTGCGGCTACGAGTCTGTTCTGTAGAATTGTTCTCGCATGCTTGGTTGGAGTCTTGATTTGGACTGTTGGCACGAGGCTTAGTCCTTTGGATCTGGGAACGAACATCATTCCAGAACCATTCCTAGACGCCCATCCAGTCCATCCAAGCTCGCTACGGTTCACGAGTGCCCGCTCTTCTTTCTCGCGCAATTGGTTGTAGACCGAATCGCCCAGCATGCTTCGAACAGTTCTCGCATCGAATGTTCCCGGCGTACCCGTAGACCGAACTAACAGAAGGTCCGCATCAGCCCTCAGGTCGATTGGCGTCGAGTAGAATCTATGAACTGCGCTAAGAACTATCACTAATCCCTCGGTCATGCCAGCACAGCGCTTCAACGCACCGCGGATATCATAGAGTGCCCCAAGCAGTATTCCACGAGTCCTGCGGTCAACGTTGTCGAGCGCCTTGGTCATGTCGTCTAAGAATAGCAACACAGCCTTGTAGGGACGGGCTGGAAGATTGTCCAACAGGGCTACCAAGTCGCGACTTGAGCGGACCGCATAGACTGACCCAGCGCCATATCTTGAAACAAGATATTCGCAGATAGAGGACCCAATCGAGGTCTTCCCAGTGTTTGGTTTGCCGAATGCTACGATATTCAAGTGGTGTATCGCATTGTCGTCTATGCCTTGGCTTCTCGGCAAGGGTTCTGGGATTAGCTTGTCAAGTATGCTCGCCAAAGTGGCCTCTGGATTTGGTTGGAGAATGGCAAGTGCTGCTCGTTTCAATGAACGCTCATGCAAGTGCGTTGAGCCGGAGGCTTTTTGTTTGGATTGGCCGCTAAGGTCTTTGCCGGGTCTACCGATCGCCCAGTGACCGAAGCCCAAGAATTCTAAGGCTCGATCAATCCAGCCGCCTTCGAAAAGCTCGTACGCCTCTGGCTTGTTGCCATCCCGCAAGCCACTTTGGAACCGTGATTGCTGGAACATGCTTTCAGCTTGGGTCAGAACGGCTTGCGCGCGCTCGTTGCTGAACTGGGCTCTGAGTCCGCCGAAAATCTTGGAGTTCAGCTCGACTAGGGACGCCATCACTTACGCCTCCTAAAGACTTGGACACCGTCCTCTAGTTTGCAGACAAATTCGAACCCGGTTTCGACCAGAGCTGTGACCTCTGAGAGAGTTCTAGCCGCTTTGCAATGGAAGGCGTCATCTTCCGTAGTTTGGAGTTGGATGTAGCGTAGCGTGTTCTGGATTGATTTGTGTCCTAGGAGTCTAGAGACGTGGACTATGTCCTTTGTTCGAGCATACTCCACCGTTCCTCTCCAATGGCGAAGAGTATGAAAGTGGATTGACTGTATCCTAGGGTTTCCTAGTTTGGAGGCTATTCTCTTTCTCTGCTTCTGGAACAGCCTGCCGAAGTGGTTAAGCGTTCCATCTCCCCAAACCTTCTGACTATTCCTAGGCAGCGTGCCCAGTCGCTCGGTCAATCTCAGACTTAGCTTGAGCAGTCTAGCGTTGGAGTTCTTCTCTGGTGTTACTCTTACAGTTCTCTGCTCAAGGTCTAGGTCCGTCCATCGGACGCTCCAAGCCTCACCAGCCCTAGCCCCCGTATCTTTCAAGAAGAGCAGGAAAGAGCCTACCCTTCGTGAACATCCTCCAATCAGTTGATCTATCTCTGCTTCAGTTGGTAGGAAAGGTACCTTGTCTATTCTGCGATATCGTGGCTTGGTGAACGAAACGCCTCGAAACTTGTAGAAACTGTATAGAACGTTAGAAGCAATCTCCTTGGTTCCGAGAGACCAATCCAGTTTCGAGAGATAGCCCTTGACAGCTTCACCGTCGGCAAGGTTGCTGTGCTGGGACAGTCGTCGTAGGATTCTGATACTTCTATCGACGCTGGATTCTCGGTATCCTTCTTTCTGTAAGTGGAAGCCGTATTCCACTATCGAAGGTTCGTAGGTTGGAACATGGTGCGGGAGGTGGGATTTGAACCCACGAACCCCTACGGGACAGGCGCCTCAGGCCTGCGCGTCCAAGACCCTACGGTCGACGGGTCTCTTTGACCTGGCTTGGCAACACGAGCCGCCCACATACAAGGCGGACTCC